>ENA-OQBJ01000139-OQBJ01000139.1-human-gut-metagenome-genome-assembly--contig:-NODE-139-length-37070-cov-3.634518_pt1 | contig 37070 bp, 51 predicted proteins | sample MGYA00242743_ERZ504545 | MGnify/ENA primary metagenome ERZ504545 (study PRJEB26092, sample SAMD00036252) | human gut metagenome | host: Homo sapiens | study: EMG produced TPA metagenomics assembly of... | reverse complement strand
CGGAGAACTCAGCAGCGAGTTTGTCAATAAGAGCCTTATCAGCAGCGGAGACATCGCTCTTAGCCATAGCCTTTGCGATCATCTGAGCCATCTCATAACGCGTGATGTTCTGGTTGCCACGGAACGTCGTGTCGCCATAGCCTTCGATGACGCCATCAGCAGCGAGCTGGGATACAGCGTCATAAGCCCAATGGTCAGCCGGTACATCGGAGAACGGGTTAGCAGCAGCAAACGTCGTGCTGGCAGCGCCGACAACGAGAGCCGTCGTCAGTGCGGATACGAGAGTCTTCTTCATGAGAAACTCCTCCTTCTGAAAATAGATGAATTTGCGCCCCGACAGGCTATCCGAAGGTGTGTTCCTCATGAGTGTCCATGTTTCCTCAGACTACACATCTCTCCGATTCCCTATCGGTCAGTTAACATTGTAGCATGACTTTCAGTTTTTTGCAATCCAAGGGTAAATTTTTCTTAAGCAAGCACAGATTTTCTTATCATTTTCAAATCAAACCATTGCTTTAATCAAACAAAAACAAAGATAAAATAATTGGATAATCTCCTAAAAAAAGCTAAAACAGCAGAAATCAGGACGATACGTTCGTTATTTTATTTTTGAAATAAAAAGCAGGCATCCCATCCCTAACGGAATGAGATGCCTGCACCATCAAAACATCCTTATGAAGCGATTCGATCAGAAGAATACTTCAATACGGCCGAAGAACACTTTATCTTTGACATCATTGTCAATAAGGTTCTTCGTATCGCCATAGCGCAGCGTACCGACAACGTTCTGGAGCGGCGTGTAGTTCATACCGACTTCCCAACCTTTATAACCTTCATGGATACCATCATAGGTCGGTTTCAGAGAAGTCAATGCACCGAGGTAACGATAAGCAACCCATGCCCCCCAGGTGCCGACATTCTGCTTCTGAGCACCCTTATAGTCGAGTTCGAAAGCATACGATTTATCCTGATTATCGTCGCCCTTGACATCAAGGCCAACATCTTTGAGGTCACGGTTCGATTTCGCATACGAAGCATCGAACGCCACGTTCTTGTCGAAACGGTAGTTGGCACCGACCGACCAGATACCGACATCATCGGTGTCGGCATTCTCGATGTTCCAGTCGAAGTGCTGATAGCCGGCACGGCCCGTCAGCTTGCTGCCGTCATTGTAGGCAAGGCCAATGCCTGATAGCTGGCGGCCTTCTCACGAATACCATACTCATCATCAAGAAGTGTCTCCGTGATAAGACCACGAGTACCTTTATTCTTCAGCGTGTCGCTGAATTCGCCATTTCCCGCACGACCAGCTTCAAGCGTTGCCTTGAGGTTCTTGCCGAACGTCACGGCTGCACCGGAATACGTGTTATCGAATACGAGCGTATTGTTGACCGTACTTGCAAATTTGCCGAGCTTGACCTGGAAATTGCTGTAGTCGCCCTGTGCCCAGATACGCTTCAGCGAGACATTGCCATCATTACCCTGATCGCTCTTGAGATCCGTCTTGGCTTCGAGACGTGCCTTTACATGCCAGTGATCATTGACCTCGGCCGTCGGCTCGAGACGGAACAGGAGCTCATTGTTCTTATCTTTTTTCTCCTGACCATAGCCCTCATATTTATCGCGCGTATACGTATAACGAGCCATGCCGTTCCACTTGACCATATCAGCATTGCGCTCGAGGTTGCTGACGCGGACGCCGAGGTTGTTGAGTTCATCGGAGAACTCAGCAGCGAGTTTGTCAATAAGAGCCTTATCAGCAGCGGAGACATCGCTCTTAGCCATAGCCTTTGCGATCATCTGAGCCATCTCATAACGCGTGATGTTCTGCTGGCCACGGAACGTCGTGTCGCCATAGCCTTCGATGACGCCATCAGCAGCGAGCTGGGATACAGCGTCATAAGCCCAATGGTCAGCCGGTACATCGGAGAACGGGTTAGCAGCAGCGAACGTCGTGCTGGCAGCGCCGACAACGAGAGCCGTCGTCAGTGCGGATACGAGAGTCTTCTTCATGAGAAACTCCTCCTTCTGAAAATAGATGAATTTGCGCCCCGACAGGCTATCAGAAATGTGTTCCTCATGAGTGCCCATGTTTCCTCAGACTGCACAATCTTCCGATTTCCTATCGGTCATGTAACATTGTAGCATGATTTTCCTTTTTTTGCAATCAGAAGCTAATATCTTCTTAACCCAATACAAAACTTTTTCTTATCTCTGTCTTATCGCCGCACACAAAAAGCCCTCCCGCATGAACGAGAGGACTTTGTATATAGAGAAGCGGATAGGCAGGATGATCGGCTCAGAAGTAGAATGCCACGCGGCCGAAGAGCTTCTCAGCATCTTTGCCGCTGTCCAGCTTCTCGCCGTTGAAGTACTTGAGGCTGGCAACCGTGTTCTTGAAGAGCGTGTAGTCCGTGCCGACTTCCCAGCTTCGTGCCAGCCCAGGCACCATCGTAGGACGGGTCGAACGCTACATTCTGCCCGAGGTAACGATATGCGGCATAAGCGCCCCACGTACCCTTGTTTTCCTGCTGTGCGCCCTTGTAGTCGAGTTCGACCGTGCCGGCTTTCTTGTAGTCGTCGGCTTTCGTGTTCTCGGCATAAACGCCGCCGAGAGCCACGTTCTTGTCGAACGCATAATGGAGGTTGGCACTCCAGATATCGGCGGTATCCTCATCCTGCGAGGATTTGTAGCTCGTGCCCATCTTCGTGAAAGCATCGCTGTTCAGATGATGGTACGCTGCACCGAGACTCAGTTTATCCTTGCCGTACTGCAGGCCGACACTCTGCATGTTCGCTGCATCATCAGCCTCGTCATCGGCTTTCTGGATGGCTTCGTTGTTCGTATCGCCATTGAGGTCGAAACGGCCAGCCTGCAGCGTGACCTTGAGGTCCTTGCCCGTCGTGACGGCCGCACCGGAGATCTCGTCATCAAAGAGCAGGTTGTTGTCGAGCTGCATCGGCAGCTTGCCGACCTTGATGTTCGTCGTGCCGTACTGGCCATCGGCCCAGACGCGCTGCAGCTTCACATTCGTATCCTGGGAACTCCCGTGGTCGTCGCCGCCCTTATCCTCAGCGAGATCCGTCGAGGCATCGAGACGAGCGTTGACGTGCCAGTGGTCGTTGACCTCAGCCGACGGCTCGAGGCGCAGCAGCAGCTCATCGTCGTTGCTCTTGCTGTCCGTCTTGGACTTATCGCGCGTACTCGTGTACGTATAGCGGGCTTCGCCGTTCCATTTCACCTTGTCGGCATTGCGTTCGAGGTTGCTGACACGGACACCGAGCGTGTTGAGTTCATCGGAGAACTCAGCAGCGAGTTTGTCAATGAGAGCCTTATCGGCAGCGGAGACATCGCTCTTAGCCATAGCCTTGGCGATCATCTGAGCCATCTCATAACGCGTGATGTTCTGGTTGCCACGGAACGTCGTATCACCGTAGCCCTCGATGACGCCATCCGCTGCGAGCTGCGATACGGCATCGTAAGCCCAATGGTCAGCCGGTACATCGGAGAACGGGTTCGTAGCGGCAAACGTCGTGCTGGCAGCACCGACAACCAGAGCCGTCGTCAATGCAGATACAAGCGTCTTTTTCATAATGAATTCCTCCTTTTCATACAGGGTCTGTACCCTCATGAAGCGCTCCCTCTCGTATTACGAGGAAGGCCGGTTAGCTCCTCCGGGCCGGAATCCAGGAACGAACAGAGTGTCCATGTTTCCTCGGCTCTTCCTTTTCTTCCTTCCCTTGGAACAATTTCATTATAATACTTGACCGAGTCAATTACCATTAAAACGAACTAAAATCTTACTTAAATCATGATAAGAACCAAATCTTGCCGTCTGTCCCCGCATTCAGGTCTCGGATGATCCTTGAGCCACTGGCTCCAGCTCGTCCGGAAGCCATCGGCATGATTCGCCTGCACATAGGCGTAGAACTGCGGCAGCATCCGAGCCTTTTCTTCATAATACGGAGCCTTCCACTGCCCCGGCTTCGGGTTCGCGATGGTATACGAGATATCTGCGCCGCCCAGCAGGTACTGGCGCGAAACAATATCCTTGAGCGGCAAGCCCGGGTTCTTCATCATATCGTAGAGGACCATATAGGTCGTCGTGCGCCCTTGTCCGGCCTGGCAATGGAAATGGAGCCAGGCATCCTTGGGCAGCTTGCGCGTAAAAGCGATAAAGGCATCGATATTCTCCGGTGCCGGCCAGATGTGATCCGTGGCCGTGATGCGATAGTAATGCAGACCGTTCTTCCTTGTGAGCTGCTGCTCGCTCATGACGCTCTCGGCCTTGACGGGGCGCGGCGAGACAGCCTCCTTGTCCCCATTGAGCTTCGCGACCGTTACGATCTGCCCCCGGGCGCGGCGCAGGCGCATATCTTCATCTTTCAACGCTGCAGCATGCGTCTTGCCGATATTGCCCCAGTCGCGCGGGCCGTACCAGCTGACCGCATCGCCATTGATGAAGCCATGCGACTCCTGGCGCAGATCTACGATATAGATGGGTCCCTTGGCCTGTGCCTTGAGTACCGGCACCATGACGGCAAGCTCCCCCGCCGAGAACTGCGCACTGCCCGACATATTGAGCCCCGACAGCCCCTCCCGCGTCGGCTGCGCCACGAAGTCCTTCCCCGTTTTCTTGCGGTCGACATCCGTGCGGTACGCGGAATTCACCGTGCGGAAATTGCGCGGCAGCTGCTCGCGGTTCTTCGCATCGAGCCGCCAAATATAGCCCGCATACTTTGCTGCGTCAATCGCGCCCGGCTCGCCTGCCGTCACGGCTGCGGCCGTCGTCTGAGCTGCTACGGCCACATCCGGCTGAGCCGCGGCCAGCGATACCCCCGGCAGCTGCGCACTGCCCAAATAAATTGCCAGCCCCAGGGCCAGGCACATCTTCTTATTCTTCATGATTATCCCTCCTGATATCGTATACTGCCTCCATTATACTCCTTCCCTGCCAAACGTGCACAGAAAAAGCACAGCCACATGGCGAATGGCTGCGCTTTTCCTGCTTGTTGCTATATTGGAAATGGAGGGATACCCAAAAATCAGAAGTAGTAGTCAGACGGCCGTAGAGGACTTTGGCGCTCTTGTCATTTGCGAGCTGCTTGCCGTCGAAGTACCAGACGGCGGCGTACGTGTTCTTGAGCGGCGTGTAATCTACACCGAAGTCCCAACCCTTCGTATTGTTGAGGAACGTGTCGTACGTGGAGTTCAGCGCAACGTTCTCACCGAGGTAACGGTAAGCGGCGTACATACCCCAGCTGCCGGCATTGGCCCGGTTTGCACCCTTGTAGGAAAGCTGGATGTTGTGAGCCGTCTTGAAGTTGTCGGCCTTCGTGTTTTCCGCATATGCGCCTTCGAGATTCCAGTTGCGGTCGAAGCGGTATGCAGCGCCGAGCGACCACATCTGAGCCGAATCCTCACGATTGGCGACATCCTGCTATTGCTGTAGGAATCAACGCCCTTGAAGGCATCGCTGCCGAGATGGCGGTAGCCTGCGCCGAGCGTGAGCTTATTCGGAGCGTAGTTGAGCATGATGCCCTGATAATTGGCTGCTGTGTCCTTCTTTCCTGCCGCAGCAGCTACAACTTCATCAGCCTTTTCGAGATTCCAGCGGCCGGCTTCAATGGTCGCCTTGAGCTGCTTGCCAAACGTGATGCCGGCACCACTGAAGTTATCATCGAAGAGCAGGCCGTTCGTCTCAGTCGAGAAGAACGGCTGCTTGCCGAGGCGGACCTGGAAGTTCGTGTAGTCACCCTGTGCAAAGATACGCGTGAGCTTAACATTATCAGTCTTACCCGAGCCGCCGTTGTCGGTGGTCATATTCGTCGTGGCATCGAGACGTCCGACAACACGCCAGTTATCATTGATCTCACCCGTGGCATACAGACGGAAGAGCAGGGTATCCTTGTTCTGCTTATCCTTGCCGTCACCATTATGCTTCGAAGCCTCGCGATCTTCTACGCGGTTGCTCCAGTAGCGGTAACGGGCCTCGCCGGTCCATTTGACCTTGTCGCATTGCGCTCGAGGTTCGCGACGCGCACGCCAAGATTGCTGAGCTCATCGGAGAACTCTGCCGCGAGTTTGTCGATGAGGCCTTGTCACTGGCCGATACGTCCGTGCGTGCCATGGCCTTTGCGACCATCTGTGCCATCTCGTAGCGCGTGATGCTCTGGTTGCCGCGGAAGGTCGTATCGCCATACCCTTCAATCACGCCGTCCTGCGCAAGCTGCGTCACCGCATCATACGCCCAATGATCGGCAGGTACATCAGAAAAGGGGTTTGCTGCTGCAAACGTCGTGGAAGCGGCGCCAACGAGCAGAGCCGTCGTCAGGGTGGTTGCCAATGTCTTTCTCATGTGGACTACTCCTTTGCTTTGCTTTGTAAACCTGATATCTTTCTCACCGCTTTCCGCATCCGGTCATGAGCTGAGTTTCCTTGTTCCCTCTGGCTCTGCCGTAATCCATCCTGCAGCGATTGAGTTTATTGTATCATCTTTTAAATTTTCTGGCAATACTTTTTCTAATTTTTTTCTAAAATTTGTTCTCTCAGCAAACACACAACAAAAAAAGGCCTCCCCGAAGGAAGACCTTTTTCCATATACTTGCTTGTCGCTTTGAAAACTGTCCGGCAGCAATCAGAAGAAGAAGCTGACGCGGCCGAAGAGCGTCTTGGCGTCGCGATCCGTAGCAAGATCCTTGCCGTCGAAGTACTCGATAACCGTGTAGACGTTCGTGAACGGAACATAGCTTGCGCCGACTTCCCAGCCCTTCTCGTTGAGATGAGCCGTGTGTGCCGTATCATACGTCGGCATGAGTGCGACGTTCTGGCCAAGATAACGGTAAGCGGCATAAGCGCCCCACGTACCCTTGTTGGCGATATCCGTACCCTTGTAGGAGAGCTGGATGCTATGAGCCGTATCGTAGTTGTCGGCTTCCGTGTTCTGAGCGAAAGAACCGAAGAGATCCCAGTTGTGATCGAACTTGTAGCCAGCACCGACGGACAGATGTTGGCATCATCCGAAGCGGAGCCGTTACGATACCCTTCAACATTCTTGAACGCATTGCTGTTGAAGTGACGATAGGAAGCGCCGAGGCGGAGCTTGTTCGGGCCGTAGTTCAGTTCAGCGCCCTGATAGCTTGCTGCATGATCTTTGTGATCTTTATCGAGGTTCTTGTATTCGTGAGAATCCTCATCATAGCCGCTGATGTGGCCATTGGCATTCTCGAGGTTCCAGCGGCCAGCTTCGAGCGTGACCTTGAGTCTTTGCCGAAACCAACCTGGCGCCGGAGAAGTAATCATCGACGACGAGGCCGTCATCAGCCGTGGAGTACAACGGCATCTTGCCGAGTTTGACGTCGAAGTTGCCATACTGGCCGTCTGCATAGACATACGTCAGTTTGACATTGCCGTCATCGCCGGCATCCTTTGCCATGTCCGTCTTGGCCGTCAGACGAGCTTGACATGCCAGTTGTTGTTGATTTCAGCCGTCGGATAGAGACGGAACTGCAGTTTGTCGGCATTGTCCTTCTTCTGGGAGCCATCAGCCTGCTCATCGCGCGTACTCGTGTAGGTGTAACGAGCCTCGCCCGTCCATTTCACTTTGTCAGCATTGCGCTCGAGATTGCTGACACGGACACCGAGGTTGTTGAGTTCATCGGAGAACTCAGCAGCGAGTTTGTCAATGAGAGCCTTATCGGCAGCGGAGACATCGCTCTTGGCCATAGCCTTGGCGATCATCTGAGCCATCTCATAACGCGTGATGTTCTGGTTGCCACGGAACGTCGTGTCGCCATAGCCTTCGATGACGCCATCCGCAGCAAGCTGGGATACAGCATCATAAGCCCAATGGTCAGCCGGTACATCGGAGAACGGGTTAGCAGCAGCGAACGTCGTGCTGGCAGCGCCGACAACGAGAGCCGTCGTCAGTGCAGATACGAGAGTCTTCTTCATGAGAAACTCCTCCTTCATAAAACAGGAAAAACAACGGAGTTGCTCTAACCGTATTACAGGAGGACAACCATGAGTTGCCATGTTTCCTCAGCCTGCCTATCTCCCGTCCATCCGGTACGAACAACACGATTATATTAGCACACCGTCAGAAGGGATGCAAGGATTCTCATGGAAGATTAATTTTCCACTAACAGTAGGAAAGAAAATCATACGCATTTACGATGGAATTGTGGTACAATAAGAACGATTCAATCGTCTGCAGCCGCAGGACGCACGACCTCGCGAACCAGACGCTCGAACTTGGTGCGCGGCATCATGACAAGATGACCGCAACCCTGGCATTTCAAGCGGAAATCCATACCAGTACGCAGGATTTCCCACTCATGTGATCCGCAGGGATGCGCTTTCTTCATGCGCACGATATCCCCAACGGCATACGTTGGCTTCATCATATTACGACTCCTTTCTCAGAGACAGGACAAGCAAAGAGGAGGAACTCCCATGAAAGTCTCCATTTTACAGATGCCGGTCGCCTTCGGGCGCCCGGAGACAAATATCGCCACGTTGAAAGACATGGTGAAAGACGCCATGCGCGACAAGCCAGATGTACTCGTGCTGCCAGAACTCTGGCGTCTCGGCTTTTACCCCAGGCCCATTGCCCCGCTTGCCGACCGCGATGGCCGCGAAGCGCGTCAGACGCTTGCGCAGCTTGCGGCTCATTACGGCGTCAACATCGTCGGCGGCACAGTGGCCAATGTCGTCACCAACAAACAAGGACCGCATGTCTACAACACCTGCTTCGTCTACGATCGTCTCGGCGATCTCGTGGCGCACTACGATAAAGTACATCTGTTCTCGCCAAGTGGCGAAGCACAGGATTTCAAGGCGGGCAGCCAGCTCGTCACCTGCGAACTCGACGGGGTGAAATGCGGCATCGCCATCTGCTATGACCTGCGCTTCCCCGAGTTCATCCGGCAGCTGGCCCTCGCTGGCATCGACATCCTGTTCCTGCCCGCCGCCTGGCCAGAAAGCAGGCTGACACACTGGCAGGTCCTGACGCGCGCCCGGGCCATCGAGAACCAGATGTTCGTCGTTGCGGCCAATGAAGCAGGTACGGATGAACAGGGCAATCACCTGGCCGGGCATTCGGTCATCATCGACCCTGGGGCGAAATCCTCGCCGAGGCCGATACAGACCAATCCATCCTCACAGCAAACCTGCGTCCCGTACTCTGCCGCCATATCCGCCAGGATATCCCGGTTCGTGCCGACCGCCGCCCCGAACTCTATACGACACAGCAATAAAGGCATGAGAAAAGCCGCCTGCATTCAAATCCAGGCGGCTTTTCTCTTTAGAGAAGGCTTCCCCTTCGGGGAAGCTGGCGGCGTCAGCCGACTGAAGGGGTGATCCCCCTTTCGACCCTTACGGGCCACTTTCCCCAAAGACAGTTTCTATCAAACGTTGAAGCGGAAGTTGACAACGTCGCCGTCCTGCATGACATAATCTTTGCCTTCGACGCGAACCTGGCCTTTCTCGCGGGCTGCAGCCACGCTGCCAGCCGCTACGAGGTCATCGTAATTGACGATTTCGGCACGGATGAAGCCACGCTCGAAATCCGTATGGATCTTGCCGGCAGCTTTCGGGGCCGTCGTGCCTTTGACAATCGTCCAGGCACGGCACTCGTCAGGGCCGGCCGTCAGGAACGTCTGCAAGCCCAGGAGGTCAAAGGCTGCTTGATGAGGCGGTCGAGGCCGCTTTCCGTCTCGCCGAGATCCTCAAGGAACGCCTTGGCTTCTTCGGGGTCGAGTTCGGCGATTTCCGATTCAACCTTTGCCGAGATGGCTACGACTTCGGCGCCCTCTTTGGCAGCGTATTCCTTGACCTGCTGGACATACGGATTCTCATCATACGCCGTGGAGACTTCATCTTCCGCGACATTCGTCACATAGAGCGTCGGCTTGAGCGTCAGGAGATTCATTTCCTTGATGAGTTCGAGATCGTCTTCCGAAAGCTCGACTTGGCGCGCGGGCTTGCCTTCGTCGAGCGCAGCCTTGATGCGGCGCAGGACTTCATCTTCGGCCTTTGCTTCCTTGTTGCCCGATTTGGCGATTTTCGCGAGACGCATGATGCGTTTCTCGATGACTTCGAGGTCTGCCAGGCAGAGTTCCGTCTGGATGATATCGATGTCGCGCAGCGGGTCGATACCGCCCTCCACATGTGTGATGTTCGGGTCAACAAAGCAGCGCACCACATGGGCAACGGCATCGACCTGACGGATATGCTCGAGGAATTTGTTGCCAAGCCTTCGCCCTTCGATGCGCCCTTTACGAGGCCGGCGATATCGACAAAACGCACGGAAGCCGGCGTCGTCTTCTTGGAATTGTACATTTCATGCAGCACCTGCAGGCGTGCATCCGGCACGGCCACGACACCGACATTCGGCTCGATCGTGCAGAACGGGAAGTTGGCAGCTTCTGCGCCAGCCTTCGTGATGGCATTGAAAAGAGTACTCTTGCCGACATTCGGCAGGCCAACAATACCCACTTCTAAATTACTCAAAACAAAAACTCCTTTATATGATACGAATCAAACCCAGAACAGCCCCTCTCTGCAGGCAGCAGCCTGCGGGAGGGGCCATTCTTATGCTTCAGATGCTCAGAGCGTACCAAAGATGCGGTCGCCGGCATCGCCGAGACCTGGTACGATATAGCCCTTATCGTTGAGTCTTTCATCAACGGCAGCCACGTAAAGCGGCACATCCGGATGTTCCTTGTTGATGACGCGAACGCCCTCCGGCGCTGCGACCAGGCACATGAGGATCAAGGATTTTGCCCCTTTCTCCTTGAGCAGGGAGAGTGCAGCCGAGGCACTGCCGCCCGTTGCCAGCATCGGATCGACGACGATGAGCGTGCGGTCTGACACATCGCTCGGCAGCTTGCAGTAGTATTCCACCGGCTTGAGCGTCTCAGGATCGCGGTACATGCCAACATGGCCGACGCGCGCAGCCGGGATCATATTGGCCACACCGGAGAGCATGCCGAGACTGCGCGCAGGATGGGTACGACACCGACTTTCTTGCCGGCGAGTACCTTGGCCTTGCATTTGGCAACCGGCGTCTCGATCTCGATTTCCTTGAGCGGGAAATCGCGCGTGATCTCATACGTCATGAGCATGGCGATTTCTTCGAGCAGTTCACGGAAATCCTTCGTGCCCGTTTCCTTCATGCGCATCAGCGTGAGCTTGTGCTGGATCAGCGGATGGTTGATGACATGGACATTGAGTTCTTCAGCCATTTTCTTGCCCCCTTATCTCATTCGTAAAGCGGATACTTAGCGCAGAGCGCAGCTACGCGACGGCGCGCTTCTTCCTTGGCCGCTTCATCGGTCGGATTGTTGAGGACCAGCGCAATGATGTTGCCGACTTCGCGCATATCGTCTTCTTTGAAGCCACGCGTCGTCAAAGCCGGAGAGCCGAGACGGATGCCGCTCGTGACGAACGGGGAACGCGGTTCGAACGGGATCGTGTTGCGGTTCGACGTGATATTGACTTCATCGAGTACCGTCTGTGCCTCCTTGCCCGTGATGTTCTTGCTCGTGAGATCCACGAGCATCAGGTGGTTGTCCGTACCGCCCGAGACGATGCGGAAGCCGTCGTTCTGGAGCGTTTCAGCAAGAGCTTTGGCATTCTTGATGGTCTGGGCAGCATATTCCTTGAATTCCGGACGCAGGGCTTCGCCCAGAGCTACGGCCTTGGCGGCAATGACGTGCATGAGCGGGCCGCCCTGGATGCCAGGGAACACGGCCTTGTTGAACTGTTTGCCAAACTCGGCATCTTTGCAGAGGATCATGCCGCCGCGGGGGCCGCGCAGGGTCTTATGCGTCGTCGTCGTGACGACATCAGCGTACGGGACTGGGCTCGGATGGAGGCCTGCAGCCACGAGGCCAGCGATATGCGCGATATCAACCATGAGGTACGCCCCGACTTTATGCGCGATCTCGGCCAGGCGCGGGAAATCGATGATGCGTGCATAGGCAGAAGCACCGGCCACGATGAGTTTCGGTTTGCATTCCTCAGCCTGTTTCTCCAGAGCATCGTAGTCAATGCGTTCCGTCTCTTTATCCACGCCGTACGGCACAATCTTGAAGTATTCGCCGCTCATGTTGACCGGGCTGCCGTGCGTCAGATGGCCGCCATCCGTAAGGTTCATGCCCATGACCGTATCACCGGCTGCAGCAGGGCGAAGAATACGGCCATATTGGCCTGTGCGCCGGAATGCGGCTGTACATTTGCGTACGCGGCACCAAAGAGTTTCTTGGCACGGTCAATGGCCAGCTGTTCGACAACGTCAACAAATTCGCAGCCGCCATAATAGCGCTTGCCAGGATAACCTTCGGCGTACTTATTCGTGAGTACACTGCCCTGTGCTTCCATGACAGCCTTCGAGACGATGTTCTCCGAAGCGATGAGCTCGAGTTTGGTGCGCTGACGGTTGAGTTCTTTATCGATTGCTGCCGATACTTCGGGGTCGGACTGTTTGAGTGATTCCATTAAATCCATTGCGTGGCCTCCTTACCGTGACCGTGGTCATTGACAAAAGCGGAAATGACTGAAACGCTTATTTTTCTTCAAGCGCGGCAATCTTGTTGATGCGGCGTTCATGACGGCCACCGGCGAATTCACCCTCCACCCAGGCGCGAACGATTTCGCCAGCCGGGCCAAAGCCAAGTACACGGCCGCCCATCGCCAGGACGTTGGCATTGTTATGCTGACGGGACATCTTGGCCGAATACACGTCATTGCAGAGCGCACAGCGGATGCCTTTGATCTTGTTGGCAGCAATCGAGATGCCGATGCCCGTGCCGCAGAGTACGATGCCGCGGTCTGCTTTGCCGCTGACGACATCTGCGCAGACCTTTTCGGCGATATCCGGGTAATCAACAGAATCCGTGCCAAAGGTACCGACATCCGTCACCTTGATATCCTCATATTCCTTCAGGACCATCTTGACTTCTTCTTTGAGGGCCACGGCACCGTGGTCACTGCCAATCGTGATGTTCATACTCTGTTCCACCTTTCTTGAGACACCTTACTGCTTACCATTGTACCACAGACCCGGCAAAAAAAATACCGCCACAGAGGAGTTTCTGCCAGCCGTCTGTCCGTCACGGAATCAGTAAGCTGGAGTCTCTCTCTGCAGCAGTAAAGCAGGAGCATCTCATTCAGATCTTGAGCGAATGAAAAGCACTGGCCTTGTGCAGGCGGTTCATGATAGCAAGGCCAAGCCCCTTGTCCGTCGTCCCTTCGCCGAGCAGCACATCCGCCGCCGTATCGTTGAAAGCATGAGTTCTTCGTAAATATTCGCAGCGATAGTCAGCAAATCACCCTGCGGGCCATAATCAGCCAGGAGTTCTTGCGGCACGAGTCCCTGGAGCGCCGTCACGACTTCATGGCTTGCGAGGACGCCCACCGTGCGCCCTTCCTGCTGGAGGCGGCGTACCGTGCGGCGGAAAGCCCCCGGCATGCTCTTGGGGTCTCCTTCGAGCAGGGTCATGGGAGCATTCGGTGCATAATGCTTGTATTTCATGCCAGGGGCTTTGGGTACGACTTTGGCACCGACGATGGCGGGATCCAGGCGGCAGCCGCCGAGGACTTCCGTCAGCATCTCACGCGTGATGGCACCAGGCGCAGGATGGTCGCCACTGGCCCCGTGCAGTCTACGATGGTGGATTCCACACCGAAATGACAGGAGCCGCCATCGAGGATCAGCGGGATGCGTCCATTCATGTCGCGCAGCACGGAAGCAGCTGTGGTCGGGCTCGGACGACCCGAAATGTTGGCCGAAGGAGCTGCGATGGGGACGCCGGCAGCCCGGATCATCGCGCGCGCCACGGGATGTTCCGGCATGCGGATGCCGACTGTGCCCAGCCCGCCCGTGATGCGGTCCGGTACGATGTCCCGGCGCTTCATGATGAGCGTGATGGGGCCTGGCATGAACGCTGCGATGAGTTTTTCAGCCAGCGGCGTGACTTCCGCGGCAATCGTCGTGATCATGGCCCGGTCTGCCACATGCAGGATCAGCGGATTGTCCGAAGGACGCCCCTTCGCTTCATAGATGCGCGCACAGGCATCTGCATCAAGCCATTGGCGCCGAGGCCATAGACCGTCTCTGTCGGGAACGCCACGAGCCCCCCGCCGCGCAGGATTTTCCCCGCCCGCTGCAGTTCCGCCTGCTGGGCTTTTATATCTGTTATCGTTACGATTTCTGTCTGCATTTTGGCTACCTCTCCTGATATGACCTCTGACCTCATCCCTTGAGCAGGGACTCTAACATTTCACAAACGCCACGAAAATTGGTCCATATTTCCCGATTAGTAAAACGCACCACGCTCAATCCTTGATGTTCCAGATAAGCAGTCCTCTTTTCATCGTACAGCCTCGCATCTTCTTCAAAAGGCTGCCCGCCATCCAGTTCAATGATCAAAGAACGCGACGGGCAATAAAAATCCACGATATACGTGCCGATTGGCGTCTGACGATAGCACGGAACACTCACCCTTTTTCCAGCTACCACCACGCGGTCGATGCCAGCGTAGTCGGGGAGGATCTCCGTCTTGCCAAGCAGAGGATTGGCCTTGGCCAGGCTGCGACGGCCTGAGCCTGATGGATGCCTACCTCGAAAGCGAGGAATCCGTTTGGCTCGAGCATGGCGGGTGCTTCAGCCATCAGGCGGCGATAAAAATCAAGGCCGTCCTTGCCGCCGGAAAGCGCCGTGTGCGGTTCTTTGGTGCGCACCTCCGGAGCCAGCGCCTCTATGTCAGCCTCAGGGATATAGGGAGGATTCGAGAGGATGGCGGCAACGTCTGTCCTTCAAGCGGCGTCAAGAGGTCTCCGGTATGGAAGGTGATGCGGCCCTTAAGACCCAGTTGTTCGGCATTCTCCTCGGCCACGGCTCGGGCAGCAGGCGAGATATCAACGGTTTCCGCCACGCCTGCGGCAGATAGTGCAGGACCGAAAGGCATACTGCCCCCGTCCCCGTGCCGATATCGGCAAACCGCAGCCCGGTATCTTCCGGTGCCCGCCAGGCCTTGAGCCGATCCACAGCCGCCTGCACCAGGATCTCCGTGTCAGGCCGCGGGATCAAGGTATCTTCCGTGACTTTGAACGTCAGACCCATGAACTCCCGCTCGCCCAGGATATACGCGACAGGCACATGCATGACGCGTTTTTTCACCATCTCGCGATAAGCAGCCAGTTCCTCCGGCTGCAGGGGTTCATCAAAATGCACATAAAGATAGATGCGCTGCTTCTTCAGCACATGGGAAAGCAGGACTTCCGCGTCAAGCCGCGGCGACTCGAGCCCTTTTCCGTAAAATAGCCCTCCGTCCACTTGAGGATGCGACCGATGGTCCAGAGCCGGTCATTTTGATTACGCATTGGCATCCACCTTTCTGAGACGCTGTGCCTGATCCGCCGTGATGAGTGCTGCAATGAGTTCATCGAGCTCGCCATTGAGGATGGCATCAATCTTGTGCAGGGTCAGACCGATCCGATGATCCGTCACGCGTCCCTGCGGGAAATTGTAGGTGCGGATGCGCTCGCTGCGGTCACCAGAGCCACCTGGCTGCGCCGGTCAGCCGCCACGGCGGCTTCCTGTTCCTGGCGAGCCTGGTCGAGGATGCGTGCGCGCAAGACCTTCATGGCTTTTTCCTTATTCTTGAGCTGGGATTTCTCATCCTGGCACTGCACGACGATGCCGGTCGGCAGATGCGTGATGCGGATGGCCGTCTCCGTACGGTTCACGTACTGGCCGCCAGCCCCCGAAGCGCAGTACGTATCGATGCGCAGGTCCGAGGGGTTGATGTCCACTTCAACATCTTCCGCTTCCGGCAGCACCGCCACCGTAGCAGCCGAAGTATGGATGCGGCCGCCAGATTCCGTAACGGGCACGCGCTGGACACGATGCGTACCGCTCTCATATTTGAGCCTGGAATACGCACCATGGCCGTTCACCAGGAATGTGATTTCCTTGAACCCGCCGATGCCCGTCGCATTGCTCGTCATGACCTCGATGTGCCAGCCCTTCTTTTCCGCATAGCGGGAATACATGCGGAACAGGTCGCCGGCAAACAGCGCCGCTTCCTCTCCGCCCACGCCGCCGCGGATCTCCACAATGACATTCTTGTCATCGTTGGGATCCTTCGGCAAAAGCAAGATGGGGAGTCTCGCAGCGAGCGCTTCCTTCTGTACCGTCAGCTCAGCAAGTTCTTCCTCGACCAGCTTGCGCATCTCGCTATCCAGCGATTCCTGGAACATCGCCTTGGCATCTTCGATGCCCTGGACGACACGCTTATATGTGCGGAATTCTTCCACGATGGGAGTCAGCGCCGCATGTTCCTTCGTATAATGCTGCCATTTCTCCATATCCGCCATGGTTGCCGGGTCGCTTATAAGCGATTCCAGCTCCCGATATTTATCTTCTACTGCTTGGAGTTTCTCCAGCAAGTCCTCTCACCTCATCTTCCCTGCCCGGTCCGACTCACGCACACAAAAATATCCTATCGTTCTCAGCGCGCAGTTTCCACCGAAGCCGCTGCCGGCACACCGATTTCCGTATCTTCTTCAGAAGCTGCTGCCAGTCCCGGATGGCGATACTCGCCCGTCCCCTCGCGGATTTCCTCCGGCGCAGCACAGCCTTCAGCGATTCGATGGCCACTTCTACCATATCATCCTGAGGAGGACGTGTTGTCAGGTACTGGAGCCAGAGTCCCGGTTTGATGGCTGTCTGGATGACGGGGTTCTCGCTGCGTCCAGCCAGGCGGATGAGTTCATAGGAAATGCCCGCGACGACCGGCAGCAGCACGATGCGGCTCACGATGCGCTCGGCCAGGCTCGGCCACCCCAGGAAGGCAAAGACAAAGATGGAAACCAGCATGACGATGAGCAAGAAATTCGTACCGCAGCGCGGATGCAGGCGGGAAAACTTCTGCACGTTCTCGACCGTCAGCGGCAGGCCTGCTTCATAGCAATGGATGGTCTTGTGTTCAGCCCCATGGTACTGGAACACGCGGCGGATGTCCTTCATGCGCGAAATGCCCCAGATATAAGCGAGGAAAATCGCCAGGCGCAGGAACCCTTCCATGAGGTTCAGGAAAAACGGATCTTCCGTGACGAAATGGAAGAACTTTGCCGCACCCGTCGGGATGGCGATGAACAGGATGCTCGCCAGCACGAGCGCGAAGATGATCGTACCGGCCATCTCCTTATCCGACAGCTGTTCTTCCTCCTCGCCCGCCATCTTGGCCGAATACGAGAGCGAGCGGATGCCGATGACCAGCGACTCGACCAGCGACACCGTGCCGCGCAGCATCGGCTTCTTGAGGATGGGATAGCGGTCGGAGATGGAATGCACATCCTTCGTCTCCACCTGGATCCTGCCTGCCGGATCACGCACTGCTGTAGCCGTCAGTTTCGGCCCGCGCATCATGACGCCTTCAATGACGGCCTGGCCGCCTACCATTAAACGATTGCCCATAATCGGACCCCCTGTATATCAAAAACAAAATCAACATTCTTCTCTTTACTCTTTACGATACGCCTGGCTGCTGTATTTTGTCTGTATATAAAATGAAGCAGAGCGAGATTTCTCTGCTCTGCTTCATCCTGCTGCATCTTACTGCTTGTGATAGCGCTTGTTGAACTTCTCGATGCGGCCGCCTGCCTGGACGTCACGCTGACGACCCGTGAAGAACGGATGGCACTTGGAGCAGACATCGACGCGAAGCTCTTTCTTCGTGGAACCCGTCTTGAACGTGTTGCCGCAACCGCAGATAACGGTAGCTTCGTAGTAATCCGGATGGATACCCTTCTTCATTCTATACACCTCTCTTTCCCCCCAGGAACTGGGAATGGATACAAGCCCGCTAGGCGCAGGCTTGGTTTAGACCTAGCTCCCCGTCTACGGGGGAAAGCCAGTCAATCTTTGGCTTGGAAACAGACGTCATTACGTCCATTACCGGTCTATTATATCACGTGTTTTTCTGAGATGCAAGGCGTGATCTGCGGCCAAGCCTGCCAAAAACAAAATCTGCTTGAAAAAACAGGAGCAATAGAGGATAATATTCTTAGATATCTCTACCCTGCGGTAGTATTCTCTTGTATACACGCTATCCTATAGAAAGGACGTTTCGATATGGCAAACGATACAAAAACCACACAGCACCGCTGCAGTTTCTGCAAACGCATGGTCACGATCCACGACGAATATGACATGCCGATCTACGATCCCACGACGGGCTTCGCCATCTGCAAGAACTGCATTCGCGAAATCAACCACTATATTGATATGCACGAAGCGGAAACCAAACAGGAAGAAAAGCATGATTTTGCCGGCCAGCTCGACGAGATCCTCCAGAAGAACAAGCCGCATATCATCAAGCAGTACCTCGATGAGTATATCATCAACCAGGACCGGGCCAAAAAAATCTTGTCCGTCGCCGTCTACAACCACTACAAACGCATGAAATACGGCTACGAGAACGATGACGGCACGGAAATCGAGAAGTCCAACGTCATCATGCTCGGCCCCTCCGGCTGCGGCAAGACGGCACTGCTCTCCCATCTCTCGAAGCTCCTCGACGTGCCGTTCGCCGTCACGGATGCCTCGACGCTCACCGAAGCCGGCTTTGTCGGCGCCGATGTAGAGGTCGCCGTCCGCAATCTCTACTATGCGGCAGACAAGGATATCGAAAAAGCTGAACACGGCATCATCTACCTCGATGAATTCGATAAGATTGCCCGCAAGTCCGGTGCCAACAATTCCATCACGGCAGATCCTGGTCACGAAGGCGTCCAGCAGGGCCTACTCAAGATGCTTGAAGGCAATGTCGTGGAATTCACGGCACGCGGCCAGCGCAAGCATCCGGAAGCACCGACCATCAAAGTCGACACGAAGAACATCCTCTTCATTGTCGGCGGCGCCTTTGTCGGCATCGATGACATCATCGCCAGACGCCTGCAGAAAGCGGATTCTTCCATCGGCTTCGGTGCCGAAGTGGCCAGCAAGGACGAGAAGCCGAAGTTCGACGAACTCATCCATCAGGTGCGTCCGGAAGACTCATGCACTACGGCATCATCCCGGAAGTCATCGGCCGCCTGCCGGTCATCTGCACGCTGGAGTCCCTGGATGAAGACGCTCTGCTGCGCATCCTGACGGAGCCAAAAAATGCTCCCGTCAAGCAGTATGAGAAGCTGCTCGCCATGGATCACGTCAAGCTGGAATTCGATAAAGACGCCCTGCGCGCCGTGGCCAAGAAAGCCATCGAGCGCAAGACGGGTGCGCGCAGCCTCAAGGGCATCATCGAGGATGTCATGCTCGATGTCATGTACGACATCCCGAAATCTTCTGAGCCGCGCAAAGTCATCATCACGAAAGCCTGCATCGACGAAGGCAAGAAACCGGACGTCGTGCCGCTCGACAAATAAGCAACAAAAAATCTGCTGCCTGCGACTGTGCATGGCAGCAGATTTTTTTGCTCTTCTTCGCTTTTCCGCGCTTATGGATGTACTCCGTTCATGGATGCGCTTCAATGACCGGAAATTCTCCCAGGACTTTGAGCCATTTGCTCTTTTGGCGGACCGCTGCCAGCGAAGACTGCAGCGCCGCCTCATCTCCGTCCATCTCCAGGTCGAAAAAGAAGATATAAGCACCGAGTTCCGTACGTGCCGGGCGCGACTCAATGCGTGTCATATTGACGCCGCGTTCAGCGAACTCCCGGAGCACCTCGTAGAGCGCACCGGCTTTCTGGCCGTCAATCTCGCAGATGACCAACATCTTTTCATGCGGCAGCACACTCGCTTCGCCGCAGCGGTGCAGCTCAAAGAAGCGCGTGGCATTCGACATGCTGTCCTGGATTTCCGTCGCGAGCGGCACGAGGCCGTTGAGTTCACCGCCGCGCTGCGTGCAGATGGCCGCCGCGCCATTTGCCAGCGGCTCTTTGGCGACCAGCTCTGCCGCCCGGGCCGTACTCGCGACCTTCACGATCTCGGCATGCGGGTAATGAGCCTGCAGGTATCCCCAGCATTGAGAGATCGGCTGCGGATGCGAATAAATCCGCTGCACGGCCTGGATGCCGGGCCGGGCCATGAGCTGATTGTGGACCGGCCAGATGAGTTCGCGCATGACCTGCAGATCATCGCTGCGCGCAAGCGTATCGAGCGTGATATTGATGGCTCCTTCGAGGGAATTTTCCACCGGCACCAGGCAGGATTCCACTTCCCCATCTTCCACGGCCTGGATGACCGCAAAGATATCCGGATAAACCACGAGTTCCCTCGAATCTGGCAAGAGTGATGTCAAATAATGTGCGGCTGCTTCACTATGCGTTCCCAGCGGGCCCAGGACCCCCATTTTCTTCATTCTTTCCCCGTCCTTCTGCTGTCATCGTCTGCTGCCGGGACGGACTCCTGCCATTTCAAGAGATCCGGGCAGAGATCGCCAATGGATGTCGCGAGCGTATCCTTGGGCTGCAGTACATCCAGCACCGGCTTCATCGTCTCCTTGAATTTCTTGTCATCCTGCATCAAGGCCAGGATGGCACTCGTATTGATGGCGTCAGCCAGTGCCGTATGCTGCGTCCCTTCGAATTTATGGTCCATGGCACCGAGTGCATGCTTGAGAGCCAGGCTGTTATGCAGGCCCAGGCGTTCATCGAATTCCTGCTGCAGATCGACCCAGCGCTCATTGAGCCAGGCCACATCGAAATCCGGCAGCTTGAAGCGGCATTCATTGCGGAGCTGCTTGATGTCCGACATGCTCCAGGAATAGATGCGCGTTTCCTCATCCCCGATCCAGTGGATGAAATCATGGAAGCAGTCGGCATAATGTTTCTGGCCGTCGACCATAGCCTGCGTGATGCTTGTAAGTGCTGTGATATGTTTCTTGATGGGGCCGTACTCCGGCTTCACATAGCACTGGAACTCGGATTCCTGCTGAAATGCACTGTCAAGGCGCACGGCTCCGATCTCGATGACCTCTTCCCTTAGCTTGCGGCGCACATCACGGTATTCCCGGTCCACAGGATTCATTTCTAGATCTACAACAACATATTTCACAACATACTTCACTCCCTTTTCGTCTATCGTGCCTTACTCTCTATTCTAAGGTATCCGTTGTCATCATTCAAGTAAATTTGCCTTTTTGTCGTTTCTTCCTGTCCCTCCCGGCTTTCATCTGCCTGCCAGTTCGACTGCTGCCTGCATTGTATTCTGATGCCAGATGGCGTATCATAAACAGGAGAAACAATCTCATCCATCTAAGAAAGGAGTGCCGCCTGTGCACGCGTACCGACTTTACCTCTTTGATTTTGACTATACGCTCGTCAATTCGGAAGCCGCAATCCTCAAATGCTTCCATATCACGTTACAGAAGCTCGGCTATGGAGACCGCCCGGATGCAAAGCTCCGCGTCACCATCGGCCTGCCCATGGTCGAAGCCGTGAAAAGGATCCTGCCAACCGACGATGAGGAAGAAGCCAAGGCCTTCGTCCGGGCCTACACGCCGGAAGCAGACCGTTACATGACGCCCGGCACGACCTTTTTCCCGCATACAGTGGCGACCCTGCGCCGCCTGCGCCAGGACGGCGCCAAGATTGCCATCATCTCCAACAAGACGCATCACCGCATCCAGGAGAAATTCGATCTGGACGGCGTCCCAGATCTCATCGACCTCATCATCGGCAGCAATGATGTAGAAGCACATAAGCCGGATCCCACCGGGCTCCTGGCTGCACTCGATCATTTCCAGATGGACAAGAGCGATGCACTCTATGTTGGAGACAGCTTCGTCGATGCCGAAGCCGCCCGGAACGCCGGCCTCGATTTTGCCGGGGTCACCACGGGCACGACGAGCCGGGAAGCCCTTGCCGCATATCCTCATGTCGCCATTTTCGACGACATCGCAGGGCTCGTATCATGATCTTCAGGCAGAGTCTTACCAGGCTCTTGCAAAAAGTAAAAAAAGATGATAAAATAATTAAGTCAGTAACGATGCGGGCATAGTTCATCGGTAGAATGAAGCTTCCCAAGCTTTAGAGGGCGGTTCGATTCCGCTTGCCCGCTCCATTTGCATCGCAGTCCCGCAAGGATATCATCTTCCTTGCGGGCTTTTTTGTTGCCCATATACAAAAATATCCGCAGCGCACGCTGGCGTCTGCGGATATCTCATTCTTGAATCCAGTTGTCTGCTAGGGTCATGCAATCCAGCAATATCCCCGGCAGCGCCCCTGACGGATCAGCAGGTATGGCACTTGTCGTAGAGGCCGGCTTTCTTCAGCGTATCGACGACGGTTGCGCCGATATGGGCGACCGTATCAGCCACTTCGATGCCTACAGCATTGAGTGCAGCAATCTTGTCGGCTGCCGTACCCTTGCCACCCGAAATGATAGCGCCGGCATGGCCCATGCGTTTGCCCGGAGGTGCCTGACGGCCTGCGATGAAAGCAGCAACCGGTTTCTCCGGCATGTTGGCCTTGATCCACTGTGCAGCTTCTTCCTCAGCCGTGCCGCCGATCTCACCGATGATGAGTACAGCGAGCGTCTCCGGATCTTCCTTGAAGAGCTTGAGTGCATCGATGAAGTCCGTTCCCTTGACAGGGTCGCCGCCGATGCCGATGGCCGTCGTCTGGCCGATGCCGGCTGCCGAGAGCTGGAACGTCGCTTCATACGTCAGCGTGCCGGAGCGCGAGATGACGCCCACATGACCCTTCTTGTGGATGTAGCCGGGATGATGCCGAGCTTGCATTCATCCACCGTCAGGATACCCGGGCAATTCGGGCCGATCAGGCGGGTCTTTTTCCCTTCCATATAGCGGCGTACCTTGACCATATCCTGCACGGGGATATGCTCCGTGATGCAGACCACCACATCAAGTTCTGCCTCAACGGCCTCCATGATGGAGTCTGCGGCAAAGCGAGCCGGCACGTAAATGACAGAAGCATTTGCGCCCGTAGCCTTGACGGCATCGCGAACCGTATCAAAGACCGGCACGCCCTCTACCACCTGGCCAGCCTTGCCCGGCGTAACGCCAGCCACGATTTTCGTACCGTAGTCCAGCATCTGTTTCGTATGGAACGTTGCTGCCTTGCCCGTAATTCCCTGAACAATGACTTTTGTATCTTTATGGACTAAGATTCCCATGATGCGACCTCCCTCAAGCCTTGGCGCCGGCTTCATTGACAAGCCGCACGATGGTTTCTGCGCCGCCTTCCATCGTCGGCGCCATGATGACATTCTCGATAGGCGTATCCCGAAGGATCTGACGGCCCCGCTCGACATTCGTACCTTCCAATCGTACGACGACCGGGACTGGCAGCGAACGGCCATCCGGCGAAATGAGTTTCGCCGCATCGACGATGCCCTGTGCCACGAGATCACACTTGTTGATGCCGCCAAAGATATTGACGAAGATGCCTTGGCCTGGCCGCCATCGAGCATGATGCGGAAGCTTCCGCGATCTTCTCCGGCGTCGAATCGCCGCCTACATCGAGGAAGTTGGCCGCTCGCCGCCATAGAACTTGATGATGTCGACCGTAGCCATCGCAAGGCCGGCACCATTGACCATGCAGCCACGTCGCCGCCAAGGTTGACATAATTGAGCCCTGCTTTGGCTGCACGGCGCTCTTTCGGGTCTTCCTCGCTCTCGTCACGCAGTGCCTCGATATCCGGATGGCGATAAAGCGCACTGTCATCGAAATTCAGCTTGGCATCGAGCGCAATGACGTCGCCCTCTTTCGTGACCACGAGCGGATTGATCTCCGCCAGGCTGCAGTCCTTGCTCACGAATACCTGATAGAGTCCCATCATGAACTTCGTGACCTTGCGGATGGTCTCCTGCGGGAAATGCATGCCGTAAGCCATGCGGCTGGCCTGGAACGGCAGGAGCCCGACAGCGGGATCGATGTACTCCTTGAGTATCTTATCCGGCATCTCGGCAGCAACCTTCTCGATCTCCATGCCGCCTTCTTCCGAGCCCATCATGACGATGCGCGCCGTCTGGCGGTCAATGACGAAGGAAAGGTAATACTCCTTGGCGATGTTGGAACCGGCTTCGATGAGAAGACGATTCACCTGTTTGCCTTCCGGCCCCGTCTGATGCGTGACGAGGATCTTGCCCAACAGTTCCTGCGCTGCTGCACGCACCTCTGCCGGAGAATGGGTGATCTTGACACCGCCTGCCTTGCCGCGGCCGCCTGCATGGATCTGTGCCTTGACGACCACGACCCCGGTGCCGAGTTCTTCCGCTTTCTGTACAGCCTCATCAACCGAAAAAGCCGGCTGCCCCTCCGGGACATTGACGCCATACGAACGCAGGATCGCCTTACTTTGATACTCATGGATGTTCATAAATCAATCCGCCCCCTTTTTCACGTTGAACGCTCACTGTTTTTCTCAGTTGTTGCGCAATAATTATCGTTTATATTGCAAAACGAATCGATACATATATTATATTCCTAAATGCATCCAATTGTCTAGTTTTTATTATTTTTTTATTGAAGTTTTTTCGTATTTTTCCTGCTCCTGATGGTAAGATTCCAGATCATGCGCTGCGGCATGCAGCATATCCCGTGTAATCTTGTACGGCATCACGCTGACATCCTGCTTCTTCTCCGTCGCCTGGAATACGCGATGGATATCATCCTCGCTCACGCATGTATCTTCGCGGCAAGTCGGCAGGCCGATGCTGCGGCAGAACGTATAGAAACGCTTGAACTCCTCCTGCTGGCCATCGCAGAGCAGGAGCAGCAGGATCCCGTACGCCACCAGGCCGCCATGCTGCTTGCACTGCTCCGCCGCCGGCAGCTCTGACAGTTCCACGAACAAGCGGTGAGCCATATGGCCGTTATACTCCGGTGCTGCAAAATTCGAGACCAAGCCGCTTGTCATGACGATGGAGAGTACGACTTCCTCAAAGGCATCGCTCACGACATGGCGACGATTGTCTGCAACAGCCTGCGCACCATAGCCGTAAAGGGGATCCAGGCACATTTTCGCCAGGGCAATGCCCATGCCGTCACTATGGCAGAGCTTGCGCCCCCGCGAAGCAATCGTTGCCTCATAATACTTGGCCATGGTATCACCGATGCCGCGCAGCAAATATTCCACCGGAGCCTGCGCCATGATGCGGCTGCAAAGGAACACATGGATTGGCGGAACCGTAGAATACAGATACTCCCGGAATTTCCCCTGCGGCGTATAGATGGTCGCGATGCTGGCGGCAGCCGCACAGCTGCCGGCTACGGTCGGGAAGGTGAAGAACGGCTTATGCTGAGCATGTGCAACCGCTTTGGCCGTATCAATGGCCTTGCCGCCGCCGACAGCAAAAATCATATCGGCAGCCTGCACGGCCTCGTCACGCCTGATTTTCTCAATGAGTTCATACGAAGATTGGCCGCCGGCATGAATGAAGCCCGTAAACTCCAGGCCGACACCCTCGACAGCCCGCACCATCTTTTCCTGTGCCACCTCGATGCCCGTGCGTCCGCCAATCACGACAACACTCTTACCATACCGCGGACAGACCTCGCGGATTTTCTCATACGCCTCTACACCAATCGTGTAGTTCGGGAATGTCATGGTATATCTGCCTTTCATGTTGGGTCCTCCTCTCAAGGATAAAGCCGGTACTCAGTCTTTATGGCCAAGTACATAAACCGTCTGCGCACGCCATGTATCCCCCTTCTTCAGGATTGGCTGCGGGAAATCGGGATTGGCAAATGCATTCGGGAAATACTGCGTCTCCAGGCAGAAGCCCGTGCGGCGCTCAAAGCGGACACCATCCTTGCCCGGCAGGCTGCCATCAAGGAAATTACCCGTATAGAACTGCACGCCCGGCTGCGTCGTATAACAGGTCAGCGTAAGGCCGGACGAAGACGACTCCGCATACGCAGCCTTCTTCAGGCCGCCATTGACATAATCGATTGGGCAGCCCGGATCGAAGCCGAACATGCCCTGTTCCTGCTCAACAACCGGCTGCTCGTCGCGGATGACCCAGTTATGGTCATAGCCATGTCCCATGACGAGTTCATCAAAATCGTCATCGATATGCTCCCCGATGCGCGTCAGCTGGCGCAGATCCATCGGTGTGCCGTCAACGGGCAGGATGCGGCCATCCGGCAGCGATTCCGCATCAGCCAGGTATACTTATCCGCAAAGATCTGGATTTCCTGGTCGAGTACAGGGCCTGCGGCAAAGCCATCCAGATTGAAATACGCATGATTCGTCAAATTGCAGACCGTATCCGCATCTGCTGTCGCTTCGTAACGGATGGACAGCTCATTGTCATTAGAGAGCGAATAGAGAACGTTTACTGTCATGTTACCAGGATAGCCGCCCTCACCATCTGCTGCATGATACGTGAGCTTTACTCCTTCATCTGTTGTCTCCGCCGTCCAGAGTTTCTGATGGAATCCCTGGAACCCGCCATGGATATGATTCTGATTATGCGAGCCTGTATTGAGATCCAGCTGATACGTCTTGCCGTCGATAATGACCTTGCCGCCGGCAATGCGGTTTGCATGACGCCCGACCAGGCCCCCCATGCTCGTATCATCCTTCTCATAAGTTGCTGCATCACCATATCCGAGTACGATATCCGTGCGCTTGTAATCCTTGTCGAAAGCACACCAGCTGACCAGGCGCGCACCGTATGTCGTGACCTTGACCTCGGTCCCTTCGTGTTGCGCAGCGTATAGAGCTCAACAGCACGCCCGTCACTGAGTTTGCCAAACGGTTCTTTCTTGATAATAGCCATGAACAATCCCTCCAGGAAGAATTCGATATTGTCGAATTGGTTATCATTTCGGACAATTCTATGCGATTTCACTTTACTATTTATTCGTCTTTTTGTCAATCACCCTGCCGCAGACCCCCCAGGATCTCCCCGCATGGCTCTGCTATAAACAAATTGAATTAATTATGCTATAATTGTGCTGTAATTCATGTAACCTCAGAACATTCATTTTATCATCCTTTTCCATGATCACAAGGGGGAATCATCATGAAAGAGAAAAATGCTTATATCTTCTTCAATTGTGATGAAGAAAAAAGCCAGAAATCCATGAACTTGTTCTACAACAAGGAAATCTACCGCGACCTCAAACTTGCCCGCCGGGCTCTCTACGCCAAAATCGAAGAAGAGCTGGCTGCTGGCCGCATCCATGCAAAAGAAGAGGACATGCCCGCTATCCGCGAGGCCATCCTCAGCGGCGACCCGACAAAAGCCAGCGACTACATCCAGTACGGCATCATCGAGGCGTTTCCGATTGTCTGAGCAAGCGAAAAGCGCTGCCTGTTCCCGTCAGTCCTGCCAAGTTGCACCAGGCAGGGCCGCGGGACGGCAGCGCTTTTTTTGACGCCAGACGAGGCAGCGAGAAACATCTCACAGGTCTTTTGCGTCGATTTCCGATAAATGATTGACGATGCGGTCAGCCAGATGAAGATCCTGGCCGCCAGAATGCGGGCTGCGAAAACCGATGCAGTACATGCCGGCCCGCTTCGCAGCAGTCACGCCGCTCTTCGTGTCCTCCAGCACCATACACGTCTCCGGCTCGACCCCCAGCCGCTCGGCACTCAGCAGATAGATGGTCGGATCCGGCTTGCTCTTGGGCAGCGTGCTGCCGGACAATACCGACTGGAAATAAGGACGGATCTTAAAGGCATCCAGTACCGCATCCATGACCTTCTGCCAGGACGATGTTGCCAAAGCCAGCGGGATACGCGTCTCGTAAAGTGCCTGGATCAGATCGATGGCACCCGGGATTGGCTTTGCCTCGCCCTGCAAGATCAGGCGAAGGTAATGTTCCCGTTTATACGATACCAAGTCCTGCAGTTTGAGATCATCACGATGTTCCCTTGCGATCACTTCCGCAAACATATCGTCACTGGTACGGCCCATATAGTGAATGAGATCTTTTTCATCAAATGGCAGGCCAAAATGATGACAAGTATCCAGTTTGGTCCGTGAATGCAGGAGTTCACTGTCAATGATGACGCCATCCATATCAAAAATAAACGCTGCTGGTTTCAAAAAAAGTCCTCCTAACCGCAAAACATGAGTCCAATGCTTCTATCCCTACTTATAGATGATAGACCACCTGGCACTGCATGACAAGGGCTGGAGGATTTTTTTGCTTACATGCCGGCCTGGCAAACGAGATTCATGAAGAACAAGAAGCCCAGGCAATAACTGAGGACATGGATCTCACGCGAACGGCCATTCATGAGCTTCAGCAGGGGGTATGACGTGAAGCCGAAGGCCAGGCCCGTCGAGATGCTGCCCGACAGCGGGATCAGCACGACGACAAGGAACGCGGGGAACCATTCCGAGAAATCCTTGAAATCCATATACTGCAGCTGCTGCATCATCATGGCACCCGTGATGATGATGACCGGCGCAATGGCACCTGCGGCACATAAGAGAGGAACGGGATGAAGAACAGCGAGACGACGAACAGTACGGCAGCCGTCAGTGCCATGAGACCCGTACGTCCACCACTTGCAATACCGGCGGCACTTTCTGCTGCTGCCACCGTCGGGCTCGTACCAAGGACACTCGAGATCAGCGTCGTGAAAGCGGAGCCGATATACGTGCGCGAGAATTTCTTGCGATCCGGCAGGATGCCTTCCAAGAGGCCCATCGTCTCAAAGATCATGATCATCGACATGGAGAATACCGACAACAGGAACGGGATGCTCAAAAACGAATGGAAATCCGCCTGGAAGAGCAGCTGCGGATACGCAGCGATATGCGAAAAATCCAGATCCAGGGGGACTTCATCGTGCAGGCCAAAAATCTGTGCGACCACAGTCGTCACGGCAATGGCCAGGAAGAAGCTGCCCGTTACGCCGCGCAGATAAAGTGCCAGGCTAACGACCAGCCCAAAGATGGCCAGGAGCGCCATCGGGTTCGTCAGCGAACCGAGCTCAATGATGGCGTTCGTGCCGGAGCGGATGAGCTGTGCTTTCTCAAGGCCGATCTCCACGAGGAACAGGCCGATGCCGGCCGTGATCGCGCATTTAAGCGAATTCGGCACAGCATTCGCGAGGCGTTCCCGCCATTTCGTGCAGGCCACATACGCAAAGATCAGACCAGACACCAAGGAGATAGCGATGGCTTCCTGCCAGGTCAGCCCCATCTGCACGCAGATCGTGTAAGTGAAGAAAGCATTGACTCCCATGCCCGGCGTGAGCACGATCGGCGCATCCGCCACAAAAGCCATGATCAGGCAGCCTATGATGGACGAGAAAATCGTCGCAAAGACCGACAGCTCGGCAGGGATACCAGCATCCGCCAGGATCATCGGATTGACCACGATAAATATAGGAATGGCAAAAAAAGCCGTGATGCCCGCGAGGATTTCCCTCTGCCACAGGCGGCGATCCTTCGGCACCCCATCGAACAGCGTCATAGCGTTTCCTCCTAAATCCATGCATATGGCATATGCATGCACAGTTCTCTCATATTCCCCGGAGGGGGATTCTTTCAAATTTCGTATTCTTTACTTCTATCTTTAGTCTACTCATTCTGCCTCCAATAAAAAAGGACACTCGTCCGGAGTGTCCTAAAATTTTTCTTCTTATTATTTTCTGAAAAAATAATCCTCCCACCTGTTTCCCGAAAGAAATATGTTATAATGAGTGCATCACAACGTCCCGTACCCTGTCCCCTCAAGAATCTGTACAAAGAAAAGAAAGAAGGATGTCATTTGATATGCAACTCGACTACATGCTGGAGCATATGCCGGAAGAGATCAGGCGCCAGACGACCCGCCGTATCTTCCTGCCCGGCGAAACCGTTGTCCGCAAGGGGGAACGCGCCAATCACGTCTATATCCTGACCAAGGGGAGTACGCGCGTCAGCAATGAATTTGCTAGCGGCCAGCGTTATACCTTTGCCCGCCAGAACGTCCCGGATCTCGTCGGCGACCTCGAGGTCCTGGCTGGCCAGAAGACCTTTGCAACGACCAACGAAGCCCTGACCACCTGCGAAGTCATCGCGATGACAGCCGATACCTTCCTGCAGTGGATGCAGCTCGACAATCACTTCTCCTTTGCCGTTGCCCGGCTGCTGGCCGCCAAGATGTACCCGACGTCCAACGAGAACGGCCGCATCAAATTCCAGCCGAGCCTTGAACGTCTCCAGCATTATCTGCTCAAACGGCTCGGCGATATCGATACCGACCTCTTCATCCTGCATACCAGCCGCCAGCAGATCGCTGACGACATCGGCACCAGCGTCAAGACGGTAAACCGCGGCGTCACCAAGCTCAGGGAAGCCGGCCTCATCAATCTCATCCATGGCAAGATCGCCATTGACAAACAGCAGCAGGAAGCCCTGCGCCATACGGATTTCACAGAAGAATGATGCCTGTTTGACAGCAGCAGGCAAACACCGTAGAATAGACAACGTTATCTTACCATTCCATGATTGCAGAAATCAGGAAAGGAGTTGTTTATATATGTTCAAAAATGGATTGCAGATTGGCCTGATGCTGTTTGGCATGTTCTTCGGTGCAGGCAATCTCATCTTTCCGCCGACACTTGGCTTCCAGTCAGCCAGCCAGTTCACGCCGGCTATCCTAGGCTTCCTGCTCTCCGGCATCGGCATGCCTGTCATTGCTCTCATCATCGGCACCTTCAATCCCGGAGCTTCCGCGCTGAGATGAACCGCAAGATCTCACCGGCTTTCTCGCTGCTGCTGCTCGTCCTCATTTATCTTTCCATCGGCCCCTTGATGGCCATCCCGCGCACAGCAGCCACGTCATTCTCGATCGGGGTGCTGCCCATCAGCGGCGACGGTGCATTGCCGCTCGCCATCTTCACACTGCTTTATTTTGCCTTTGCCTGGTGGCTTGCCATCACGCCGAGCAAGCTCCTGCCCCGCCTCGGCAAGATCCTGACGCCGCTCTTCGCCCTGCTCATCATCGTACTCATGATAGCCGGCCTTTTCACCTACACCTCGACTGCGATAAGCACGCCGCTCGGGAAATACGCTATCTCGCTTTCGGCACCGGCTTCATCGAAGGATACAACACCATGGATACCCTTGCATCCTTCGCCTTCTGCATCCTCGCGCTGAACGAAATGCGCCGCATCCCGTTTGCTTCAACAAAAGCCTACTATGTCAGTGTCTGGATGGCCGGCCTTGCTGTCGCCATCCTCATGGGTTCACTCTATCTCGGGCTTGCCCTGCTCGGCAATCACTTTCCCATCCCGCCGCAAATCTACGGTGACGCACACATCAACCTCGGTGCTTTCGTACTCGCCGAGACGTCGCTTGCCCTCTTCGGCAATATCGGCATGTGGTTCCTGGCCATCATGGTCACGCTGACCTGCTTCACGACCACCGTCGGCCTCATCGCCGCTGTCTCTGCCTTCTTCTATGAAGAATTCCCCGCCATCTCGTACCGGAAATACGCCACGGGCATCAGCATCATCAGCCTGCTGCTGGCCAATCTCGGACTCAACCAGATCATCAAGGTATCCCTGCCGATCTTGCTCTTCGTCTATCCGCTTGCCATCACCATCGTCATGCTGACCATCCTCAACAAATTCGTCCGCCTTTCGCGCCCGGGCATGCGCCTGACCGTCGGCCTCGCTGCTCTCGTATCAGCGCTTAGCATCCTGCATCAATTTGCCGGTCTTGCCTGGGCGGGGAACATCGTAGCAGCCCTGCCCCTCGCGGACAGCAGCCTCGCCTGGCTGACGCCTGTCCTCGTCGGCATGGCTCTCTCCCTCATCCTGCCCGGCCGCATCAGTGGCGACACTGCACCAGTACTCGAACAGCCTCATAAAAATTGAATTCACCTCACGAATGACAAAACTCCCCGATGCCATGCATCGGGGAGTTTTGTCATTCGTTCCGCACTGCCTCAACCATCTCGTCGTATACATCTGCCAAGGTATAATGGCGCAAATCTTCCTCGAAATGCTGCTGGATCTCCCGCAGCGACTTGTCGAGAGCCTGATGGATATTGCGCCCGACTGGACAAGCCGGGTTCGGATTCTCATGGAAACGGAACAAATTCCCATCACTGTTCGTCTCCACCGCCTTGTACACATCCAGGAACGTGATTTCCGCTAACGGACGGTCAATCGTGATGCCGCCCGGACCGCGCTTGACCACGATGAGTCCCGCTTCACGGAGCTGTGACATGATATTCCGGATGATGACCGGATTCGAGCCAATGCTCCCTGCCAGGAAATCGCTCGTGATCTTATAATCCTGAGAGAAATAGCGGACTGCCGTCAGGACATGAATGGCAATCGTGAATTTTGTCGAAATCTGCATTAGATGTCACCTCATTTATTTCATCAAAATCATTATACAGAAAATCCGTCCTGCTGACAAGCCCGCAACGGATAAATCGACAGCACACAGTCTTTCTCATGAATCCACGATCAATGCGTTCCGTCATCATGATTCACCACCCAGGAAGCAACGGTACGCGCAGCCTCGATGGTATGGCGGAAATCAATGTCCTGCAAAGCTTTTTCCTCGCCAATCTTGCCATACTCAATGTACAGGCGATGATTGAAAGCACGATCCGACTGCATGAGCGGCGGCAGGAGCGACGAATAGCTGCTGCCTGCCGGCAAGATGAGTTCCGCCAGCGTCGGTGCAATCTGGAGATGGCTCCCGGCTCGCTGCTCGGAAAAGAAATCTACGGGTACGCCATCACCGTAGAAGTAACAGGGAATCCCGCTCAATACCCAGAGCGAAACATCCGTCGCAAAATTGAAGCGTTCCGCATGATCTCCCGTTACGACAAACAGTGTCGACGGATCATCCTGTTGCGCCTGACGGATAAATTTCCCCATGACCTGATCCGCATACCAGATATGGCCCAGCTGATCCAGCGTCGCCTTATCGGCAGGGATGGATGGCGGCAGCTTGGCTGCCACCTCACTCCGTGGAAAACCTGCTGCATCCACATCATAAGCGAACGGCGGATGATTGCTCGTCGTCAGGATAAAGTAAAACGTATCCTCTTCATCCGTCTCCATCTGCTGGCGGATGGCATCGAACAGCACGCCATCCGGCGCACCCCACGATGAGCTTTCCCCCTGCTCCGGCAGTTCATCGGCACAATGGAACTCATCAAAACCTTCGCGCAGCGTGAAATGCCCGATATCCTGCCAGCTACGCAGGCCACCATACCAGAAAACCGTCTTGTATCCCATGCGCTTCATAGTCGCGCCGATACCGAGACCATCGACATGGCCATGGAGCCCCATCGTATAATTGACATACAGGCCGACATCCGGCAAGCCGGTCAGGAAACCATTAAGCGATGTCATCGTGCCGTTACCATTTGGCAGAAAATGATACATATGCGCACCGTGCGCTTCCAGCCATTCGCCTGTCTGCGCCAGCCCCAGCGAACGGTACTCCGGCAAAAGCGGCCAGAGTGCATAATTCTCACCGAGTATCACCACGACATGATGAGGCCTGCGAAGCGGCGGTGCCGTACTCTTTTGACGAGAAAATGCCCCTTCGATGGTTTCCGCATTTAAGTCGCCGCCTAACGTGGCAATGGCCGCGTCAAGTTCATCGGCTGAGATTGAACGCATCGCACGCTCTGTGGCACGCTGATGGGTGCTGTACGCACGGTAAAGGGCCTGCCCATCATCAAGGATGGCTTCATTCAAGACCACGTAACGCGTACGCGCAGCACTCTCCCAGGGAACGCCACTATCCGAATGGAATGCTCCACCAAAGCGGCAAAAAAGACCAAAAACCGGCACAAAAACTGCCGCTAGAATAGCATATACTCTGGCATGACGTCTGGCAGGCAGACAGACGTGCGTGCGATTTTTAACCAGACCCAGATAAAAAACGCCATGAGCAAGACTGCCCCTGCCAGGCGTGGCCAGAGCTGATACTGCTGCACGGCCGTATCCCAGATGGCCGAACGATCATCCTTCCAACCATTGAACAACATGATATTGAATCCCTGATGGAAGACTTCATAATACGGGATGCGAATCATAAAAAGCAGCGTCATCAGCCCACGGCCACACTGCCCAGGACCTCGCGGATCCGTTTTTCCGGCCACCAGGCAAAAACAGTATACGGCAGCGTGCCAAATACAAACGGGAACGCTACCAGGAAAGCCGTCGTCTTCAAGCTGATGCGAGCCCCGAGCCAAAGAGTCTCAAGCATATCCTCCCAACCGGCACTGCCAAGCTGGCCAGCATAAATCAACAAAAAAGCAATACGGAAGATCGTGAGCAGGACATAAATATACAAGAATAATTTTGCAACCTGCTGCAATGATTTCAAGAAACGCAAAATACTCACCTTACATCATATTCCAAGCAATGATCCGCATGACGGACTACCCAGGCTGTCAATGAAGTCATATCCGACGCCAACTGATGCCACGTCTTATTTTTCGGCTCATACTTCTTCGTACCTTCCAGATCTGCGTCTTTGACTTCTTCCACCAGGCCAGATGCCACTTCACCGAGTTCTTCCGGCGTAATCCATTGCTTAGGCGTAACGAGGCCAGCTGGCTGTGGAAGGGTTAAAGATGGATAGAGCGAATAGTACGTAAATCCCCGCGGTGCAATCATCTCCAACACCGTCGGCATGATATTCAGATGCGTGCCAATGGTATTTTTCCCAAAGAGATTCTGCGGAATCTCCCGATGATGTACGAGCAGCGGCGTGCAATAAAGCTCACGATACATATAGTCACGTGGCACCAGAGAAGAATTGCTCAAATCACCATACAGATTGGAATGATCTCCTGTATAGAGAATCAAAGCGTCCGGGAAACGCGTCTGGATTTCCTTGATAAAAGACTGTACTGCCTGGTCTGCATATCGAGCCGTGCTGAATGCCTTGCGGCGTTCTTCATTCCCCCGGATATCTTCCCCGACATCCTTCAGCATCTCGTCAGGATTTCCGCCTAACACCTCCATGGAGATCTTGTACGGGCCATGGTTTGATGTCGTATAAACAAAATGGAAAGTAGGCTCCTCGATAGTCTCCATTTGTTTCGCAGCTTCTGTCAAGATACGTGATCGTAAATCCCGACCCAGGTACGCGGTGCATCTGAGCCACAGAAATCCGTGGCACTCCGGACTTCATCAAATCCTTGTGCATGACCGAAATGATTGAAATTCCCGTTCGAGGCATTGCCGCCATACCAGTAAATTGTCCGATAACCCAGTTTTTTCATCTGGCCAGCGAATGAAGTAATCGTCTGCCCCTGCCAGAACGATTCCATTTCATTCAATTCCAATTGAGCATCATAAATGCCACTCATCAGCGAAACGATGGACGGACGCGAGATATTGCCAGCCGGCAAAAAATTCTTCAGATAAGCCGTATGCGGATCAGCAATCCAGGCTTTCGTCGCATCCAGAATATGAAGATCTGCATATAAGGAATCCAGTGCCCACTGCGGGACGCTCTCTCCCACAATGACAAAAACCTGAGACGGCTTGTTTATCACAGGACCATGAGCCTTATGCCGGAACAAATGCAGCGGATTATCCTGCGGCTGCCACTTGCTCCCTGCAGGCAAAAGACGCAGGATTGACTGCTGGAGTTCTTCGTCACTGTGCTGCATCTCCTCAGCCAAAGGTTTCCGTCTCACCCATTTTAGAGCAACAAGATCATCCACACAAGCCCTGCCAGGAATGCGTCTTCCTTGACGATAGAAGGAATCGTATCCCACTCCGGCTTATTGCGATGATTCAGCGTCCCGCCATAACGCACCCAATAAAAACCCAGGACAGCCAACAAGAAAAGTCCTGCTGTCAACACATATTGCACCCACGGCAATGCGATTTGCGGAGCTGGAAATGACGGCAACTGCTGAAACAACCAGCAGCCTGTCCCAACAAACGGGATATAGAGCAAATACCCGAGAAGGATCCAAGCACCATGATCCTGATGGAAGAACACATCCACCAGATTATGTTTCTCCGCATTCCTGCCCATATGGACAAGATAATTAAAGGTATCATGGAAATGGTGATAGAAAATCATCTTGCCAGCAAACGCCGTATACAGGATGACACCATAAAGGCACCCCAGGAAAATGCGCAGTTCCAGCCCGTACTGTTGGAAGAAGCCGACAAACAGCGCTGGGACAGATACCAGGAGCATCGATGCCAGGAATACGTAAGCATTGAAGTCCATCCCCACCAGAAGCCAAACCGGAAACACTCCCGCAAAGCCTTGCCACGTCCTTTAAACGAAGGGTACGGCTGATAGACCTTTATGAAAATCCAGCGGAGTATGGCACTCAGTACGGGAAAAAAAAAGAAACAATTTGATATCCTGTTGTATTCCCTGAAGAAAATTTTCTAACATCTTTTATATCCTTTATACTCACACTTGTACTTCATTTTTATCTTTCTCAACAGAATCTCCTATCCATGCCAATCCGAGCAAAAGCCAAAATTCTCTCATGATAGGAACATTTGTGAAATTCGTGTCGGTTAGCCCCTCTACATGGAGTGCGGTAAAAATCAATATCCCCATAAATGCATACGAATAATCATTACCATCTTCTCTACGTTTATACTGCTTTATCAATCTATACAAAATGTATAAGTTGAACAAAATAAAAATACTTCCGCCAATCACTCCGCCTTCAGAAAACCGTTTCAAGATATTGTTATGTGGATGACCATGTCCGCTTCTTGGATCATCGTTTTAGGTCGCTCCTTTGCTAACGGAGAAATATACTGCGTATTATAAACATAGCCAAACTCATCCGAACCAATCCCAGCTAATGGATGATCCTTTGTTATCTCAATAGCAGCTTTCCACATTAAAACACGCTCACTATTGCTTGTATATTGTATATCCGTTATGCTATCGATACGATCTTGAATACTTGGGTAAGCCACAGATATTGCTCCAACAAAAAGGAATAAAGCACTTAATCCTATTGCTATTTTCTTTCGCATATTCTTGCAGCAAATAGCATATATAATACTTGTTACCACAAATGAAATCCATGCACCTCGTGTTTGAGAGGCTATGAGCATCAATAACGAAAGCAACAGCACAAATAGAAAAAAATTTTTTCTCTACAGG
>ENA-OQBJ01000138-OQBJ01000138.1-human-gut-metagenome-genome-assembly--contig:-NODE-138-length-37113-cov-4.307441_pt1 | contig 37113 bp, 41 predicted proteins | sample MGYA00242743_ERZ504545 | MGnify/ENA primary metagenome ERZ504545 (study PRJEB26092, sample SAMD00036252) | human gut metagenome | host: Homo sapiens | study: EMG produced TPA metagenomics assembly of... | reverse complement strand
GTACCGAGGTCGCGGCCATAGCACTTAGCACAGACACCGTAACGGCTGTGGCAGGTAAGGAGCTGCGGATGCGGACGGTATCGTAATATTTAGCAATTTCTTTCGCCTGATCGGCCATGATTTCTTCATTGAGGGCCACGATGACGGCACCCGTTTCCGGATTGACCAGGGTTTCAGCGGCCGTACGGCCTTCGATTCGTTCTTCGAGCGGTTCAATGACGCCGTTGCCTTCGACGATGGCCGTGACTTCTACGCCGCGGATATCGTTGTTGCGGGCTTTGACTTCTTTGACGTCGCTATTGAGGATGCGATCGATAGCGTCTTCCGTAAGCGGCGTTCCTTTGGCGCAGATTTCAATGCCATTGGAATCGATGACGGCTTCTTCGATGGTCTTGCCGAGCATGTTTTCCGCCATGGATTTGCGGATCGCTGCCCGGAACCCTTCTTCCGGAGCGCCGAGGGAAACCGTTTCGATGACGTTGGTATGATTGAGGTCATCGTTGATATCCATCTGGCTGCCGCGGAGATAGAGTTTCGGAATCTGGTGTTCAATGATCGTGTCCATGTCGTCGTTGGTCAGGAGGTGTTCTGCTTCAAATACAGCTTCACCCGTTTCCGGATCGATGGCTTCGCGGGCGAGAACCCGGCCAATCAGTTTATCGCGAAGGAGGTTGACAGCCTGGCGGCAGGAGCTTGCCAAGCGGGCCCGTTCGCGGACGAGATCGATGCCGAATACGTCGCAGTCGTCTTCGCGGACGATGACATCCTGGGAGACGTCGACGAGACGGCGGGTCAGGTAACCCGAGTCAGCTGTACGGAGAGCCGTATCGGCCAAACCTTTACGGGCGCCGTGAGACGAGGTGAAGTAGTCCAGTACGGACAGGCCTTCACGGAAGTTTGCCTTGATCGGCAAGTCGATGATACGACCCGACGGGTCAGCCATCAGACCACGCATACCGGCAACCTGACGAATCTGCTGTTTATTACCACGGGCACCGGAGTCAGCCATCATGAAGATGGAGTTGAACGGGTCCATGTTATCCATCATGACTTCCGTAACGTCGTCGGTCGCTTTTTCCCAAATAGCACAAGTCTTGCGATACCGTTCATCTTCCGTAATGAGACCGCGCTGATACATCTTGGATACGTTCTGTACCTGTTTGTCAGCAGCGCCGAGGATATCCCATTTTTCTTCCGGAATCTGAATGTCCGAAATCGCGATGGACATACCGGCCTGACGAGCGTAGTGGTAGCCGATAGCTTTAATATTATCGAGAAGTTCTGCCGTCTTAGTGTTGCCAAAGAGGTGGAAGCAGGCATCGACAAGTTTGCCGATTTCCTTCTTGCTCATGAGGACGCCGAGGCAATCGACGTCGACATATTCCTTGCCTTCTTTGAAAGCTGCGACAGCATCTTTATCAATCTTATGTTTCGGAAGCTGGCGGACGGCCATGAGGTCGACGCCGAAAGCTTCTTTCAACTGGGAGAAACCGTAATCCAGGATCTGACCGTTTTCATCTTTGACTTTGATGAAGTGCGTCCAGTCGATGATGCCGTTTTCGTAAGCAAATACGGCATCCTTCGGATCGTCGAATACCATGACCTTATCCGTATGGAAGAGGCGCAGCGGTTCGTAGATCTGGTAGTTGTACAGGAGCTTACCTGCCGTCGTTTCGATGAGGCCGTGGCCCGGAATGCGGACCTTGATCAAGGCTTCGATATCGATGACTTTGGCATCATAAGCCAGCATGACTTCATCGTAATCGGAGAAGATCTTGCCTTCACCCTTGGCAGACGGTTTAACCAAGGTCAGGTAGTAAGCACCGAGAACCATGTCCTGCGTCGGAACAGCAACCGGCTTGCCGTCTTTCGGAGCCAGGATGTTGTGCGACGACAGCATGAGCGTCCGGGCTTCAGACTGGGCTTCTACCGACAGCGGCAGATGGCAGGCCATCTGGTCACCGTCGAAGTCGGCGTTGAAAGCCGTGCAGACCAAGGGATGGAGCTTAATGGCTCGACCTTCCCAAAGGACCGGTTCAAAGGCCTGGATGCCCAAGCGGTGCAGTGTCGGGGCACGGTTCAAGAGAACCGGATGTTCCTTGATGACGTCTTCGAGAACGTCCCAAACTTCATGCTGACGCGTTCGACTTTTTTTCTTAGCGTTTTTAATGTTGGTCGCAATTTCTTTTTCGACAAGCTTCTTCATGACGAAAGGCTTGAAGAGTTCCAATGCCATTTCCTTCGGAAGACCGCACTGGTGCATCTTCATTTCCGGACCGACAACGATAACCGAACGACCGGAATAGTCGACACGTTTACCGAGCAGGTTCTGACGGAAACGGCCCTGCTTCCCTTTCAGCATATCCGAAAGAGATTTGAGGGGACGGTTACCGGGGCCCGTAACGGGACGGCCGCGGCGGCCATTGTCGATGAGAGCATCGACGGCTTCCTGAAGCATGCGCTTTTCGTTGCGGACGATGATGTCCGGCGCACCCAATTCAAGGAGGCGGCTCAAGCGGTTGTTACGGTTGATGACCCGGCGATAGAGGTCGTTTAAGTCAGACGTTGCAAAACGGCCGCCGTCGAGCTGAACCATGGGGCGCAGTTCCGGCGGAATGACCGGAATGACGTCCATGACCATCCATTCCGGTTTGTTGCCGGAATGACGGAAGGCTTCGACGACTTCCAGACGGCGGATCGCACGGACGCGGCGCTGGCCGGAAGAATCGCGGAGTTCATCGCGCAGCTCTTTATCGAGCTGGTCGAGGTCGAGTCCCTGAAGGAGCTCTTTAATCGCAGCGGCACCCATGCCGACGCGGAATTTATCGCCGTACAAGTCGAGATACTGGCGATATTCCGTTTCCGTCATCAGCTGCTGCTTCTGGAGAGACGTATCACCGGGATCGAGGACAATGTACGAAGCAAAGTATAAGACTTTTTCCAGCGAACGGGGCGAAATGTCGAGGATCAGCCCATCCGGCTGGGAATGCCTTTAAAATACCAAATATGAGAAACAGGTGTAGCCAATTTAATATGGCCCATCCGTTCACGACGGACTTTGGCGCGCGTGACTTCGACGCCGCAGCGATCGCAGACGACACCTTTATACCGGATACGTTTATATTTACCGCAATGGCATTCCCAGTCCTTCGTCGGCCCAAAAATGCGTTCGCAGAACAACCCATCCCGTTCCGGTTTTAATGTACGGTAATTGATCGTTTCTGGTTTCTTGACTTCCCCATGAGACCATTCGAGAATCTTTTCGGGCGAAGCAAGGCCAATCCGCATGGAATCGAATTCATTCACATCAAGCACTAATACCGCTCCCTTCTATCGACTCGTTATTCATCTTCGTCAGTAGTATCATCATCGTCAGCCTGTTCTGCTTCGGCAACGGCATCGAGGCTCATAGCACTCATGACGTCATCTTCGTCGCCGTTGGCAGCGGGTTCCTGATCGCCATCTTCACCGTTTTCATCACTGCCTTCAGCAGGTACTGCCGGAGTATCCGGACCATTTTCACCTTCCATGACGCGACGGAGTTCGTCGTTCTTTTCCGGTTCCGTTTCATCGTCTTCGTCAAGTTCCTTGATGACGACTTCATCGCCGTCTTCATTGAGGATCTGAACATCGAGGCCGATAGCCTGGAGTTCCTTGAGGAGGACCTTGAACGATTCCGGTACGCCCGGTTCCGGAATGTTTTCACCTTTGACGATCTTTTCGTAAGCCTTGACACGGCCGACGACATCGTCAGATTTAACCGTAAGCATTTCCTGGAGGGTATAGCTGCGCCGTAAGCTTCCAGAGCCCAAACTTCCATTTCCCCGAAACGCTGGCCGCCGAACTGGGCTTTACCGCCGAGAGGCTGCTGCGTAACCAAGGAGTACGGGCCTGTCGAACGAGCATGGATCTTATCGTCGACAAGGTGATGCAGTTTCAGGAAGTATGTATAGCCGACAGTGACGCGGCGATCCATCGGTTCGCCCGTACGGCCGTCGTAGAGGACGGACTTGCCGTCACTGGGGAGACCTGCGATTTCAAGGGCATTAAATACATCTTCAGCCTGAGCGCCGTCAAAGACCGGGGTAGCAATGTGAATCCCGGCTACGTCCGGTTTCGGCATGCCGTACTTATCAAAGTCATAGCCGGCAGCACGAAGTCTTTCTTCGAGACCCGGATCCATTTCCTTGATCTGTTTGCCCAATTCATGGACAGCCCAGCCAAGGTGAGTTTCCAAAATCTGACCGATATTCATACGAGACGGTACGCCCAAGGGGTTCAGGACGATCTGGACCGGCGTGCCATCGGGCAGGAAAGGCATATCTTCCTGGCGCATGACGCGGGAGACGACACCTTTGTTACCATGACGACCGGACATCTTATCGCCTTCGTGGATCTTACGTTTCTGAGCGATGTAGACGCGGACCAGGCGAGTTACGCCAGGCGGCAGTTCGTCGTTGTTTTCACGGGAGAATACGCGAACGTTGACGACCTTGCCCGATTCGCCGTGAGGAACGCGCAGGGACGTATCACGGACTTCCCGTTCCTTGTCGCCGAAAATAGCGCGGAGGAGACGTTCTTCCGGAGTCAGTTCCGTTTCACCTTTCGGCGTAACCTTACCGACCAGTACGTCGCCAGGGAATACGTCGGCACCGATCATGATGATCCGTTTTCATCGAGGTTTTTCGTGCTTTCTTCGCTGACATTGGGGATTTCACGGGTGATTTCTTCAGAGCCGAGTTTCGTATCGCGGGCATCGCATTCATATTCTTCAATATGGATCGAAGTATAGAGGTCGTTCTTCGGCAGTTCTTCACTGAGGAGAACGGCGTCTTCGTAGTTGTAGCCTTCCCAAGGCATGTAAGCTACGAGGATGTTGTAACCGAGGGCTAATTCGCCGCCATCGGTTGCCATGCCGTCGGCCAGGACCTGACCTTCGGTAACGACTTCGTTTTTGTAAACCAAAGGACGCTGGTTGATGCAGGTACTCTGGTTGGAGCGAACAAATTTAATCAGTTTATACGTATCAATCGAGCCGGAATCAGTACGGACTTCGATGGTATCGCCGGTAACGTGGGATACGACGCCGCTGTGTTTTGCCAGGACGCAGACACCGGAGTCGCAGGCTGCCTTGTATTCCATCCCGGTCCCGACGAGCGGAGCCTGGGTACGGAGGAGCGGTACAGCCTGACGCTGCATGTTCGCACCCATGAGGGCACGGTTGGCATCGTCGTTTTCAAGGAAGGGAATCATCGAGGTACCGACAGATACGACTTCCTTCGGCGATACGTCCATGAAGTCGACGCGGTCAGCCCGGAATTCACGAGTATCTTCACCGTGACGGCAGGCAACGCGTTCGTTGACGAAATGGCCGTCTTCGGTGAGCGGTTCGTTGGCCTGAGCAATGACGTACTGTTCTTCTTCATCGGCGGTGATATAGTAAACCTTTTCCGTTACGACGCCCGTTTCTTTGTCGACGCGGCGGTACGGAGCTTCAATGAAACCGAATTCATTGACCTGGCCGAAACAAGCCAGGGACGAAATCAAGCCGATGTTCGGACCTTCCGGCGTTTCTACCGGGCACATACGGCCATAGTGCGAATGGTGGACGTCGCGGACTTCAAAGCCTGCACGTTCACGGGACAAACCGCCGGGGCCAAGGGCACTCAGACGGCGTTTATGTGTAATTTCAGCCAAGGGATTAGTCTGGTCCATGAACTGGGACAGCTGGCTGGAACCAAAGAATTCTTTAATGGCGGCTACGACCGGGCGGATATTGATCAGGACCTGGGGCGTAATGCTTTCGGCATCCTGAATCGTCATGCGTTCGCGGACGACACGTTCCATTCGGGTGAGGCCGATACGGAACTGGTTCTGGAGGAGTTCGCCGACGCAGCGCAGACGGCGGTTGCCCAAATGGTCGATATCGTCGACAGTGCCAAAACCATCCATCAAATTGAGGAGGTAGCCGATATGAGCGATGATATCTTCGCGGGTAATCGTCCGATGGTCATAAGGCAGGTCGCTGTTATTGCAAATAATCTTATAGACAGAGCCATCCTGCTTTTCAACGAAGGCTTCTACCAAACCGCCGCCATCACCGAGGGGTGCATCAGCTGCGATTTCACGGTGGAAGACACCGCTTTCACGGATTTTTTCAACTTCTGCCGAGCCGATTTCCGTATGGGCATCGACGATGATTTCCCCCGTTTCCGGATTGACGATCGGTTCGTGAAGGGTAAGGCCGAAGAGACGGCGTTCCCAACCGAGCTTCTTACCGGCTTTATAACGACCGACACGGGCCATATCATAACGGCGCGGGTCGAAGAACAAACCTTCAAAGAGATTGCGGGCGCTTTCAACAGTCGGCGGTTCACCGGGGCGAAGTTTTTTATAAATTTCAATTAAGGCTTCGTCCTGATTTTCCGTCGTATCTTTTTCAAAAGTAGCCTTCAGGCGTTTGTCATCGAAAAAGAGATCAAGGATATCCGAATTGGACGCCCAGCCCAGGGCACGGATGAGAACCGTAACCGGAATCTTACGGTTGCGGTCAATACGGGCATAGATGATATCGTTGCATCGGTTTCGAGTTCAATCCAGGCGCCGCGGTTCGGGATGACCGTCGAATTGTAAAGGCGGATGCCCATCGGGTCAATTTCGCGACCGTAGTATACACCCGGAGAACGAACGAGCTGGCTGACGATAACACGTTCGGCCCCATTGATAATGAATGTGCCTGTATCAGTAATCAGAGGGAAGTCACCCATGAATACTTCCTGGTCCTTAATTTCACCTGTTTCGTGGTTGACAAGACGGATTTGGACTCGGAGCGGTGCGGCATAAGTCGTATCGCATTCCTTACATTCACGAATGTCGTACTTCGGTTCCCCTAATTTAAAACCCTCAAAGGATAAAGACAGGTTGCCCGATGCATCTTCGATAGGAGAAATGTCTTTGAAGATATCTTTAAGTCCCTTTTCGAGGAACCATTCGTAGGATTTATTCTGTAAATCCAACAAATGAGGCATTTTCAAGACCTCGTTAATCTTAGCATATGTGTATCGAGTCCTTTTCCCTACTTGTACAGGTTTGAACATGCTGATTCTTCACCCCTTATAAAAAGTAAACCATTATAATCGCGCCAAGCGCGTCGTTAAGCGCTTCATAAAGCGACAAAAAAGCAAGGCTCTTAGAGACATTGAACCTTGCTTAATTTTTTGCTCACCGGAAGCGTTTCCTCCATGCATCTCATAACATCAATTGAACATTCTGCAATGAGTTATTATAGCATATAGAAAATATTCCGTCAATATTCTTTTTTAAATAATTTAGCCTGATTTTACTGCTGAACCCGGGCCAGTATATTTCTTTTTGCCCTTGCGGACGATGACGAATTTCCCGTTCGAGTTCTTATGGGGTTTGACGATTTCATCGACGCTGGTCACTTTGACGCCGTTGATGGTGACGGCACCGTTGGTGATGTCTTCACGAGCCTGGCGTTTCGACTTGTAAATGTTGGCATCGATGAGCCAGTTGACGACGTCCTTGTCTTCGTTGGTAACGTCGACGGTCGGCATCTTCCCGAAAGCCTGTTCCAATTCGTGTTCCGACAAGTCAGCAATGCTGCCGTGATACAGGGCTTCCGTAATATTCTGGGCTTCCTTCAAAGCTTCCGGGCTGTGGACGAAGGTCGTGACTTCTTCAGCCAGGCGGCGCTGAGCCAATCGTTTTTCCGGTTCCGTTTCAACGGCTTCGGCCAGGGCGTCGATTTCTTCTTTGCTGAGGAAGGTAAAATACTTCAGGTATTTTACGACGTCGGCGTCATCCTGATTGAGCCAGATTGGTAGAATTCGAAGGGCGACGTCTTTTCCGGATCGAGCCAAACGGCACCGCCGGCCGTTTTACCGAATTTCGTGCCGTCCGACTTCAGCATCAAGGGGATGGTCAGGCCAAAGGCTTTAGCTTCGCTGCCATGCATCTTGCGGATCGTATCGATCCCGGCCGTAATGTTCCCCCACTGATCGGCACCGCCGATCTGAAGCTGGACGTCGTTCTTTGAAAAGAGGTGTTCAAAGTCGATGGACTGGAGGATCTGGTAAGAAAATTCAGTAAAGGAAATGCCCGCTTCCAAGCGGCTGGCAACGACTTCCTTGCTGAGCATGATGTTGACGCTGAACAGTTTGCCGTAGTCGCGGAGGAATTCCAAGAGGCCGATTTGGCTGAGCCAGTCGTAGTTATTAACAAAGGTGATATTCTCTGAATCACCGAAGAGGTGCGTGAACTGGGCTTTTAATTTTTCTGCATTGTTCTTGATGGTATCAAGGGTCTGCAGCTGCCGTTCCGTCTTGCGGCCGCTCGGATCACCGATGGTACCGTACCGCCGCCGATGACGACGAAGGGATGATGACCGGCATTGGCAAAGCGCTTGAGCATCATGAACGGGATCAAATGCCCGATATGCATGCTGTCGCCCGTCGGATCGACGCCGCAGTAAAGAGAGATGCTCTTTTCTTCCGTCAGCTTCCGCAGCCCCTCTTCATCTGTCATCTGATTGACGGCGCCGCGCCAAGACAATTCATCAATGATATTCATCGAATTCGCTCCTTTATTATAAAAAATGATAAGATACATTTCATTATAACGAGGCCTGTCCGTTCCGTCAATGCAGATCCCCTTTAAATATTTTCTTATTGGACAGTTTTTTCTAAAATTACGCCCTGACGATACGCTTCGAGGAGAGCCTTTAAGTCGTCGATCATTTGCAGCAGCTTTTTCCCGTTATCCGTATCGCCGATCATGACCCGCTTCGGTTCCAGTTCGACCTGCGTCGATTCCGAGTCGATGTCGACATTATTCATCAAGGCCTGATAGACATCTTCAAAGGGATAGTGGGATTTGATGCGGATGCCGTGAGAATTGAAGATCAAGGTATAGCCGGCAATCCCCGTCGAGCCTTGATAGGCCTTGCAGAAACCGCCGTCGATGCAGATTTCCTTGCCTTCGGCCCGGACCGGACTTTCGCCCTTCTTGACCTTGACCGGCGTATGACCGTTGATGATATGCCCCTGAGGCGAATCGATGCCGAACTCATGGAGGATTTTAATGCATTCATCCTTATCCCGATTGAGGTGATAATAAGCATTTTGCGGTTCTTTCCACGTAGCCTCATCGACGATGTAGCTCCGTTCAAGGGTCTTTACGATACGGCCCGACACCGGCGAATCGGCGCCGCACCACAGGTACCACATGTAATCGAGGCTGTCCGTATCGCGCTGGTCATAGGCTTTACGGATCAGGTGCTCGACCTTATCCATGAAGCTCTGCCTTATACGGTTTGCCTTCGAGGTAAATTTCTTTAAAGCTGCCGTCCGGATTGAGGGGCAGGCCGCCATGGAATAAGAGATTATTATTCATGCAGCGGTACAGAGACCCGTGGCTGTAGAGAAAACGGATATGGCGCTGAAGGCGTTCGCTTTCGAGAAATTCCAATTGGATATCGTTCATCAATTGGTGTTCTTCCGGCGACAAGGTGTAGGGTCCATGGGATCGACAGTGGGAAAGTCTTTCGTTTTCAGCTCATAGGTCTTGCCGTCCAAATCGACGGTGCCTTTTTCCCAATCGAATTTATGGAACAGCAGTCGGTCGTCCATATTATAGTCGGGATGGCGATAAATCGTCTGTCCTTCCAATTTAGCCACGATGACGTTGATGGCCTTTACCATCGGTTCGATGCCATCATTTTCCTTATATGTCTTCATGGCAAAGAGGGCAAAGGGCCGCAGCTGATGCCATAACCACTTTCTAATATTTCCATATTATGGTAACGGATGTTGTTGCGCAGTACGTTGGCGATGCAGGCAAAGTTTCCGGCTGCCGCGCCCATCCAAAGGACGTCGTGATTGCCCCACTGAATGTCCAGCGAATGGTGCCCCATCAAGGTATCGACGATTTTATCGGCATGGGCCCCGCGGTCATAGATATCACCGATGATGTGCAAGTGGTCGACGGCCAGACGCTTAATGAGGGCTGCCAGGGCATAGATGAATTGGCGGGTACTGCCGGTCTCTAAAATCGTATCGAGGATCTTGCGATGATATACCAACTGATTCTGATCTTCGTCGGGCTGGGCATGGATCAATTCGTCGATGATGAAGCGGAAGGCTTCCGGCGTAGCTTACGGACCTTAGAACGCGTATATTTAGACGACAGGAGTTTGGCCAGGTCGATCATCCGTTCCAGCGTCGTCCGGGCCCATTCGCCCGTGACTTGGCCTTCTCGATAGAGCATATTCAGTTTTTCCTTCGGGTAATAAATGAGAGTCAGTAAACTATCCTGTTCTGCCTTATCCATCTTATCCGAAAAAATCATCTCTACCTTTTCCCGGATGACGCCGGAGCAGTTATTCAAGATATGATAAAAAGCCCCGTATTCACCGTGAAGGTCACTCATAAAGTGTTCCGTCCCTTTCGGCAAATTGACGATAGCCTGTAAATTAATGATTTCTGTAAAGGTCGCAGCCTGGGTCGGATAGTCTTTCGCTAAGAGTTCCAGATACCGCAGATATTGAGCAGAATACGCATCGTAGGTCTCCATTCGAGTACCCCTCTTTTCCATATAGTATATATTGTATGATTCATTTACCCTTTATTGTATATCATCGACGTAAAAGTGACTAGATTTTTTTGGATTTTTCAACGATTTCAAAATGAGTATGAGCCGGCTTATTACATGAAGTAAAATCATGTTTCAGTTAATTTTAATGCATAGCTATGCTTTGACCTACGGTAACCCCTCTTCACCCCCTTAAAAACCCTTGAATTTTCATTATTTTTTTCGCATGACGGCATTTCGATGCCGCAATGAAAAAATATTTTCCGCATTGTGGTGTTTCCAAGACGGAAAAAACATGCTATTATGTAATCGTAGAAATCAGTTTTAGGTATAACTATTTTAAATGAGGTGACTACATTATGAACAAGTATTTGCAATCTGTTATTGAAAACGTCCGTGTCAAACATGCCAACGAGCCAGAATTCGTCCAGACGATCGAAGAAGTTTTGAGCTCCCTCGATGTTGTCGTCGAAAAACATCCGGAATATGAAAAGTACGACCTGATCAGCCGACTGGTCGAACCTGAACGGCAATTCACATTCCGCGTTGTCTGGGAAGATGACAATGGCAACTACCACACCAACACCGGCTACCGCGTCCAGTTCAACGGCGCAATCGGGCCCTACAAAGGTGGTCTCCGCTTCCAGAAAAACGTTTACTCCGGCATCATCAAATTCTTGGGCTTTGAACAGATCTTCAAAAACGCTTTGACCGGCCTTCCTATCGGCGGCGGTAAAGGCGGTTCCGACTTCGACCCGACGGGCAAGTCCGACGCTGAAATCATGCGTTTCTGCCAGAGCTACATGCAGGCATTATATCGTTACATTGGTCCCGATATCGACGTACCGGCTGGCGACATGGGCGTTGGCGGCCGCGAAATCGGCTTCCTCTTCGGTGAATATCGCCGCCTGAAAGGCAACTTCGAAAACGGCGTTCTCACTGGTAAAGGCTTCAGCTATGGTGGTTCCCTCATTCGTCCGGAAGCAACGGGCTACGGCGCTGTTTACTACCTCGAAAACGTCCTCCGCGATGACGGCCAGGATATCAAAGGCAAAACGATCGCAGCTGCAGGCTTCGGCAACGTTACCTGGGGCATCTGCAAAAAAGCTGCTGAACTCGGCGCTAAAGTCGTTACCCTCTCCGGTCCTGATGGATACATCTATGATCCCGATGGCGTAGTTACCGAAGAAAAGATCAACTACCTCCTCGAAATGCGTAACAGCGGGCGTAACCGCGTACAGGACTATGCTGACAAATTTGGCGTAGAATTCTTCCTGGCGAAAAACCGTGGGGCCGCAAAGCCGACATCGTTATGCCGTCCGCTATGCAGAACGACGTTCACATGGAACAGGCAAAACAGATTGCTGCTAACAAAGTACGTTACTACATCGAAGTCGCCAACATGCCGACGACCAACGATGCACTTCAGTTCTTGATGGAACAAAAAGACATGATCGTCGCTCCGTCGAAAGCCGTTAACGCAGGCGGTGTTGCTACGTCGGCCCTGGAAATGAGCCAGAACAGCGAACGCCTCGTATGGACGGAAGAAGAAGTTGACGCTCGTCTCCACGAAATCATGAACACGATTTACAAAAACTGTAAAGATGCAGCTGAACGCAATGGTCTTGGCTACAACCTCGTAGCTGGCGCTAACATCGCTGGTTTCGAACGTGTTGCTGATGCAATGCTGGCTCAAGGCGTCTTCTAAGATACCTAAAACTGAATAGAGAGCCTGAAAAAGGACCTGTCACGGAAGTGGCAGGTCCTTTCTTGCGTTCCCGACGCCAGGGATAGCTGTCGAGGCTCACTTATTTGTTATACGCGGACGGCAACGTGGCCTTTAAATTCATCCATCATGGCCTGACAGCGTGTCTCATCGCTGCCCAAGAGAATGGCCAGCCGCCCCATGATTTCCGCACCGCGGACGATGATCGGTTCAATCGCAGGGTCTTTGACGGCATTGGCGATTTCAACGGAGTGTTCCGGCATGGGCACGTCGCCCAGGGCCAGATGAAGGTGCAGGGCCGGGCACTGATGGCTGACGTTGCCGACATCGGAGCTGCCGCAGTCCTTCGGCGCTTCATAGGCGATGCCCATATCGGACAAAACTTGTTCCGCCGCCTGGGTTGCCGTTTCATTCCAGACCATATTGTCGAATTTTTCCCCCATTTGACGGACGTCATACGTCGTTTCCGTAGCGATAGCCGCCCCTTCAAAGCACTTCATGACCTTCTCCACGACCGTATCCAAATAAGCCCGTTCGCTATGGCGAATACAGCATTCCACTTCAGCATAGTCGGGTACGACATTCGAAGCCCTTCCGCCGTCGACGATATACGAACCGATGCGCGTTTCCGGTCGGACATGTTGGCGCAGCATATCGATGCCGTGGAGGGCCAGCATCGCTCCATTGAGGGCATTTCGCCCATTCCAAGGTTCGCCGGCAGCGTGGGCCGTCTGGCCGTGAAAGGCAATGCGATAGTCATCAAGAGCTAAGAAATGGGAATTGGCATTGGTCTTGGTCGGCGATATGTGGACCATGACCGCCAGGTCATAGTCATGGAAAACGCCGTGCTCACACATGATGACCTTGCCGCCGCGCAATTCTTCATCAGGCGTACCGATGAGATCGACGTCGACGGGAAGGTCTTTCAAGTCTTTTAAGGCGGCAGCGGCGAGCAGACTCATAGCCCCGTTGGCCGAATGACCGCAGCCGTGGCCGACGCCGGGCAGGGCATCGTATTCGGCAAGCAGGGCAATTTTAAGAACAGCCTTAGGCGACCGGGAAACAACGGCCCGAAAGGCCGTCTTCTGTCCCGTAAAATTTTCTTCTACAGCCATGCCTAAAGCCCGGCAAGCATCAACATAGCGCTGACAGGCGTGAAATTCTTCCCCCGACAGTTCCGGATCATTAGCAATGGCATAATTCAACTGAAAGGCCTGGTCCTTATGGACATCCAGTCCCGATTTCAAAGCAGCAACAAGATTCATGACGATTAAAAGCTCCTTCTATCCGATGATAAACATGTACAAAGGGATGATGACGATACCCATGACGACGGTGATAAAGGAAACCTGCGTCGAGTAACGGACGTCGGCACCGACGGATTTGGCAACGACCGTCATCTGGGTCATGGCCGGCATGCTGGCCTGCATGGTAAAGACCTGGGCCGACATAGGCGTTACCGGAATGAAAGGCAGGAGGGCCAGGACGCAGGCCGGACAGACGAGAAACCGACCGACCAGGGCGCCGATGACGTCGCGGTCCAGTGAACATCTGAAAGAGAGATTCCGGCCATTTCAATGCCGATGACCAGCAGCGACAACGGCGTCGCCATATTGCCGACGTATTGGAAGGACGTAAGCAGGAAATCAGGCAGTTTAATGTTGGCCAGGACAAGAGCCAGGCCGATCAAAAAGGCCATCAGAGGGGGAGAAAAGACCTTTTTAATGGTCTGCATGGAAAATAAGGGCATATTCCCCTTCCCTCCCTGCTGTCATTGACGATATGATAGACGCCAAAGGTCCAGAACATCGTCGTATTAGCCATGTAATAGAGCATAACCGATGGCACGCTCTGCGTTCCAAAGAGGGCCAGGTTGACCGGCAGACCGATGAAAATCGTATTGGCAATGAAAAAGCAGGTGACAAATACCCCTTGCCGATCTTGACGGATGTGCAGCACTTTGGCAACAAGGCGGCCGACGATATAGCTAAGAAAATCGACGCAAAAGGCAGTATAAGATCCGGTGCAATACGAATCAACGAGTCATGCGTAAAATCCTTTTCCATTTGACAGAGCATGTACAGGGGCAGGCTGACCTTCATGACCAGCTTTGAAAAAACAGCGCTCATATTCGAGCCGAACCACCCTTTTTTTGACAGCACAACGCCAATGGCAATGATAAATAAAACCTCAAAAATTCCCTCTAACCCATGAAGTACGCCTTCCAAAAAATCGCTTCCCTTCTACAAATGGTATAACTCCGGCCGCCGATCGCGGAAGACATTGATACGGCTGCGGATATCATCGACGACAGACAAATCGATCGTTTCCGTAAGGACGGCATCGTCACTGCCGCCTTCGATCAAAACATTCCCCTGGGGATCGGCCAACAGAGAATGACCGCCAAACGTTAAACGGCCGCAGGTGCCGCAGCTATTGACCGCGGCGACGAAAAACTGGTTTTCAATCGCCCGGGCCCGATTGAGGAGTCTCCAGTGTTCCAGCCGTTCTTCCGGCCAGGCCGCCGGTACGAAGAGTACCTTGGCACCAGCTAAGGCCGCCATACGAACCCATTCGCTAAAACGGACGTCATAGCAGATAATCGAGGCCATGGTTACCCCATCGAGGGAAAACACATTGAGATCCCTTCCGGCCGTAAAAGCCTTATCCTCTTTGCCAGGCGTAAACAAATGGCACTTATCGTACGATGAAACGAGGGCGCCGTCACGGTCAACGATATAGGTCGTATTATAAATGCCATCTTCATGACGGCGGGCAATGGAACCCCCGACCAGATGGATATGATATTCTTTGGCCAAATCCTGTAAAAAAGCACGGGCCAGAGCACCTTCTTCATCGGCCTTTTCACGGATGTCGGAAGGATAAAAAGACGTATCCCATAATTCCGACAAGACGGCCACATCGGCACCGTCTGAAGCAGCCGTCTGTACATGGCGACGTGCTTGTTCAAAGTTTGCGTCCCGGTCGCCGGGGACGACCGAAAATTGAATCAGTGAAATTCGCATAATTTCAACCCCTTTCAGGACGGGTAAACAGCCATCTCGTTTGACTGTAACCGCATAGTATAAATATAAATATATTATAGTTGATGAACGGAAAAATAACAATTCCTTGCAAATCTCCGACTCCCTTGTTATAGTTAAATTACTTTAATGCGCAAAGAAGGGGTATCATGGAACAGGATCAAACGATGAAGGACTGGTTAGAAAACCTGATGACTTGCCAGGCCTGTCATCTACGACAAGAAGGCAACCGAGGTCCGACTCGGTATACCGGAAATATCACGTCGCCCTTGATGTTCGTCGGCGAAGGACCTGGCGGTGTGGAAGATGAATACGGCGTTCCCCTCGTCGGACCGTCGGGGCAGCTCCTCGACAAGGCCCTGTGGAGCGTCGGATTGACTCGGGACCGGGTCTACGTCACCAATATCGTAAAATGCCGGCCCAAAAACAATCGCACACCGACCTTAGATGAAGGCCGTCACTGTGCCGATATCCACTTAGTCAAAGAAATCGACCTGGTTCAGCCAAAGGTCATCGTCTGTTTGGGAAAAGTCGCCTTCCAGTACTTCTATGGCAAGGCCGCCAGCATCATGCGCAATCGCGGCAAGTGGTTCACCTGGCGTGGCTACCCCGTCATGCCGACGTATCACCCGGCCTTTCTCCTGCGCCAGACCGGCCACGACCTGGTCGAATCGAAATGGCAGGTCTATTACGACTTTAAAGCCGCCGTGGAAAAGGCTAAAGCCGAAAATCCGGATTATACCTACCAAAGCCCGGAAAAGACGAATCTCTTAGAACAATACACCGCCTTAAAAGAAAGCCGAAGCTTTTGATTTTAGCCAAAAAAAAATTGCCGTCACCATGACGGCAATTTTTCATTTGCAATGTATTCTGTTCTTCAGTAAAACCTGCGATTTCTCAGTCAAAATGCCGGTCATACAGATGGCTGTTTTCCAAGAATTCTTCAACCGTCGGGAACCCGAGTTTCTTCAAGAGTTCGATGACATAGGGGTTTTCCATCGGCGTGCGAGAGAAGGCCTGTTTACCATAAGCCTGTACGTTGCTTTGCCTTCTTCTTTCTTGATGATGGCGCGAGGACCGCCGACGCAGCCGCCGATGCAGCCCATGCCTTCAAAGAAGTTACCGTCGCGGTTGCCTTCCAAAATGTCGTTGATCATAGCTTTACAAGCCGGAACACCATCGGCCTTACGGGTCTTGATATCGACCTTGCGGTCCGGATCGAGCTGATGTACCGTCGTCGTAACGGCTTCGGCAACGCCGCCTGCATAGGCATAGCTGATACCGGCTTCGGAAGCGTGCGGTACGTTGTCTTCCGGAAGGGACGCCAAGTCGATGTCAGTTACGGAGAATAAATCTTTTACTTCCTGATAGGTTAAGACGTGGTCAACGGCGCCGACCAAATCCGGTTCATTCCGTTCGGCTTTTTTAGCCAGGCACGGGCCGATAAAGACGGTCTTAGCCTTAGGATGAAGGGCCTTTACCGTGCGGCCGCCAGCAATCATCGGCGATACCGAGCCGGGAACGTTCGGCAGCAACTGGTGATAGAGCTTTTTAATCATGGCAATCCACATCGGGCAGCAGCAGCTGGTCAGCTGGAACTGATCTTCACTCTGGATGTTGCGGTCGAATTCCAAGGCTTCTTTCAAAGTCAGGATGTCAGCAAAAACAGCGACTTCCAGCATACCCGTAAAGCCTAACCGTTTAAAAGCCGTGCGCAGTTTACCCATGGTAACGTCAGGACCGAACTGGCCGGCGACGGCCGGTGCAACCATGGCATAAATCGGGCCGTCGTATTCGCGAAGCTCCTGAACGACGGGAATGATGTCCTTGCGGGTCTTCAAGTTGTCGAGCTTGCAGGCATCGACACAGGCCTGGCAGCCGACGCACTGGCTGTCATCGACTTCAACGCCTTCAGGACCGCGTTTAATAGCGCCCCAATCGCACGCTTCTTCACAGCTGTGCGGTTCATCAGGAGGGCAGAGGCAGGCTTAACCCGCCAAACCAGCGGATGGTCATCGGGATGAGCTAAACAGTCGATCAATCTCGGTTCCCCTTCAACACCAATAGGTTTACCATCAGCAGCGCGTTTAAGCATTTGCTGATATAATTCATCTAACGTTTTCATACATGAACCCCCTTAAAGAAATAACGAAGCCAAATCAGTTAGTTTCATTATAACAGATTTTTAAGGGGGCTGACAGTTTTTTTACTGAAATTTTAGTCTAATGTCAAAAGCAATGCCATTTTAAACGGACCATCGGCCGTAACGGCGTGGCGGCCGTTCTTGGAAAAGGCAAAGTTTTCACCGGCCTTAATGGGGAAATCCTGACCTTCATATTGAATGACAGCCTTACCTTCAAGGGCAAAAACAAGGCTTCGCCAGGTGCAGCGTGTTCCGAAAGACCGGTACCGGCGCCAAAGCTCATGACGACGAATTTCATCTTCGGCGACTGGATGATGTCGCGATTAATAATTTTACCTTCCTGGCAGGGAACGAGTTCAGCAGGGAAAAGAGTTTTCCAGTATCGATATTCATAAGAGATTCCTCCTCAATCGTAATTTCAACATAGACGGCACCATCACGGCTTCTCATACCGACGGCTTTACCAGCCGGTACAGCCACGACCTGCCCGGAAGGGACTTCCCGATCACCGACCTCCCCATACAGAGACAGGCTTCCGGAAAGAACATAAATGACCTTGGCTTTCTGATACGTTTCAGGACTGATATCCGTATGAGCGGCCAAAGAAAAGTAAAACAGATGATAGTCGGGCTCATTGACGACTTCCTTAGAAATCGTACAGCCTTCTACCGGCAAATTATCTTCATGGATAGAAAAAACAACACCTTTTCGTTCATTCATGGTACTCCCTCCTTTTCATGGCTTTAGTATACCCAATCGGTATTGTTTAGGCGGTTGTAAATCCAACAGAAAAATAAAATTTATCGCCACAGGAAATTAAAAGCTAGACGGATCAATCTAGGGAAACTAAAATCAACGCTTTACAAAAAGGGACTTTACTGTTAAACTGATATAGTAACTTAATATGTGCGGGTGTAATTCAGTGGTAGAATACGAGCTTCCCAAGCTTGGTACGAGGGTTCGATCCCCTTCATCCGCTCCATGATATAAAAAGGACTCACGACATGTCGTGAGTCCTTTTTTGTCGCCTTGTTTGCACGGAGATTGATAGATGAATCATCGTCCCTCATAAAAATTATATCGCTGATGCGCCTTTGTATAAAACAAATAAATTTTAAAATAATTTCATTTTATCAATATATCGTTACTTCGATATATGTAAATAAATATAATCACAAAAAGTTTATCAGACTCTAATGATTGCCTTTTATTCGATAAATGAAGCTTATAATATGGCTTAAAATTCAGGGATATCAAACGCTTAAATCGTTATGTAATATACATATTAAATACATATTTTAAGAATTACTCTTGAATTTTTAAACGTGTTGGTGTATTATTACTGTAACAGATTTGACACGTCTTTTTGTGTTAAATAAAAAAAATATAAACTGAGATGCGTATATTACCCATCGCTTAAGTTTTTTCGCTGCATGAATCTCGATATTTTTTATCAACAGCCCTCCCACTCGTGAGTCCTGCTGATTTTTGTTTACAGAAAATACGGATATTTTTTATCATATATCCGTCAATCTTTGACCTATACCCTCGAAAAAACTTACATGAATGGATAGTCTCCGCATTCCGAACTCACCAAGGAGGAGTACGTTGATGAAAAAATCAATCTACCAAAGAAAAACTGCCCTGAGAGCCGTCTTCGCCGTATTGGCTATCTGTGGAACCCTGTCGGTATCAGCTGCCACTACCGATCCCGCTCTGCTGGATTTAACGACGTCCGACACGACACACAAGAACAGCGTAACCAATAACGGCAACTCCAAAAAGGACACCATCGCCATTGGTTTTGATAATACCGTATGGGATGGCGGCTTAGCCATCGGTTCCAACAATACCGTAAGCAATGCGGCCTCCATTCATCTGGCTACGGCAATCGGTCGAAACAATACCGCCAACAACAATTCCGTCGTCGCCGGCCACAGTAACACCGGCATCGGCGGCAGTGCCGTCTTTGGCTTCAATAACTATGGGTCCTCTTATGCAACGGTTCTCGGCCTCAATTCTAAATCTGCCGGTGGCATTGCAATTGGGGATGGTGCCAGATCCGGCGCTTTCCAGATTTCTGATAAGCCCAATACCGCAACTATGGTAACCTTTACCACCGCTATCGGCAATGGTGCTGTATCCTTAAACGGGACCTCGATTGGCTTTAAGACTAAATCAAATCTTGAAGGGCTCGCCCTAGGCAACGAGACCAGCGCCTTGTACGGCGGCACGGCCCTCGGCAGCAGCGCTTCAATAGCGGAAAACACCTACTCTATCCTGCATGCCGACGGTGTTGCCCTCGGCGACGGTGCCTATGCCGACCGCAGTTACGGTGCCTATGGATACGCCCCCCTCAGCGATATGGCTGCCACCTTAAATACAGAAGATTCAATGGCCAATGATCTTGCCTTAGCAAAGCAGATGGGCGACTCTGTCCTTACAGCGGTACAGAACTTCTACGATACATACGGCGAAGCTACCTATAAACAGTGGCAGTCTCTGGCAGCAGACTATGACAAAGCAGACATCGCTTATAATAAGAAAAAAGTTGCCATGGAAGAGACAACCTATGCGTCTGAAGCCGACCGCCTAAAAGACTACAATGAGTTAGAGAATTTACGCAAAAAGCTCACAGATGCGGGAAATACTTTGACGGATTTTGAAAAAGCAAACACCCATGATGGCGTCAGCCTCAGAAATGCTGTCCGCCTCAAAGAACATACCCTGTCGCCCTTCAAGGCTAACGGCAGTGCCGTCAGCATCGGCCGAGCAGCCGTCATAGGCGCCGATGGGTCCGTTCTGACAAGAGCGATTACTCGACAACTCACCAACCTGGCCGCCGGTACAGCTGACACCGATGCCGTCAACGTCGCCCAGCTGAAACAGGTAAAGACTTATGCCGATGGCATTGCCAATACGGTCAAAGAACTAACTGACAAAGTCGTCAACGGCAATCGTGACTTTGCCGGCGATGACCAGAATAAGGTCAGCGTCAAAGTCGGTGAAACCATGGAAATCACCGGCGGCGCTGCTACAAATAACCTGTCTGACGACAATATCGGTGTCGTAAAAAAAGGGGAAAATGGCGTTTCCATCAAATTGTCCAAGGACTTAAAAGCCTCAATACGGCAGAATTCAACACCAGCATCACTGTCGGTACCGGCGACAACAAGACGGTCATTACCGGCGACTCCATTCGCACGGGCAATACGACAATCAACAACAACGGCCTTACAGTTGTAAACGAAGACTCGTCGAAAAACATTACCATCCAGAATGACAACATCAACATGGGTGGCAACACCATCCACAACGTTGGTGAAGCTCAGAATGCCGGCGACGCCATCAACAAAGGTCAGTTCGACCGGACGATTAGCACCCTCAACAGCGGCATGAGCGACATGAGCAGCCGTATCGGTCAGGTTGACCGCAACGTCAAACGCGTCGGCGCCGGAGCCGCTGCCTTAGCCTCCCTCCATCCCTTGGATTTTGATCCCGATGATAAAGCATCCTTCGCCGTCGGCTTCGGTTCCTATAAGAGCGAACACGCTGCTGCCTCGGTGCCTTCTATCGTCCTAACGAAGACGTCATGGTAAACCTTGCCGCAACCATCGGAAACAGTGATGATATGTACAGTGCCGGCGTTTCCTTCAAGATTGGCTCGTCCTCTCCTTACACTAATATGAGCAAGTCTGAAATGGCAGTCAAACTGGAAGAATTGACGGCTCAGAATCAAAAGATCGAAAGCCAGAACCAGGAACTCAACGAACGATTGGCTAAATTAGAAGCCTCGTTGCCTCTAAATAATAACTTATCCTACCTATAACCGAGACATCCTTTGATATGATTATCATATTAAAGGATGTCTTTTTCATTCATTATCATATCTTCGTCATATTCAGCCCATTTATCACAATCCCGTTCATGATTCTAACAACGTATTGCTTGTAGGAATTTTTCTTACAATTTGCTTATTTTACGGATCCCAGAACCAATTGTTATCGGCGTGGTTAAGCTGTTTATCGATATTTAAAGTTTGTAGGAATATTTCCTACAAAACATTTGTTTACAAATATAATAATGATATATTTAAATAAAAATCGTTATAAATAGTTGCATTTTGTCATAAATAGGAGTATTATACTCCATGAAAAGTGCATAGCAAAAATACACTTAATATTCCTTGGGCTTGCATATTGCCGGTTCATTTATTTTTCCCGTTAAACAGGATTTTTTTAATCTTATTTAACGTCTTATTTTGGATTAAATGTGTCGCATTTACTTAAAACAAATTGGACTGGAATTATCCCATCAGGAATCGCTAAGGAGGAAGTTTGATTATGAAAAAAGCAAAAAAATTGGCTCAAAAAAAGGCTGCTCTAAGTACAGTCTTAACCGTATTAGCACTCTGCGGTACCTTATCGGTCTCAGCCGCCGATCCCGTTACAATGGATTTAACATCGGGCACGGATCACCCGAATAAAGTATCATCCAGTTCCACCACGGCCGATACGGTAGCCATCGGCTTTGACAACAAGGTTTATAATGGGGCCCTGGTCATCGGCGATGACAATTACGCGATCAATACGAATAGTACAGCTGTCGGACGAAATAATAATGCCAACAACGGGTCCGTCGCCGTCGGCTACAATAATAAGGCCCTGGCAGGGAGTACCGTCATCGGTCAGAACGGCTACGGTACCAGTTGGGCCACCCTCGTCGGTAAGGATTCAAGAAGTGCCGGCGCCGTCGTTATGGGCCGGGAAGCCAGCGGCGGGATTTTTAATATCGACCTTACCACCAAAAATGACCCGACCCTCTCCTACACGTCAACGGCCATCGGCAACTTTTCCTCCGCTCTTGTCGGGACATCCCTTGGCGCCAATACAAAATCAGATCACGGCGCGTTGCCGTTGGTGCCGGAGCCAATGCTATGTACGGCGGTACAGCCATCGGGAAAGGCGCTTCTACGGCAGAAAGCACCTACTCTTACCTCCGCGCTGACGGCGTCGCCTTAGGGGATAGTTCCTATGCCACTCGTGGTTACGGCATCTATGGCTACGTTCCTCTCAAAGACACGACAGACATTGTCAAGAACGTGTACGCTACAACAGCGGCTACGGACTCGATGGCAAACGATATGGCACTGGCCAACAAGACAGGCGACGCCAGTGTCGTCTCTGCCGTTACCAACTTCTATAATCAGTATGGCGAAGACGTCTATAATGACTACAAAACGATAGAATCAGCCTATGAAAAGGCCGTCATGGCCTATGATAAACAGGCTGCTAAAATGAACAGTACGACCTACGCCACGGAAGCCGATAGAGCTTCGACCTGGCCACACTCACCAGCTTATCGGACGGTAAAAAAGCAGCCATCGCTGCCTTGAAGGCCTTTGAAAATGAACATACAGGCATTGCCGCTGCCGTTCTCCGCAAAGATAGTGCCCTGTCCACCTATAAGGCGACAGCTGCTGCCGTTAGCTTAGGCTATGGTACTGCAGATAGTAACGAAGCCGTTACCCGCCAAATCACCAACCTGGCTGCCGGTACGGCTGACACTGATGCCGTCAACGTTGCCCAGTTGAAACAGGTAGCCACCATTGCCAATAATCACACTGCCATTACCGTAGACGGAAAAGCTCCGACAGCTGGAGAAAACGGTGAACTCGGCGACTATGTCGGCGACAACAACCTGACCATGGCCGTAAAGGACGTAGACGGTCAGAAAACGTACGACTTAAAACTGAGCAACAGCCTCGTCATTGGTGAAAAAGGAGCCGATGGCGCTGATGGTACAGACGGTACACCAGGCAGTATCGGCATCGTCGGCCGAAGTGCAGACGGCAAAAAATGCCTATGCCGATATCTCCGTTAAAGATGGGGCCAATGGCTTAACGGCGAAAATATTACTCGTATCGTTTACACCGATGAAGATGGAACGGAACATCAAGTCGCAACCCTCGATGACGGCTTGAAATTTACCGGCGATACAGCAAACGTAACCGTCGCCAAGAAATTGAACGAAACCCTCCCCATTACCGGCGGTGCGATATGACCAGACTGAGCGACAACAACATCGGCGTCGTCGCTGATGCAGCCAGCGGCCTGACGGTTAAATTAGCCAAGGACCTTAACCTGGCTGACGGCAGCATTACCCTTATCGGCGCCAAAGACGCTGACGACAATACCTTGGTACAAGGCCAGGACGGCAAATGGTATTCCGACTTGAGCGATGCCACCTATGACGCTACGAGCGGTACTTATATCAAGACCGACGGTACGACGGTAACAGCTGTCGACAGTCCAACCACATCCACGGTTAACTTATCAGGAAGCGGCCTCGACAACGGCGGACAGACGATTACCAACGTCGCAGCCGGCGTCAAGGATACCGACGCCGTTAACAAAGGTCAATTAACCCAGGCTATCTCCGATGCTACAGCCTCTGTAAACGGGAAGCACACGACGATTACCGTAGACGGCACGGAAGCAAAAGCCGGCGAATACGTCGGCACGGGCAACTTGAAACTCGGCCTGACCGAAACAGACGGCCAGAAGACGTATGATCTGAAGTTGAGCAACAATGTCACTATTGGCGAAAAAGGTGCCGACGGTGCAGACGGCACGCCTGGCAGTATCGGCATTGTCGGACCGAAGGGTGCAGACGGAAAGAACGCCTACGCTGACCTCACCGTCAAAGACGGAGCCAACGGCCTTGACGGCGAAAGCCTTACCCGCATCGTTTACACCGATGAAGACGGCAATGAACACCAAGTCGCCACCCTCGATGACGGTTTGAAATTCTCCGGTGATACTGGCTCCGTTGCTAAGAAGCTGAACGAAACCTTGTCCATTACCGGCGGTGCCGACATGACAAATCTGAGCGATAAAAATATCGGTGTCGTCGCCGATGCAAACGGCGGCTTGACCGTTAAATTGTCCAAGGATTTGACCGGTATCAACAGCATTACCGGCCTGAGCAATACGACATGGGATGCGAACAACATCGTCAGCGGTCGTGCGGCAACGGAAGATCAGCTGCAGGCCGTTGCCAGCGGCATCACCAACACGGTAAACGCCAATAAAGTCATCGCCGGCGACAACATCAGCGTCAGCCAAAACGCAGATGGCAGTGGTACGACGGTTTCCTTGAAGAATGACATCACCTTAGGTGATAAAACCGATGCTGCTAAACAGGTAAACATTAACGGCGATGCTGCTACGGTTACGGCCGGCAGCGATACCAATCAGGTCGTCGTCGATGGCTCTAAAGGCCAGATTACGACGGCAGCGGCATCACCCTCGGCAATCAGACCGTCGATGCTGCAAAAGCCGACGGCACAGTCGTTAAGTCCGAAACGGGCAGCTACCTTACCGGTCTCGATAATACGACATGGAATCCGGACACGAATGGCTACGTCGCCGACCGGGCCGCTACGGAAGGTCAGCTCAAAAATGTATCCGATACGATCAAAAATATCAGCGATACGATTAGTGTCATCGGTACCGGCACTCGCGACTTTGCTGGTGACGATTCGACCAATAAAGTCAGCGTCAAACTCGGTGAAACCATGAATCTTACCGGCGGTGCCGACGTCAATAACCTGTCCGATAACAATATTGGCGTTGTTGCCAACAGCGCTAAGAACGGCTTCGACATCAAGTTGTCAAAAGACTTAACGGGCCTCAATTCGGTAACGACGAAAGAACTGAACAGTGAAACGGCTAATATCACCAACAGCATCACCGTCGGTACTGGCGACAACAAGACGGTCATTACCGGTGACTCCATCCATACAGGCAATACGACGATCAACAACAACGGCCTGACGGTCACCAATTCCGATTCGACGAAAAATATTACCATCCAGGATGGCAGCGTCAACATGGGCGGCAACGTCATCCATAACGTCGGTGACGCACAAAGTGCCAGCGATGCCATCAATAAAGGTCAGTTCGACCGGACGATTGACAATATCGGTAACGGCATGAACGAAATGAATGGCCGCATCAACCAGATCGGCCGCGACGTCAACCGCGTCGGTGCCGGTGCCGCAGCTTGGCATCCCTCCATCCACTGGATTACGATCCTGATGACAAAGGTTCCTTCGCTGTCGGTTTCGGTTCCTACAAGAGCGAACACGCTGCCGCTGTCGGCGCCTTCTATCGTCCAAACGAAGACACGATGGTAAACTTCGCAGCCACCGTCGGAAACAACGACAACATGTACAGCGCCGGCGTTTCCTTCAAGATTGGCTCTTCTTCGCCTTACGCTCATATGAGCAAATCTGAAATGGCCGTCAAACTGGAATCTCAGGATAAACAGTTGACCGACCAAAATCAGAAGATTGAAACCCTGGAAAGCCAAAACCAGGATCTCAACGCACGACTCGCTAAATTAGAAGCTCTCATCGCCTCTAAATAATACGATCTCCTCCTTAGCAAAAAAGGCATCCTTTGACTTGCATCCGCATCGAAGGATGCCTTTTGCTTATTGTTTTGCCGTCTTATGGTCAACATGCATAACGGAGAAAAACCTCAGTTGACAGGAGTATGAAGAGGTATTATACTAAGCTGTATTTAACAAAATGCAGTTTCTTACAAATAAAAAAAGGAGGCTATCATGCTATTTAAAACGATTAGTCGCCACCTCATCGGCAAGCCTTTGGAAAACACCAAGCTTGAAGCCGAACAGATGCCAAAATGGAAGGCCCTGCCTATCTTTTCATCGGATGCCCTGTCATCCGTCGGATACGGGCCGGAACAGATTGCCATCGTCCTGGCGTCGGTGCCGACCTTAGCGACATACCGTTATTTCGGACCTATCGTCTTAGCTATTATCGCCTTATTATTCATCGTTGCCTTGTCCTATACCCAGGTCGTCCGCGTCAATCCGGGCGGCGGCGTTCTTACGGCATCGCCATGAAATACCTCGGCGTCTATCCGGCCCTGACCGCAGGGGCGGCCCTCCTGGCCGATTATATCCTGACCGTGGCCGTTTCCATTTCTTCAGGGACAGCCGCCCTGGTCAGTGCCTTCCCGGTCCTGCATCCCTATCACGTCTACATCGACCTTGGCGTCCTCATCCTGATGATGATCGTCAACCTGCGCGGTACAAGGGAAGCATCGACCTTCTTCGTCTGGCCGACGTACTTCTTCTTAGCCGCCATGGGGATCACCCTGGTCGGCGGCTTCTATCAGATTTGGAACGGAACCCTCACGGCCCATACCGTTGCCGTTGAAACAGTGGCTCCTTTGAATCAGGCAGCTTGATTCTCATCGTCCTTCGAGCCTTTGCCAACGGCTGTAGCTCCATGACCGGTGTCGAAGCCATTGCCAATGGCGTCACTATGTTCAAGGCACCGCAGCAGAAAAATGCCATTGAAACGACGGCCATCATGGCCTGTATCCTGCAACGATGCTCGGCGGCCTCGGCTACCTCATCGTCTACCTTCACCTCTTGCCGACCAGGGTTACACCTTGTTGTCCCTCCTCTCGAAGATATCTTCAGCCGTACCTTGATCTACTACATCATCCAAATCCTGATGATGGTCATCCTCTACATTGCCGCCAATACGGCTTACAACGGCCTGCCGCCGCTCCTCTCTTTCATGGCCGTCGACGGCTACGTGCCCCGCTACTTTGCCAACCGCGGTGAACGATTGAGCTATTCCAACGGCATCGAAGCCCTGACCATCATGGCCGGCATATTGATTGTCCTCTTCCAGGGCAATATCGAGCACCTGATCTCCCTTTATGCCATCGGCGTATTCCTCTCCTTTACCATCGCCCAATCAGCCATGGTCGTCCATTGGAGACAATGCCGTGAACGGAACTGGCGCCTCTTTGCCGGCATCAATGGCTTCGGCGCTCTGGTCACGGCCTGCGTCGTCGTCATCGTCCTCATCACTAAGTTTATTTACGGAGCCTGGATCATCGTCCTCCTCATCCCGACCCTGGTCTATATGTTCCTTAAGATTCACCACCACTATGACGACGTCCGCGAACAGCTGCTGCTGACGCCGGAAGAATATACCAAGGTCATGACGACCGACTTAGGCCACAATATGATCGTCATCCCGATTGCCTCGCCGACCCAGGCCGTGGCCCGAGCCATTCGCTACGCGAAAATCATCAGCGGCCCGGAAGACAAGATCTACGCCGTCCACGTCTACAGTGACGAAGAGCGCGGCAAAAAGATCAAAAACCTGTGGCAGAAACTGGAACCGGATATCGAACTGATCATGCTTCAGTCGCCTTACCGGCAGCTGACCGACCCGCTCATCACCTTCATCCAGGAAATGCGAAAAGAGACGGCACCGAAAGATACGATTACCGTCCTCATTCCGGAATTTGAAACAAAAAAATTATGGCACCGCCTGCTCCACAACCAGAGCGGCTGGCTCCTGAGGCTGCGTACCCTGCCTTACATAGACGTCGTCGTATCGACGGTTCCCCTGCAGTTTACGCGATAAAAAGCCCGTAACAAAATAAATCATATAAACGCCAAAAGCCCGGCGAAGGAAATCCCTTCGCCGGGCTTTTACGATCTACGGATCAAATGTAGGCTCGAGCTATTATTTGTTATAGAGCATGCGAACCGAATTGAGGACGCACAAGGCGGCAACGCCGGAATCGGCAAAGACGGCACCCCACATGGAGGCAAACCCGGCAAAGCGGCAACCATGACCAGGCCCTTGACGCCTAAGGCAAAGACGACGTTCTGTTTCGCAATCTTCATCGTTTCTTTGGAAAGATGGAGTGCCTTGGGAACGGCGCTGACCTTAGAGTGCATGAAGACGACGTCAGCCGCTTCTACGGCCGCATCGGCACCGCTGTTCATAGCCGCGCCGACATCGGCACCGGCCAGGACCGGTGCATCGTTGATGCCGTCACCGACGAACATGACCGAGCCGTATTGTTTGCGAAGTTCATCCAGTTGACGGACCTTATCCTGAGGCAGGAGTTTAGCCCGAACGTCATCGATTCCCGTCTTAGAAGCGATGTAATCGGCAGCCTGCTGCGAATCGCCGGTAAGCATGGCCGTCGTAATCCCCAAGCTGGAAATGGCCTTGATGGCATCGACAGCGTCTTCTTTCAGCGTGTCGGAAATGACGATTCGTCCGGCATACTGACCGTCGACGGCAATGAACAATTCGGCACCGTATTCAGCCGCTTCCAGCGAAGGAAGGGCAAGCTGATGGCGGTCCATGAGCTTTTGATTGCCGCAGAGGACGTCATGGCCTTCGACAATAGCTTTCAGACCATGGCCGGCAATTTCTTCAACCTTAGAAGGCGTTCCTAAGGTCAATCCCCGTTGTTCCGACGCTTCGACGACGCTGCGGGCAATGGATGGTTCGAGGCCTGTTCCACTGAAGCGCAGAGGCGGAAGACGTCTTCTTCACGACGGCCGTCGGCAGGACGAACTTCATGGACGACGAAGTTGCCCTTGGTAATGGTACCGGTCTTATCGAAGACGACGGCGCCGATATTTTTGAGCTGTTCGACGGCGATGCCGCCTTTAAACAAGATGCCCTGCTTCGATGCCGCACCGATGCCGGCAAAGAAACTGAGGGGCACGCTGAGGACCAGGGCGCAGGGGCAGCTGATGACCAGGAAGGTCAGGGCCGTATAGATCCAGTAATGCCACTGGCCCGTTACCAGAGACGGGATGATGGCTGTCGCAGCCGCGATGGCGACGACGGCCGGCGTATAAATGCGGGAAAAACGGGTGATGAAGCGGTCGATTTTCGGTTTACGGGCCGCCGCTTTTTCGACAGATTCCAAGATTTTGGTGACCATCGATTCGGCCAGCGGTTTGGTAACCTTGACGTGGAGGACGCCCGTCGTGTTGATGCTGCCGGACATGACTTCCGAGCCTTCATGCAGGCCACGGGAACGGGTTCCCCGGTCAGGGCCGACGTATCGAGAAGCTGTCGCCGGAAACGACGACGCCATCTAAGGGAATGCGGTCGCCGACGCGGACGACGGCGACGTCGCCAATGACGGCATCGCGGGCCGGGACTTCGACGGTACTGCCATCTTCCATCAGGCGGTGAATGACGTCAGGACGCATATCGATAGCCGCGGCAACCTGTTTACGGCTGCGGTTTACGGCCCGTTCTTCAAGGGCTTCGCCGACACGGCTGAAGAGCATGACGGCAACGGCTTCGGGATAGTCGCCAATGGCAAAGGCCCCGATAGTCGCTACGGCCATGAGGAAGTTTTCATCGAAGGGCTGACGCTTCAGGATGTTTTCAGCCGCTTCACGAAGCACACAATACCCGAGAAGTAAATAAGCGACGATATAAGCCGGAAGGGAAAAAGCTTCGGGAACAAGGTCGGTCAAATAAGTAATTAAAAAGACAAGTGTGCCGACGACCAGGGTCCACAAGGCGCCCCCTTCTTCCTCTTCCACGTCTTCATCGTGGCAGCAGCTGCAGGTGCCAATCGAGGAAAGGCTTACGACTGCCTCACCGTCGCAGCAACTGCACTGTCCTGCTTCTTCCATGTGATGATCGTGATGATCGTGATGATCGTGATGGTGATGATGCCGCAGCAAGTGCAGTCGTCTTCATGTAACGTTTTCTCTCGCCATAATACAGCCCCCTTTTGAAAAACACTCTTTATATGATTAATGATAGCATTAAACCAATATATGTTCAAGTGTTCATATGTTAATTTTATATGCAGTTTAGGCATCCAAAAAGGCCGTCCCATGCAAGATTTTTATCGCATGAGACGGCCGTGCTATTAGGCTATTATCGATATCAGAAGGTAAGCCGCATCTGATGCCAGACGACACCGCCGTGGACCGATTTATCGCTCACGCCCTCATCGACGAACCCGAAGGAGGCGTAGTAGTGGACCAGTTTATCTTTACAAGTCAGTACCAGCCCCTTTCGCTTCTGCTGCCGAGCCGCATCAATGGCAGCCTGCAGTAATGTCCCGGCATAGCCTTGACGGCGGCAGGAAGGAACCGTATTGACACCAAATATCATCTGCCAGGCACCGCGTTCATTATGAAGCGAGGCATGAGCGTACATCTCATCGGTCAAATCCGGTTCATCGGTCACCATGCCGTCGACGAAGGACAAGAGCTGCCCCTTTTCATCAAACAGCAGCCAAAAATGATTGCCATAATGGGTCAGGCGGTCCCGAAAATCTGCTTCCGTTGCCGCTTCAGCCGGCGGAAAGCAGGTCGCTTCAACGGCCGTAACGGCCTGTAAATCTTCTAATGTTGCGGTTCTTATATTCAAAACGATCACCTCATCATAATTATATCGGGAAAAGTCATCGACCTCCGAAGATTCCCTACTTCGCGACATCAACATGGTCACGTATGGCTTCATAGATTCGCTGCAATCCCTTTTCAACGACGGCGCGGGGCATGGCCAGATTCAGGCGGATGAAGCCCTTGGCATTTCCGACAAAGAGACGGTCGCCGCCTTCTAAGAGGACGCCGGCTGATTGGCAAAGAAGTCCGGCAGATCCGACACGTCACCCAGGTAAGGATTCATGTCCACCCAGGCCAGGTACGTCGCTTGGGGGATCTTGAAAGAGATCCGAGGCAGTTTTGCATTCAGGGAGTCATGAACATAGTGGAAATTCCCATCGAGATAGGCCCGCAGCTGTGTCAGCCACTCGCCGCCATATTCATAGGCCGCTTCATGCGCCGCCAGGGAAATGGGATTCAGGTCGCCCACATTTTTATCATGCTTTACAAAAGTCCGCCGCAGTTTCGGATCGCGGATGATGACATTAGAAAACATGAGCCCTGCCAGATTAAACGTCTTGCTGGCCGACATACAGGTAATGAGTTTCGGGTAGGTATCCATGATTTTTGCCATGGGAATATGGCGGACTCCGCTGCGAAGGAGGTCGCAGTGGATTTCGTCACTGATGATCCATAAATCATTGGCTTCTACGATGTCGGCGACTCGCTTCAATTCATCAGCTGTCCATACGCGGCCCGTCGGATTGTGCGGGTTGCACCAGATGACCAATTTCATCTTAGGATCTGCCGCTTTTCGGGCAAAATCATCAAAATCGATGGTATAGGTATCGTCTTCATCCCGGCGAAGGACGAGCAGACGTATTCTTTACCGGAGTATTCCGCCGCATGCTGAAAGAATCCGTACGAAGGCGTCGTCATAAGGACTTTCTCATCGTCTTTAACAAGATCTTCGACGAATTGATATAGAGCCGGTATGATCCCCGAAGAAAAGGTCAGCTCTTCTTTAGGAAATTCCCAGTCATACATCTTTTGGCACCAGCCGGAAAAGATTTTATAATACGAATCATCACAGAGCACGGTATAACCGAAGATGCGCCGATCGATGCGGTCTTTCATAGCCTGGCACACTTCCGGCGGGGCTGCAAATTCCATATCGGCCACCCACATGCGGATAAATCTTCGTCTTTAAACGGAAATTTCTTTTTCCCGGCAAAATCCTTGAAAATATAGCCTCTGAATCCGTCGGTATTTAAGCATTCGTACCTCGCCGATCGATGATTTCATCAAAATCGTATATCATGAACGAGTCCCTTCTTTCCTCACAACATCAACAAGAACAGGTTGCCCTGCCGTAACTGCTTGATGGAGCAAAGTATAGCAAAGTATCGGTTTATCGTCAAAAGCGTATTTTTCTACTGATACGATATTTTTCACGTCTTTTGTTTCATCTAAGTAGACTTTAAAGGTAAATTAACGTATACTTAGCCTATATGATGAAAAACATCGGTTTGGTATATTTTAATGAAACGGATGATGGATATGTCACTCATTTCCCAAGAAATAGGAAAAAAAATCAGGCTCTACCGGAAGCGCAGCCATTGGACGATTGAAGAATTAGCCGTTCACATCTATAAGAGCAAGGCCACGGTATCAAAATATGAACGCGGTGAAATTGCGATCGATATCGAGACCCTCTATGACATTGCCGAAGCCCTTCGGGTTTCTATCGATGACTTGCTGTATCGGGATGCACAGAAGGCGCCGACCGCCTTTTGGGAAGACGTGCCGACCTTCTTCAAACATGTGTCCCGCCTCTTTTATTATTACTATGACGGGCGCAGCAACGACGTCGCCCTCAGTGTCATCGACATCTTATCCCGCCGGCCCGACGGCAGCTTCGCCATCGCCATGTATATGAACTGTGAGAACCCTGAACAGTATCAGAACTGCGAAAACACCTATACCGGCTATATGAAGCATTATGACTCCATCACCAATCTGGTCATGGAGCACACCACGTCACCTATGGAGCTCTATATGATCAACATCTTAGCTCCCTTCCTCGATGCGCCTCATAAATGGGCGATGGGAAAAGGCATCTCTTTTCGCCCCTTCATGCCCGTTGCCACTAAATTATGGATCAGCAAAAAGCCGGAAAAAATAACGAAGGACTTCGCCGATACACTGCGCATTTCAAAAGAAGATATCCGCCTCCTCAAACTGTACAACGCCTTCGTCGTCACGGGCTGACAGCCCATTTCGCACCGTCACCCCTTTCTTCGTTTGGTCATAAAATTGAATACATTTTCCATAAAAAAAGGCCCTGCACTATTCCGAATGCAGGGCCTTTATGTAAGCGGTTGTTATCTCATACTATATACTATTTCTATACGTGTTTCAAAAGGAGGAGAGTTTGGTTAGGAAACCCTTTGATTATCTGAGGATGGCACCAGAGATGATCATCTGCTGTACCTGGTTAGTACCTTCATAAATCTGGGTGATCTTAGCATCACGCATGTAGCGTTCAGCCGGATATTCACGAGTGAAGCCGTAGCCGCCGAAAACCTGAACAGCGTCGGTGGTTACCTGCATAGCGACATCAGAAGCGTACTTCTTAGCGATAGCAGCATCGACAGAGTAGGATTTAACGTCGGGCTGAGCCATCTTCCAAGCAGCCTGATATACAGCAAGGCGAGCCGTTTCAATCTTGAGTTTCATATCGGCGAGCATGAAGCTGATAGCCTGGAACTTACCGATCGGTTTGCCGAACTGGGTACGTTCTTTTGCATACTGGAGAGCTGCATTGTATGCGCCTTCAGCGATGCCGAGAGCCTGAGCGCCGACACCGATACGGCCGCCGTCGAGGGTCATCATAGCGATCTTGAAACCTTCTCCTTCTTTACCGAGGAGGTTTTCAGCCGGGATTCTTACGTTCTGGAATACGAGTTCACGCTGTACAGAAGCGCGGATACCCATTTTAACTTCTTTCTTGCCGTAGGTGAAGCCTTCCATGCCTTTTTCAACGATGAAAGCGCTCATGCCTTTAGCGCCCTTCGATTTGTCCGTCGAAGCGAAGACAACGGTGATATCGGCTTCGCCGCCGTTGGTGTTGAAGACTTTAGAACCGGTCAGGGTGTAGCTGCCGTCTTCGTTCTTAACAGCCGAGGTGGAACCGTTCAAAGCATCGGTACCGGCATTCGGTTCGGTAAGACCGAAAGCGCCGAGTTTCGTGCCTTCTGCCAAGGGTTTGAGGAATTTGGCTTTCTGTTCAGCCGTGCCAATTTCCAGATCGGCCAGGAGCAGAGCATGGTATGTACTTCGAAGCTGAGGGCAATGGAGGGGTCGACTTTAGCGACTTCTTCGCAGGCTACAACGAGGCTGAGGAAGTCGGCGCCAACGCCGCCATTTTCTTCTTCCCAAGGAATACCGAGAAGGCCGAGAGTGCCCATTTCATCGAGGATAGCGCGGTCAAAAACTTCTTTTTCATCGCGGTCTTTTACAGTAGGAGCTAATTTTTTTTCAGCAAAATCTTTTGCGAGATTGGCAATATCTTGCTGTAATTCAGAAAGTTTAAAATCCATGATTGAATTTCCTCCTAAAAGATTATGTGTATATCTTTATATTTAAAAACGGCGAGGCCGTCTTTAAAGCATCATTGATAGCCCAAAGCCCGCTTGAAACGGGCTTCAAGCTATGCAGCCTGCCAGGGACGACAGGTGTATGTTATGTGGCCGGCTCCTCACGGGGTCCCGCCCAAGTGAAACCAAAAGGCTTAGAGAATTTCCGAGAAGGCCTGGATACGCGTACGGAGCTGTTCCAAGGACGGCGATTCGATATCGAGGTCGAGGACGGTGTAGCGGACGCCGGCAGCTTCGAATTCCGGTTTGTAAATCGGATAGTCAAATTCTTCAGGATCGCAGAAACGCATCATGCAGACGACGACGGCGTCGGCATTGTATTTCTTGGTCATGTCGATGAGCATCTGTCCACGCGGTTTGTCCGGGTTCAGTGCCAGGGGGCAGCCGTCGAAGTCCTGCCACTGCTGGGCAAGCTGTTCCAAAGGATCGATACCGGACGGTACATCCGTGCGGAACTGACGGGATTCCTGAGCCAGGTCATCGGCGACGACGGCGATGTTGAATTCGCTGAAGATATCGAGGAATTCATCCGGTTCGGCATGATGCCCGAAAGGACGACTTTCTTACCATTCCACGGCTGTACCGGTTCTTTTTTGACAGCGTCGATGAGCTGACGAACCAGGGCCGTGTGTTCAGCTTTGTCCATGAACCAACGAGCTTTGATGACGTCGTGACGTTTTACCGGCGTGAAGATCTGCGGGTACTGAGCAGCGAGGTCGCAGAATTCGCGCATGGTGCGGCGGTTTTCATTGTATACGTTGATAGCTTCCTGGATGGCAAGGTCGGAAATCTTGACGCCGAGGATGCGTTCCAATTCAGAGCGGACGTGTTCGTATTCGGCTTTGAGGAAGTCGACAGCCGGGCGGATCTTACGGTTCTGAGGATGGGTAAAGACGATGACCGGAGCCTTGCCGTGCCATTTCTGGCTCATGCAGCGAAGGGTATCGCAGGGAACGGAAAAGATGACGGCGTCGAGGCAGTCATAGGTACCGTTGAGCTGGAGTTCCATATCGGCCTGCATCAAAGAACAAGCAAAGGGAGGCAGATAGGTACGAGCGGCTGCGATCTGCGGCTTCTGGGCACCGAACATGCCTACAGGGAGACAGCCGGCAGCGTATACGATTTCTTCCGGAGCATAGTAAGGCATCATGCCGACCAGGCGTTTGCCCTGGCTTTTATAGTTTAAAACCGTCTTTTGAGGATGGTTGGATACTTCTTGAAATTTGCTGATAAGTTCATCAATCTGACTCATTAGTGATTTCCTCCTTCACTGGCTTTTTTGTCTGCCATCATTTCGGTCAAAGCTTCGACACGGGTATCGAACTGAGCTTCTGAGAAGTTGCGGGCATCGGTCTGGTCACCGTCAAAGATGACGTACGGTACGCCGAGGTTCTTCTGAACGCGCTGGCCGCCTTCGTTGTTGAGGAGGCTCATGTTCTTGCAGGAACGGTTCTGATGCATGATCAGGCCGTCGCAGTTGCCGTCGCGGACGACTTTTTCAAGAACGGCACCACGCTGTTCGAGGCAGCAGTTGATGTACGTGCGGGAATAAGCTTCTGCCATGGATTCGAGGTTGCCCGGTTCGTAAGAAACGTCCCACATGCCAGGATAAGCCGAACCGGTCATGAGAGCGCCCTGGCCCTTCAGTTCTTTAAAGGTGTGGCCGAGAGCGATCCAAACGGCAATGCTTCCCAGGTAACACGGGATTTTTCATTGTCGCCGAAAGCCCATTTCTTGTTGGCAACTTTTTCATCCAATTCTTTGAGGAATTTGTTGAACGTGATTTCAGAGTAGTTTAAGGAACGAGCGGCAACGGCGAGGCCCATGTAGTTGAAGAGGTCAAAGCCGTTGAGCGGCGACGGTTATATTTGAAGTAGGTTGCGATTTTATTCCAGGCAGCGATGGAGCGCTGAGTCTGTTTCTGAACTTCAAAGAATTTTTCATAGTCAAAGGGACGGCCGCAGAGTTCTTCGAGCTGAGAAATAGCATGTTTGAATTCGCCGACGATGTACTGTTTTGCGTGTTTCGTAACCGGGAATTCATGGTTGAACGGTACGTCGATGTTGATGAGAGGAACGTTCAGTTCTTTAGCCAGGTTTTCATACCATTTGAGGAGGGTATTGCAAATATTGTTGCAGGTGAGGACGACGTCCGGAAGGGGAATGGGAGAAGCCGGCGAATTTTTCAAAGCTTCCGGCGTTTTACCCGTAAGGGCTTCCTGTTTGATGAGTTCCATGTAGCCCATGTTGACCCGGCAGTAGGAACAGATATCCTGGTTATAGCCTTTGTTTTCAGCAACTTCGAGCATAGCCGGAGCGCCGTGACGGGCACCGATGCCGGCAGCGTGGGTTTCCGGATATACGATGGCAATATCCATAGCCGTGCAAAATTCCGGAGGTGCTACCGAAGCGGACCAGCAAACGAGGCGGCCTTCTTTTTTAGCTTTGCGTGCGTCTTCATCGACTTTCGGCAAGAAGTAACCAAGGGCGTCCTTGGCGCTCATGCTTTCAATATCTACTGTTTTTTCTTCACTCATGATTCTGTTCTCTCCTTTGACTTATTTCTTGATTTTATCATAAGCAATCAGAGCGGCTCCCAAGGCGCCAACGGCCTGAGGATGAAGGCTACTCTGACAGGGATACCTAATTCTTTCCGATACGGCATCTACCGACACCGGGGTCGCGGGAACCGCCGCCGGTTCATCGG
>ENA-OQBJ01000137-OQBJ01000137.1-human-gut-metagenome-genome-assembly--contig:-NODE-137-length-37236-cov-4.256703_pt1 | contig 37236 bp, 45 predicted proteins | sample MGYA00242743_ERZ504545 | MGnify/ENA primary metagenome ERZ504545 (study PRJEB26092, sample SAMD00036252) | human gut metagenome | host: Homo sapiens | study: EMG produced TPA metagenomics assembly of... | reverse complement strand
ATCTTGATTACGTCTTTACCGCACGCAAGCCCGGCGCGGTGAACGAGTCAGGCACCCTGTTCGAAGGCATTCAGCGTTGGAGTGAAACCAAGGCAGATCTCACTGTCGACGAGATCAAGGAACGCGCGAAAATCGGCATCGCCAAGGAAATGCGTCATGGCGTGCAGTTCATTCGTTCGCACGCCGATGTGACCGACCCGAATCTTACCTCGCTCAAAGCTCTGCTGGAGCTTAAGGAGGAACTGAAAGATACTGTCACGCTGCAGATCGTCTCCTTCCCGCAGGAGGCATGTACTCCTATGAAGGTCCTCATGGCGAATCCGGCGCGGATTTGGTTGAGGAAGGCCTGAAAATGGGTGCTGATTGCGTCGGTGGCATTCCGCATTTCGAGCAGTGCCGTGAGTTCGGCGAACGTTCCATGCACACCGTGTCGAACTGGCTTCGAAGTACGACAAGCTCATCGACGTGCATTGCGACGAAACCGACGATCCAAACTCACGTTATCTTGAACTGCTGTCCGCACTCGCCTATCGCGCCGGTATCGGTTCGAAGACCACGGCAAGCCACACTTGCTCCTTGGGATCGGCCGACAATGCCTATTTCTTTCATCTGACCAAGCTGTTGAAGGCCGCACATATCAATTTCGCCTGCGCACCTACGGAAAATCTGTATCTGCAGGGGCGTCAAGACACGTTCCCGAAGCGTCGTGGCATCACGCGAGTCAAGGAGCTCACCGAAGCTGGGGTGAATGTGTCGCTTGGTCAGGATTCCATGCAAGATCCCTGGTATCCGGTCGGTAACGGCAATATGATGCTGATTCTCGATTATGTGCTGCATTTGGCACAGATGATGAGTTTTGAAGAGATCGATGATGCGTTGAAGTTCCTGACAGTCAACGGCGCAACCACGCTCGGCATGCGCGATTCGTATGGTCTTGAGGCAGGCAAGCCCGCAAACTTCATTGTGCTTGATGCTTCCAGCGTGTTCGACGCCGTATACGAGCGTTGCGAAGTGCTTCGCTCGGTACGAGAGGGTCGCACACTGTTCACCCGTAACACGTCAATCACTGCCGATCTCGATCTGCTGACACTGTAATTCGTCAAGTTTCGAAATACTTTCGGCATACGAAAGGCCTTGAAATCATTACATACGATTTCAAGGCCTTTCGTGTGTCGCGTTACTTACGCACCGATTGCTTATTCAACAGATTCTGCGGATTCCGTAAGTTCTGTCGATTCCGTCGATTCGGCAGGTGCCTCGGTTTCAGCTGCGACTTCACCTTCAGCAGGCTCCGTATTTGGCTCTTCGAACGCCTCACTGGTAAAGGTGAACTCGCCCAGGATGCCTTCGCCTTCCGCATCGACCTTCACGCGCTGGCCATCTTCGAGGTCGCCCATCAGGATCTTCTCCGAAATGGCGTCCTCGATGTCGCGCTGGATCACGCGACGCAGCGGACGGGCGCCCAGCAGCGGGTCGAAGCCCTTCTGTGCGAGCAGATCCTTGGCCGCGTCGGTCAGTTCGAGCGACATGTGACGGTCGAACAGACGGTCGTTGAGCTGCTTGACATCCAAGTCGACGATCTGGCGCACCTGCGGTTCGGTGAGCTGCTTGAACACGATGATGTCATCCAGACGGTTCAGGAACTCCGGACGGAACTGCTGCTTGAGTTCGGCGGAGACCTGTTCCTTCATGCGCTGGTAGCTCGATTCGGTGTTCGTGCCCAGGTTGAAACCGGTGTTGGCGGCCTTGGCGATGTCACGAGTGCGAGGTTGGTGGTCAGGATGATGATGGTGTTCTTGAAGTCCACCTTGCGTCCCTGGCCGTCGGTCAGATGGCCATCGTCCAGCACCTGCAACAGCGTGTTGAAGATGTCCGGATGGGCTTTTTCGATTTCGTCGAACAACACCACGGAGAACGGCTTGCGACGCACCTTTTCGGTAAGTTCGCCGCCTTCTTCGTAGCCGACGTATCCCGGAGGCGCACCGAACAGGCGCGACGCGGCGTACTTTTCGGAGAATTCCGACATGTCCACGCGGATCAGCGCATCCTCATCGTCGAACAGGAATTCGGCGAGAGCCTTGGCCAGCTCGGTCTTACCAACGCCGGTCGGGCCAGCGAAGATGAACGAGCCAGCCGGACGCTTCGGATCCTTCAATCCGACGCGTGCGCGACGGATGGAACGGCTCAATGCGGACACAGCCTCATCCTGACCGATGATGCGCTTGTGCAGTTCGCTCTCCATGCCCATGAGCTTCTTGGACTCGGCCTGGGTGAGCTTGAACACCGGAATGCCGGTGGTCTGGGAAATCACCTCAGCGATGACGTCCTCATCCACCACCATCTTCACATCGGACTCGCCCTCACGCCAAGCGGATTCCTTCTCCTTGCGCTCGGACTCGATCTTCTCCTGCTTGTCACGCAGCTCGGCGGCCTTCTCAAAGTCCTGGTCTTGATGGCCTGGTCCTTCTCCTCGGCCAGCTTGGCAGCCTTGGCGTCCAATTCCTTGAGCTCCGGCGGAGCGGTGAGCCTGCGGATACGCAGTCGGGCGCCGGCTCATCGATCAGATCGATGGCCTTGTCGGGCAGGTGGCGGTCCTGAATGTAGCGGCTGGAAAGTTCCGCCGCGGCCTGCAGCGCACCATCGGTGATCGTCACATGATGGTGGTTCTCGTAACGCTCACGCAAGCCTTCAGAATCTCAATGGTCTCGGCGATGGTCGGCTCGTGCACCTGGATCGGCTGGAAACGACGTTCCAGCGCGGCATCCTTCTCGATGTACTTGCGGTACTCGTCGGTGGTGGTCGCGCCGATGGTCTGCAGTTCGCCACGGGCCAGCATCGGCTTCAACATATCGGAAGCGCCCAAGGCGCCATCCGCGGAGCCTGCGCCCACGATGGTGTGAATCTCATCGATGAACAGCACGATGTCGCCGCGGGTCTTGATCTCCTTCAAAACCTTCTTCAAGCGTTCCTCGAAATCGCCACGGTAGCGGGAACCAGCAACCATGGAACCGAGGTCCAAGGAGTAGACCTGCTTGCCTTTCAGCGTTTCCGGCACATCACCGGCGTTGATCTTCTGCGCGAGTCCTTCGACCACCGCGGTCTTGCCTACGCCAGGCTCGCCGATCAGCACCGGGTTGTTCTTGGTGCGGCGGCTCAACACCACCATCACACGCTCGATCTCGTTGGATCGTCCGATCACCGGATCGAGCTTCCCAGCGGCAGCCTCGGCCGTAAGGTTGCGGCCGAACTGGTCGAGAATCGCGGAACCGGTCTGATTGCGACGGTCCTGCACGCCACCGGCATTGGCGAGTTCGCCCTTGCCATCGTTCTTGCCGTCGCTGGAATTGCCTCGGATCAGATCGATGGTAGCGCTACGCAGTTCGCCAAGGTTGACATCCATCTTAATCAGCACCTGTGTGCCGACGCCTTCGCCCTCATGAATCAGACCGAGCAGGATATGCTCGGTGCCGATATAGCTGTGCCCCAGCTGCAACGCCTCACGTAGCGACAGCTCCAACACCTGCCTGGCATGCGGGTGAAGGGAATGTGGCCGTTCGGCGACGCATTTCCCTTGCCGATCATCTCTTCGACCTGCTTGCGGGTGTCGTCCAAGGTCACGCCCTTCGAGGCCAATGCCTTGGCGGCAACGCCTTCACCCTCACGAATCAGGCCCAGCAGCAGATGCTCGGTGCCGATGTAGTTGTGCTGGAGGGTCCGAGCTTCTTCCTGCGCCAACACAATCACGCGTCGCGCACGGTCGGTAAACCGTTCGAACATGCTTGTCCTTCCACTCTTGTTAGTCCTTCAACACTCTACCGATTCGCGGTGACGTTTATTCCGCCGGCGCGTAAATTGCGCTATGGACGCAAAGGAACGGATATGCTTGACTTATGGCAACGACCAAGGAGGTCACCAAATGAGCGACACCATCCTGCAATCGAATGATGTGATGGATTCCCGCCGAGGCGACATCGTCGTCGGCGTCGACGGGTCCGATGAATCCTTCGCAGCCCTGCGTTGGGCTCTTGGCGAAGCATCGCTGACCGGACAGCAGGTGAATGCGGTCTACGCATGGACCCATTCATGGGATATGGGATCCCAGCCGGAAGATGAGGAGCAATGGGCGCAGATGCGTCATGATATCGCCCGTCGGCTGCGCGAATGGGTGGCCCAGGCCTCGCAAGGCATGACGATTGACGAGAACCGCGTCAAACTCACCTCCGTCAAAGCCACCGGAACGGCAGCGCTTCTGGAAATCGGCAAGGACGCCCAACAGATCGTCGTCGGACGTCGTTCGCTTGGACGCGTGGCACGATGGTTTCTGGGATCGCTTTCCGCTTCTCTTGCAGAGGAGGCGAAGGTGCCCGTCACCGTGGTGCGTATCCTCGATGATGAAGAGGCATCCGTGCAGGACGCCATCGCCAATGCACTTACGCCGACCGAGGAAACGGTCTCCTACACGATGCCGGGTTCTCCCCTGCCTCGGAACCAGCGTCCGGTGGTTGTAGGCGTTGATGGTTCGGAGACCTCCAAACACGCTTTGCGTTTCGCCATCGATTTCGCGGCCTGCATCACGCTCCCCTGCAGGTCATGTTCTGCTGGCAGCTGAAAGATTTGGGCGTGGTCAAAGGGTATGAGAACGCCGTCGCTCCCATCTCCGTCGGCCAGGCGCAGGCGGAACGCATGCTTGATGAATTGCTCGATTCGGTTCAGGTTTCATCAGCGAACATTCCCGACGATTTCCAAATCGAATCGCACGCTTTCCATATTCCCGCCTCGAAGGGGCTTATCGCGGCTTCCCGCTACGCACGTCATCTAGTGGTCGGTTCGCGCGGCTTGTCCGGTCTGGACGCGCATTTCCTTGGATCGGTTTCCAAGCAAATCATCAACTTCGCAGACTGCACCGTCACCGTCGTGCACTGACCGCATAAAAAAGAAAACAAGATATGAGAGGGCCACGTACACATTCAGGTACGTGCCTCTCATATACGATGACGATTATTTGTCGGATTCGGCTTGAGCCGACGAATCAGCTTCCGTCATTTCGCTTTCCGTTGTTTCAGCCGCCGCCGGTTCGGTTTCCGCCGATTCGGCTTCTGTTGACTCGGTTTCCACCGATTCGTCTTCCATCGATTTGTTTTCCGTTTGCTCGGTGGTTTCAGCAGTCGGCTCAACTACCGTCTCATCCATCTGTTCAACCGGCTCAACCGACCCGGCGGAATTGACGGAATCGGCGGAATCAACCTGTTCAGTCTGTTCGACTGGCTCGTCCGATTCAGTCGGCTCAGCCGTATCAGCCGATTCGGTATCGTCCGACGTTTCCGGCTTATTCTCGTCGACCACGGTGACGGTGGTCTCTACTTCAGGCGCATCGTCGGAGGCACATGCTCAAGCACATCCTCTTGGCTGGCGTCGTCGTCGATGGTGTTGGCTTCGATGTCCGCGTCCGAACCTTCCTCATCCTCATTCGGATTATGGTCGTCATCGGACGAAAGCTGTTCGATCAGCTCCACGGAGCCCCGCTCGTCACGCGGCGCCTGGGCGATGATATCGATATGCATGTCTCGAACGCCGGCTTCGACTGCACCCACAGATGCGACGGCTCCGGTGGATCGATTTCGGAATGCTCTCCGCAGCCATGATCGATGGACACGACCCTGCCGTCATCCGGGCTCCACTTGTTGGCGCACACGCCGAACAGCAGGTTCAACTCACCCTTCAGCGGAATGAAGAATCCGCATGTGGAGCAAGGATTGCCGTCGGCCGTCTTGGTGGATAGCGATTTTGGCCCATGTGGGCCTTCGTACCAACGTTTTGCGGTCTGCGACCGGCCAAGCGGAGTCAACACGTGCCTGCGGGACAGGTCGAATTCCTCGACCGCCTCTTCGACATCCTCTTCGGACGTCACAGGCTGTTCGGAATCCTCCGAAACGTCCGTCTTCTCAGACTCATCCGAAGCGTTTCCATCCATCGCCGGTTCCTGTACGGTTTCATCCGCGACTGACGGTTTGTCTTCCGTATCGTCCGATGTTTCGGCATCCTGCGTCTTGCGGAAGCCCTCTTCCATGCGGGGGTCATCGGGATCGGTGCCGATTGAATCGGTCACCGCCAAATCGCCCGGCTCGAGACGGTCCTTCCAAGGAATCCATTTTGGCGGACGCAGGGCCTTGTCGGTCGGGACCAGATGATTCGTTGACCGTCCAATGGTCCAGTTCGACATCATGGTATAACGTGACCGACCATTGCCAGCCTTCGTAGCCGCGTACTCGGGATTCGAAGCGGAAATCGGTGACGTTGTCTCCCAGGTCGATGGCTTCCACGAAGTCGCCGACCTGACCGTCCTCGTCGGACACTGTGACAGCGACCGCTTGGGCGATTGCCTTGGGATCCATTGTGGTATCGGACATGAAACTCTATTCCTGTACGTCGAAATTGTCGGCGACCGCGCGCAGAAGCGTGGCGAGCTTCTTGCTTTCAGCCGGTGAAGGATAGCGATGTCGACGAAGCTGATTGCCCGCGGAGTCAAGCAGCTTGATCAGATCCTCCACGATGGCGGCCATATCGTCCGGCTTCGGACGGGTGGCTTTAACCAGCGACGGGGCCGAGGCAACCAGCGTCACTCCCATCGCCTGCGGCCCACGACGACCATCAATGACGGAATACTCGACCTTGGCGCCCTTACGCAGCGTCTTCACGCCCTCGGGAAGGGCGGCAGCGGGCAGGAACACATCATCCGTGCTCTCACCCGTCTGAATGAAACCATAGCCTTTGTTCGCATCAAACCAACGAACACGTCCGCTCGGCATTGTCACCTCACATTTTGCTGATCAGATACCTTCACGCGAATAGGTAAAACCATTCGCCCATTTTCAAACCAAAGATACAGTTTAGCGCAAGAGGTGGGCCGCACCCATCCTTCCGCGCCGATAGCGTCTGCTTTCCCGACGGAAAAGAGCGTTATTTCTTTGATTTGCGATTCTTTTTTTTCGTTTTTTCGATTCTCGCTCGCCGTAATCGGCTGCGGCTTGGGTTCAACCGGGGCGATCGGCAGCACCACCGTCAGGGTCAGTCCCGTTCCTTCGCTGCCGGATGCGCAGATGAATCCATGATGCGCCTTGACCACGGATTGCGCGATTGCCATGCCGAGTCCCGTACCGCCCTTCTGACGCGCACGCGACGGGTCGGCGGTGTAGAAACGTTCGAAGATCTTCGACCGTGCCTCCGGCGGCACGCCGGGACCGTGGTCGCTGAATCGCACAATCGCGTAGTTCATACCCACTTGCATGGACTGCCCCACTTCGATGGCTTCGACCAGATGGCGCAGCGACTGCTCGTTGGACGGCATACGGGATAGGGATTCGGGACTGATCGACGCGGGGAGCACACCCATGGAGATCTCCACAGGCGAGTCCGCCGGCGTATACCGGTGGATATTGCCCACGATGTTGGTGACCACTTGACGCAGTCTCGAAGCATCACCCTTCAACTCAATCTGGGGCATCTGGCCATTTTGGAAGGCGAATTGGGTGGGATGGTCCATATCGGTACCTGGTTGGAGCACGACCTGTCCGCAGGAAATGCCGCGGTCGGGGTCGAGCGCATGCAGGTCATCGGCTGCGTCGCGCACCACGGAGGTCAGCTTCACCTGCTGCGTGATGTCGATGCCACGTCCTTCGTCCAAACGAGCCAAAGACAGCAGGTCCTCCACCAGAACCGTCATACGCGCGCTGGATGCCTCGATATGTTCGATGGATTCGTCAGCCCTCTCCAAAGCCCCAGGCATGTCGCGCTGCATTTTGTACAGCTCGGCGTACCCGTGAATGGCGGCGAGCGGCGTACGCAATTCGTGACTGGCGTCCGAGACGAACCGCTTCATTTTTTCGGTGGTCTCTTCCTGCGCGTGGAAGCTCTCCTCGATGCGTGTCAGCATGGTGTTCAGCGACATGGACAGAGAGCCGACCTCCGTGCTTTCCGGCAGGTCTGGCACACGTTGGCTGAGATCTCCCGTGGCGATTTTCGCGGCGGTCTTTTCAATCCGCTTCAGGGGCGCGAGCGTGCTTTGCACCAGAATGGTGCCGAGTATCGCGCCGATCAGCACCACCGCGATGCCCACCATCGCGCAGAATCGCGTCAATGTGTTGGCCGTGTCGATCTGATCGCTCAGCGACAGGCCGATGAACACGACGCCACTGTCCTTGACTTGCCCGGTCCGTGTCTTCTCGTTCCAAGGCAACGCGACAACACGCCATGGCGACTGCGCGGCCTGCATGATGGAATGATCCGGGGTGCGGCTTGTGGTGATGTGCACCACCGCACGTGTCGTGAATGGCTGTCCAAGAGTGACGCCGTCGATGCTGCCGTCGGCCGGCAGGCTTGGTTCCGAAACCACTCCGTCACGGAGCATGGGCACCGATCCGGCACCCGTGCTTTTGTATTCGCTGTCGCGCACCTCCACGTAATACGTGTTCATGAGGCTGCGCCCGTCATCGCCGGTGTCGCTGCTGAGCGAGTCCATGCTGTTGAAAATCAGCTGGGCTTGGTTGATCAGCTGCGTATCGGTCTTCTGCAGCAGATAATTGCCCACCAACGTACGTATGGAAAAGGAGATGCCGATGGTGCCGATGGTCAGCAGCACGATGATGCAGGTGACCAGTTTCGTGCTCAGCGGAATCGCTTGAATCCTGCGGGTGAAACGGCTCCATACCTTGTTCTGCTTCGGCAGCGACCGGGGAGGCTGCATGGGGGCCGGAATGGCCGAAGGATTGGAGGCGTGGCCCGTGGACGGCGAATTGGGATTCTTGCTCATGGCTGAATCTAGTTCTTGGGAGCGCGAATCATATAGCCAATGCCGCGCTTGGTTTCGATCAGCGGCGTTACCTTGTGCTTGTCGCCGTTCTCATCCTCGATGACGATGCCATCGACCTTCTTGCGAAGATAGGAGATGTACGATTCGACGATGGCCGCGTCCCCGCCCCAATCGTATTGCCACACGTGATCGAGAATCTGCGCCTTGGACAGCACGCGGCCTTCATTGTCCATGAGGTAGCGAAGAAGCTTGTATTCGGTGGGGCTCAGGTCGATTGGCTGTCCGGCTCGGGACACGTCGTGCGAGTCCTCGTTGATTTCGAGATCGCCCACACGGATGATCGGATCGTCCTCCACCTGCTGCTGGGTGCGACGCAGGATGGCGCGGATTCGGGCCACGACCTCTTCGAGGCTGAACGGCTTGGTCACATAGTCGTCGCCTCCCACGGTAAGCCCCATGACCTTGTCTTGGGTGTCATCGCGAGCGGTCAGGTACAGCACCGGCGTGGTGATGCCTTCCTGCCTGATGCGTCGGGTCACCGTGAACCCATCGATGTCCGGAAGCATCACATCAAGCACGATCAGATCCGGCTGCAGCCTTTCGATGACCTCGATGGCTTCGGATCCCGAAGCGGCCGTGTTCACTTCGAAACCGGCGAAATGCAGGGACGCCACCAGCAGCTCTCGGATGGACGGCTCGTCATCGACAACGACAATGGATGCTTCAATAGGCTTGCTCATGGCTTAAGCATCGCTCGCTTCACTGGATGTTTCCTGAACGGATTTTGAATCTTGCGTTGAAGCGGTATCCGGATTGACATAATCCTCGTTTTCCGATTCGGCGCCCCACTCTTTGACCGGTTGGATACGTTCGGCGACCGCACCATGACGGCCGCTATGGCGGCCCTTACGCCGATGCCCGATCACGCCCTTCTTGCGCAGGATATGGAACACCACCAGAAGCACCACCAGAAGCAGCAGCGCGCCGGCGAATCCTCCACGCCAATCCATATGGTCCGCGACGAAGTCGAGGTCTTTTTCTGCACCGAAATCTGATTCATCATGTCGGTCGCGGACTTCGCCCAGTCCGGATCGCTTTCCATCAACGGTTTTTGCGCGGCATCGGACAGCGCGTCGACAGTCGACTTCTTCTTCAGCCATTCCTCCGAGTTCGAAGACACGGCCACCACCAGATTACCGTCATTCGAGGCAACCGCCAACATCACGGTATTCGGTTTCGGGTTCAACGATTCCAGCAGCGCGCTCACCCATTTATCCGGCTTGCCCTTGGCGTTGAAACTGTCCAGATACACCAAACGGACGGTGACGCCGGTCTCCTTTTTCGTCTGGTTGATGGCGTCCGTGATCTCCGAGACATTCGAACCGAGCAGATTCTGCGTGTCGGTGATGTCGTCCGTGGCTGTAATGCCCAATCCGGCACTGTCATCCGCATGGACCGGCGGAGTTATCCACAGCATCAAACACAAACCCAGCACGCTCGCCAGCAACATGCAAATCGCGATATTCCAACCTTTTGCCGTTCTGCCGCCGTTTCGCGACACGCCGACGGAACCCAAATGCATATGTTCTCCGACCACAGCTCCGTTTTTTTCGTTGCACACGCTCACTGATGACATAGCATCCACTGTACCGTCCGGTTGCGCCAACCGCGATCGCATGGAGAAACACACCAATCATCATTGAAAGGACCGGCACATGCCACAGTATCAAGTCGACAGCGAGCAGATTCAGTCCTCGAGCGCCGCCGTCAACGCCTCCATCCAATCCATCCGACAGGCCGTGCAGGGCATGTACGGCAATCTCAACAATCTGCAGAGCGTTTGGCGCGGCGGGGCTGCGACGCAGTTCACAGCGGTCGCCGAACAGTGGCGTGCCGCGCAGCAGCAGATGGAGCAGTCGCTTGAATCAATCCAGCGCGCATTGATGCAGGCCTCCACGTTGTATTCGGAGACCGAAATGCAGGCGTCGCGTTTGTTCGCGCAGTAGAAAGCGCGCGTAAGGCGCCTTCCAGATAAGCAAAGGCCCGCTCCCCATCGGGAAGCGGGCCTCATATCAGCTATTTGAGCTTATGGAAGCTTCCGGTCTTTCGATCAGTAGCCCATGTCGGCGCCAGCTGCCGGAGCGGCTGCCGGCGGTTCCGGCTTGTTGGCCACCACGGCTTCGGTGGTCAGGAACAGTCCAGCGATGGAAGCTGCGTTCTGCAGAGCGGAACGAGTCACCTTGACCGGGTCGGTGACGCCTGCGGCCAGCAGGTCCTCGTACTCGTTGGTGGCTGCGTTCAGGCCCTGGCCGTCAGGCAGGGAGCGAACCTTGTCGATCACCACATCGCCGGACAGGCCAGCGTTCTCAGCGATCTGCTTGATCGGGGCTTCGATGGCGCGGAACACGATGGCCGCGCCGGTAGCCTCGTCGCCTTCAAGCTTGACATCGTTCTGAGCCTTGGCCGCAGCCTGAACCAGAGCGACACCGCCACCAGGCAGCAGACCTTCCTCAATGGCGGCCTTGGCGTTGCGCACGGCATCCTCGATGCGATGCTTGCGTTCCTTGGCCTCGACTTCGGTAGCAGCACCGACCTTGATGACAGCGACGCCGCCAGCCAACTTGGCCAGACGCTCCTGCAGCTTCTCACGATCGTAGTCAGAATCGGTATTGGCGATCTCGCCACGAATCTGAGCGACGCGGGCAGCCACATCCTCCTTGGAGCCGCCACCGGACACGATGGTGGTCTCGTCCTTGGAGACAATGACCTTCTTGGCGGTACCAAGCACGGACATGTCGACGGAATCAAGCTTCAGGCCCAGCTCATCAGACACCACCTGGCACCGGTCAGGATGGCCATATCCTGCAGCATGGCCTTGCGACGATCGCCAAAGCCGGAGCCTTAACAGCGCAGGACTTGAAAGTGCCACGGATATTGTTCAGAATCAGGGTCGGCAGAGCCTCACCGTCAACGTCCTCAGCGATGATCAGCAGCGGCTTGCCGGTCTTCATGACCAGCTCGGCGATATGGACGACATCCTGCTGGGAGCTGAGCTTGCCGGAGGTCAGGAGGATATACGGATCCTCGAGCACGGCGGTTTGGTCATCGGCATTGGTCACGAAGTACGGAGCGATGTAGCCTTATCGAAACGCATGCCTTCAGTGAAATCAAGGTCCAGGCCGAAGCGGTTGTTATCCTCGACGGTCACGACGCCATCCTGGCCGACCTTGTCCAGAGCCTCGGCGATCTTCTCGCCGACTTCCGGATCAGCAGCGGAGATCGTTGCGGTGGCAGCGATCTGGTCCTTGGTCTCAACGTCCTTGGCCGCTGCGACGAGTTCCTTGACGATGGCTTCGGAAGCCTTCTCGATGCCACGACGCAAAGCAATCGGATTGGAGCCGGCGGTGACGTTCTTCAGACCCTCATGCACCAGGGACTGGGCCAGCACGGTTGCGGTGGTGGTGCCGTCGCCTGCGACGTCATCGGTCTTCTTGGCGACTTCCTTGACCAGTTCGGCGCCGATACGCTCATACGGATCGTCCAGATCGATTTCCTTTGCGATGGAAACGCCATCGTTGGTGATGGTCGGAGCGCCGTAGGTCTTGTCAAGCACCACATTGCGGCCCTTCGGACCAAGGGTGACCTTGACGGTGTCAGCGAGCTTGTCGAGACCCGCGAGCATTCCCTGACGAGCTTCGTCGTCATATGCAATCATCTTTGCCATTGTTCCTCCACATATGGCTACACGGTATTATTTCCACCTTCGGAGCGACAATCAGAACCAGCCGTCAGCCGCCAGTTATCACTCTCACTCGTCGAGTGCTAATTCGCAGATTAGCACTCTCACGTCGAGAGTGCCAAACCCGATGACGTTCTTTGCGCTGTGAGCAAGATGTCAGTCGCATCGAATCAACTTGAAAAACGCCGGATTTCCAAGAAAATAAAAGAACCTCGCCTATGTTCGGGCGAGGTTCCAAACCGGTTCGGACGGCGTTTTTTCAGTTCAACAGCACCACAACGATCGGCGTGACCAATCCGCTGCTCTGCTGGACATTGGAGATTCCCAGCGTCTGCGCGACATTCTCCGCCGTCGCCTTGTCGGCCTCATTCTGATACCAGACAACCGTCTGGCTGGGAACGTTGCCGGTCGGATTGCTGGGCGTCACGCTGGTGTATCCGGCCTGGGTCAGGGCATCGGCCTTGCTCTTGGCGTAACCTGTGATGCTGGTGGCGTTCACCACGCGGATCTCGGTGGCCAGATTCACGCTCTGCTCAGAAGCCGCATCCTGGCCATTGTTCTGATCGTTATTCTGTTCCGCGTTCTGGTTGGCGTCCGAAGCGTCCTTCGACTGGCCATCCGAAGTACTGGTCTTCTTGCCGTCCTCGGACTTCTTGTTCTCCGTCTTGGCGTCTTTGGACGTGTCGTCCGTCTTCTTATCCGCCTTATCCGCCGTGGAGACGGACGATGAAGAGTCCTCCTTGGCCGACCAAGCATTCTCAGGTTGCTGATCTCACCAGAATAGACTCCCCAGAACAGCAGGCCGGCGAGCAGAGCCACAATCACGACAATCACATACGGCAGAGCCTGGACGCCATGGAACGTGCGCCACGGTGCACGCCCATCGGTCCCGCCGGAGGATTGTCGAACATATCCTTGGCGTAGGATTCGTAGGTCTCCTTGTCCTGCTTAGCCATTTTCTGCAACCTCATTTCTCACACTTACCGCCCCAGTGTACCGGCCCGTGCAGTCAGCCCACAATCAGCATCGTCGATTTTGCGCGTATTCGACACGTTTCCGCATGGAATCGGCATGGACATCCACAGGGCACGTCGTACAGTGGGAAAGTATGACTCATATCAAACCATTGAAGGATCTTGTGGAGCCCGGATGGGCCCAGGCCCTCGCCGATGTCGAACCCCAGATACATCTCATGGGAGACTTTCTGAGGTCGGAAATCGCGGCGGGACGTAAGTACCTTCCGGCCAGCAGGAACATTCTGCGCGCGTTTACCATTCCATTCGACGACATCAAAGTGCTTATCGTCGGCCAGGATCCCTACCCCACGCCGGGCCATCCGGTGGGACTGAGCTTCTGCGTGGCACCGGACGTCAAGCCCATTCCGCGCAGTCTGGCGAACATCTACACCGAGCTGACCGACGATCTGGGCGTGCCCATGCCGGCCAACGGCGACCTGACACCCTGGACCAAACAGGGCGTCATGCTGCTCAACAGATGTCTGACCGTCGAACCGGGAAAGCCGGGAAGCCATCAGGGGCGAGGCTGGGAAGTGGTCACCGACGCGGCCATCAGCGCATTGAACAATCGCCGCCGGCCTGACGGCAGCGTCAAGCCTCTGGTCGCGATTCTGTGGGGACGAAAGGCGCAGACGTTGGAGCCCCTGCTCACCAACGCTTTCATCATCAAATCCCCCCATCCAAGTCCGATGTCCGCCCGCTACGGATTTTTCGGCTCGAAACCGTTCTCCCGCGCCAATCAGGCGCTAATCGAAGCAGGAGAACAGCCGGTGGATTGGACCCTCCCGTCAGCTTGACCCGTTAGAGTAGCAACCATGGCTTTATTCCCTCCAAAGAATCCGGCGCCAGCACCGGCACCCATCCCCATGCCCGCAGCCGCAAGACCAACCACGCTGTCGGCCGAAGACATCGCACGCGCCAGGAACATCGGTTCGCAGATTCGCGGACGTTTCGCGCAGACCCTGGTCGGACAGGACAATCTTCGTGAATCGCTGATCACCACTTTGGTGGCCGGCGGTCATATCCTCATCGAATCCGTCCCGGGTCTGGCAAAAACCACTGCCGCGCAGACCTTGGCCACTTCGGTGTCCGGCTCGTTCAAACGTGTGCAATGCACTCCCGATCTGATGCCTTCGGACCTGGTCGGCACTCAGGTCTTCGATTTCGCCACGCAGAAATTCTCCACGCAGATCGGCCCGATCCACGCCAATTTCGTGCTGCTCGACGAAATCAATCGTTCCAACGCGAAGACCCAGTCCGCCATGCTTGAAGCCATGCGGAGGGCGCGACCACCATCGGAGGCCAACGCATCGCGCTGCCGAAACCATTCATGGTCATCGCAACGCAGAATCCAATCGAGGAAGAGGGCACCTTCAATCTTCCCGAGGCGCAGATGGACCGTTTCATGATGAAGGCCGTACTGACCTATCCGACAGCGCAGGAAGAGCAACGCATGCTCGCCATGCTGACCCGCCGCGGCTCCGATACCGTAGACCAGCACGCGCTCACCGGTGACACCGTTTCCATCAGCGACGTCGAATTCCTGCGTTCCGCGGCACGTCGTGTGCACGTGTCCGATGCGATCATGCAGTATGCGGTCAATATCGCGGCCACCTCCCGTGGCGCTGGAACCAAGCCCGTCCAAGGACTTTCCTCGCTCGTCAGGCTGGGCGCCTCGCCGCGCGCGTCCATCGCGCTGGTGCGCATAGGACAGGCCAACGCGCTCCTGCAGGGACGAGATTACGTCATTCCTGAGGATGTGAAGGCGTTCGCCCACGAAGTGTTGCGCCATCGTATTCTGATGACGTTCGAAGCACTTGCCGATGGCGTCACCAGCGACCAGGTGGTGGATTCGATCGTGCAGGCGGTCCCCGTTCCATGATCGACCAGATCCGTTCCGACGATCCGATCCGCAGAAAAATCGAGACGCTTGGAACCACGCTGAGTCTGCCGACGGTACGCAAGGCGCTCGGCATACTCGAAGGCGCGCACGCATCGAACAAACGCTTCGGCGCCGACGATGTCGTGGATATCCACGCCTATGAGCCGGGAGACGAGGCGAAACGCATCGATTGGAAGACCAGTGCCCGAGCGGGACGTCCAATGGTGGTGCAGCGTGAGCGTCCCTCCACTTCGAAGGCATGGTTGCTGCTTGACGTCGGACAGGAGATGACCGCCACATGCCCTTCCTCGGAACAGGCGTATCAGGTGGCGGCAAATGCCTTATGCATGTTCGCCGCGCTCAGCCTGCGCCGAGGCGACGAAGTGTCCATGGTGTTCGGCGACAGCGCTTCCATCACCCGGGTGCCGTTCAACGGTGGCCTGGCGCAGTTCGAACGAACCTTGGATACGGCATTGCAGCGCGAGTGGACCAGGCCCCGCAATATCGACGCGTTGCTGGAATACGCGCGCCGCATTCGGGACAAAGAGGCGCTGGTCGTCATCGCCACCGAGGAGCATGCGTTGGAGGAACGGCATTTGAGCGCCATCCGCACGATTGCAAGGACACATCCGATGGTGCTCATCGATGTGGCCACCATCAATCCGTTTGATGTCAGCCATGCGCGCGTGGTGCTTGACGGGGCTGGAAAACGACGCGTGCCTGCGTTCCTGCGTAGGGGAAACACAGCTGGGCAAGTGCGAACGCATCGCGAATACCTGGCTGCGTCCATTCGCCATGAGCTGAATCGCTGTGGCTCGACGGTAATCCGATCCGATTCCAGCGAACGCATGTTCCATGAGTTCGTGCGCATGGTTTCCACGGCTTTGGCCCAGTCCACACGTAACCAATTGAGAGCCCCGTCCGTATTGTCGTTGGGAGACAAGGCATGATGCTCTTCCTTGCCGAGGATGACCTCGTCATCAAGGACCAGATTCATCTTGAGAACGGTTTGGCCGTCGTCATCGCGGTCTGTCTGTTGCTTGCCGTCGTTTTGGTGGCTCTTGTGGTCTGGCTTGCCCGGCCGAGCCGGAAGCCCGCAAAAATAGTCAATCGCGGCCGACATGACGCGCTTGCCGGCAAAACCGTCTGGCATCAGCGTATCGATGATGTTGTGTCCCGCCATGCCCGGGGGGAGCTGGAGCGCGAGGAGGCTTTCGCACAGCTGGCCGCAATCGCCAGGGATTTTGCTTCCACTGCCACCGGAACGGACGTGCGCAACCAGACGCTCACCGACATCGAAGAGACGCCTCGGACCACGGGGAACCAGCAGGGTCTCACCTTGCTCAGGCAAACCATCGAGGCATTGTATCCGCCGGAATTCGCGGATGCCGAGCGCAATCACATCGCCAGGCAGGCCACGGTCGAGCAGGCTGGCGAATGGGTGGCCAATCTTGTGGAAAGGTGGCGATAGATGCAACTGTCATGGCATTGGCCTTGGGTCTTTCTGGCAGGCGTCATCGTGGTGCTGGCCGTTGCCGGCGTCACGTTGCTGGTGGCCGCGCGCCACAAAACCGATGACATCGAGAGTGCCCGCACCTTCAGCCTGGATGATGACCTCAACACGGAATCCGCATCGAGATTATTCCGCCAGTGGAGGGTTCTTTCACGTTTGGCGGTGATTCTTCTAGTGGTCGCGTTGGCACTCGCCACGGCTCTGGTGGCACGTCCCAGCACCGTGGATGAAGGCGAGGAGAAGGCCAGCAGCCGAGACATCGTGCTGTGCTTGGATGTTTCCGGCTCGGCGCTCCCCTACGACCGCGAGGTCATCGACACCTACCGTCAACTCGTCGACAGCTTCAAGGGCGAGAGAATCGGCCTGAGCATCTTCAATTCGACGTCACGTACCGTTTTTCCGTTGACCGACGACTACGAACTGGTGTCCAAACAGCTTGACAAAGCCAGCAGCATCCTCGCAGGCGTCGAGTCCCAAGACGATATCGACAAGATGAAGGACAGCGATTATCAGGCGATTTCCGACTGGCTGGAAGGCACGCAGAACCGTAAGGAGTCCACTTCGCTGATTGGCGATGGCGTGGTGAGCTGCGCGGCCATGCTTCCCGGATTCGCCTATGGGAACGCAAGCGCCGACAATGCCGAGCGTCAGCGCGCCGCATCCATCGTGCTTGCCACGGACAACGTCGTTTCCGGAAAACCAACCTATACGCTTGACGAGGCGCTGAACCTGACCAAGCAGGCCCAAATCACCGTGGATGGATTGTTTTCCGGACCGAAGCAGAGCGAGGCCGACGAGACCACCCAGGAATTCAAATCCGCCATCGAAGCTCATCATGGGGTGTTTCTCACCCAATCGAATGGAGCATCCGTCTCTTCGCTGGTCAAGGAAATCGAATCTCGGCGGAACCATGAAAACGAGTCGAGCAACAAGGCCGCCATGGTGGATGCTCCCGGATGGTGGACACTGGCCTTGGCCATCGTTTTGATGGTCTGGCTGGCATTGGCTTGGAGGTTGAGGAGATGAACCATCTGACGCTTTCCCCTGCTTTGGTTGGCCTGTCGGCGGAGCCGTCGCGTGGTTCTGCTGGCCTGCGCCATTGCGCAGATTGTATTGCATGTTCGTCGCCGCGCTGACAGCGACGAAACCGTTTGGGCATGCGTTCGGCGCGTATTGCTTTGTCTGACGGTGTCGGTCATGGCATTGACGCCCAGTATCGTGGCGCCGACCAATAGCCGTGCGGTGAACGCCACCGACGTGGTGGTGGCCGTTGACGTGACCGGTTCCATGGCCGTCAAAGACGCGCAATATGGTTCAGCCGAACAGTCAAGCCGTCTCGACGTGGCAAAACAAGCCGTGAAGGACGTCACCGCGCTATATCCCAATTCCAGTTTCGCCGCTTTGCGATTCGGAGCTTCCGGCACGTTGGACGTGCCGTTGACCCCGGATTCGAACGCGATCGACAATTGGGCGGATACACTCGCGCCCGAGGCGACTTCCGTTTCGGCCGGTTCGACGTTGGATGCCCCTATCGACCAGCTGCTGCTGACCTGCAAGTCCATTCATGATCAGCATCCCGATGATGCGATCGTGCTGTACCTGTTTTCCGATGGAGAACAGACCTCGTCAAAGGCACGGCGCACGTTCTCATCATTGCGACGATACCTATCCGATGCCTTCACCGTAGCCATCGGCAGCGAGCAGGGAGGCAACATTCCCGTAATCGCCGACGGCGTCGATGGAAATGCGGACCAGTGGGTCACCGACCCTGATACCGGCAAACCCGGAGTGTCACGCATGAACAAGGATGAGATGGCGTCCATCGCCGACGAGTTGAGCGGTACCGCGCTGGTGTTGAACGCCTCCAACACCATGCGTGACGGCGTGTCCAAGGAAGCGTCCGATAAGTGGCGAGTCACCCAAACCACCAAGAAGCGCACCAGGACGATGCCCGTCGTATGGCCACTGGCCATCGTCACGCTGCTGCTGCTCGCATGCGAATTGGGGGCTTGGATAATTCAGTCGAGGAGTTTGCTATGACCAGAACAACCATGAAACCGCGTGCCTCGCTGACGGTTCGCATCGTTTTGGCCGTCATGGCGGCGTTGCTGGTCATGGCCGCCCTATGGGCCATAGTGAATCTCGCAGCCGTCAATAGCTACAACCAGGCCACGCAAAGCCTGCAGGAGAACATCTCGACCAGCAGAAAAGACGATGCCGATTGGGACAAGCTGCACACCAGGCAACAGCAGACGGACGCCCAATTCAACGAGGCATCAGCCATGAAGCCGCTGCTGCTGCCCCAAGTGCGCGAATCAATCGAGCATAACAGTCATGTTTCCAGCCAGCTTACGGATCACGCGTCCAAGAAGATCAAAGCCGAGCAGAGCGATCAGTCCGCTTCCACGGATTCAAACACCGCCGACGCTCAGGAATCGGGTAAATCAAGTCACAAGAACGACGAAAACCTATCCGACGAACAACGTCGGAAAATAGAGGAGCTATTGGCTCAGAACGCCCAATCCACGCAATCGGATCCCAATGACGATTCAGGTTCGGCTGCGAAAAAGAACCCAAGCACGTCATCCTCGCAGACCAAACCCTGGTAGGGGGCTTTTTCGAATATAGTTATCCACATGCCGTCGACGTGGTTTTCGTTGTTTTTCCAATAACGACACGCCGACGGTTTTTCATAGACTCGTTCTTTGACCACAAGCTCTGTTTTCCGATTGGCGTCAACGCCGAATGTGGTCAAATGGCTGCCATGAACGTTTCAAATGCTTTTCTTGGTGCCGCCCCAGGCGTCGCAGCCTTCAATTCGTTGGCATCCTGTCGGGAATGTCCTGTCGTTGCCGAATTGGCGTGCGGACCACCCAAACATTGATCAATGCGAAACTTGTTACCGCGTCACGGCTTCTCGATGGACTTGATGCGGCAATAGCCTCCAACAGACTGGCCGACTGGACCGGCACCGCGGCCGAGGAATACCGCACCCGTCTCGATCGCATCGCACGGCAATCCGCTCTGCTACGTGATGATATGATCGCCACGTCACGTCTTCTCTGGTCGGCAGGTGCGGCATGAACCAACGAGTGACGGCCCGCATCGTTGGCGGAAAGAGATTCACCACCGCCGAATACCGGGAATACTTCAATGCTTCAAGAATCCTCAGAGACCAAGCGAATCGTCTTGGCACTTCCCGTAGATCCTTCATTGCCGCAGGCTATGAACTCAAAATCCACCCTCGCGCCACACCGCTCCTGTCCGCTTTGACCGGGGCAAGTCCACGGTGTACGGCGCAGGACCATATCGAATTGCCGTACCGGCAGCTGCTCGGACGTTGCGAAGCGCATGCCGAGGCCCTGCAATCCATGGCATCCCAGCTTAATGAGCTATCCTCATTGATCGCACAAGCCCAATCCTTATACGCCCAAGCTGAGGAAGCCAGCAGGAAAGCTGAATATCATGTTGCGAGGGCTTTTCATGTCATCACGGGAATCCGCGATTCTCGCCTTGACCGCCAGCGCACTGATGGGGGTAAGACGCAGTTACGCCAAAGAGGGGAAATTCAACAAATTCTATCTTGTGGAATCCACCGCATGGATGCAGGAAAGCTTCGTGAGCGTCCTCGGAGAGCATGCGAGCCGATTGAACATACAGGAACGGCCTTCAAAAGACACGTCCATCCTGGAATACATCACGAAAACCTTATTCATGGTCACCAAACCGGGAGCGGCTATAGCAGAGGGGCTTTCCGGCAAAGGCTCGGTCAATCGCGGTCTTAAGAAAATCGACAGACTGCTCATACCGTACTTCGACAAAGACCATGGAGACAATCTCTCCGTAACCCGTGTGTATCCGAAAACCAAAGTGGTCAGAGGCGGTACAAGCACGAAGGACGCCATCGCCGACCAACGGCGGCTGTCCGAAGGACCTCTCAACGGCGAACGTGAAAGCGGTCTGGAATACGGAACCATCGCATGCTGCAAGTACCGCAAAGCCGATGGCACATATGCTTGGAGGATCATCATTCCCGGGACCGACGGCAATCACGATTCGCCTATGGACTGGTACACCAATTTCGAGCTGATGAGTGCCGATGAGCGGCAGCGCGGAACCGCGGAAAGCCTCCGTTTCCTGGATGAGACCATGAAACAGGCCGGCATCCAGCCGGATGATCCCGTGGAAATCGTCGGCCATTCGCAGGGCGGCATCATCGCGGCAGCGGCGGCGACGGATTTCCAAGATAAATACGACATCCAACATATCGCCACGCTTGGCTCCCCGATAGCGAATTTCGAGATTCCCGAGAAAACACGGGTCACCGCCATCGAGATGGATGATGAAGGCATCGCGGCACTTGACGGGGAGGCTAACCCCCATACGGAGAACTGGCTCACCATACGATGCTCCGTCCATGAGGAGGATGCGCCGAAGAGGGCTTTTCCAGGAGCCGAAGTCAGTGATTCGTCTGGGGAGAAGAACTCCACGCACTACCCGAAATACCATGAAGCGGGATACCGGTACGCCTACGACACCGGAAACAAATCCGTGCTGGACCATGACCGTCATTTCCAAGAGGTCGTGGAAGGCGAGCTGGAGGAGGTCCAGTATTATGAGGGACGCATCAGCAAATGACGGGACCAATGGTTCACGGCTGAACGTATGCTGTTGTCTATGAAGCTTACTGACATCTCCCCCGCAATCGCACTGACCCCTCTTGACGGCCGCTACCACAAGCAGACCGCTCCCCTTGTCGAATACATGAGCGAACCGGCGTTGAACCGCGAGCGCATGCGCGTCGAAGTCGAGTGGATGATTCTGCTTGCCAACGGTTTCGAGGGCAACGGCAATCAGACCATCGTTCCGGGTGTCAAGCCGCTCACCGATGATGAGCAGGCGTATCTGCGTTCCATTCCGGAGAATTTCGGAGCCGAAGGCATTGCCCAGCATGCCGCTTATGAGGCTAAGACCCACCATGATGTGAAGGCCGTGGAGTATTACATCGACGACCAGCTGGAGAAGGCCGCCGATGTGTTGGGTCATGACACCCAGCTGACCGGATTGAAGACTCTCGTGCATTTTGCCTGCACGTCCGAGGATATCAACAACCTGTCCATCGCCCGTTGCGTGAAGAACGGTGTGGAGCAGGTGTGGCTGCCCGCAGCCCAGGCCATTGTCGACCATCTGGCACAGAAGGCCGACGCCTACCGCGACAAGGCCATGCTGTCGCTGACCCATGGACAGCCTGCCACGCCGACCACGCTGGGCAAGGAACTGGCTGTTTATGTGTATCGTCTGAACCGTCAGCTCAACAAGGTCAAGGCCCAGGAATATCTCGGTAAGATCAATGGCGCGACCGGCACGTTCGGTGCGCATCTGGCCGCCTGCCTGATGTTGACTGGGTGGCCGTCTCCCGCGAGTTCGTCACCAGCCGTATGGGTCTGACGTGGAATCCGTTGACCACGCAGATCGAATCGCATGATTGGCAGGCTGAACTGTACGGTACCATCAGCCACACCAACCGTATCCTGCACAACCTGTGTGTGGACGTGTGGATGTACATCTCCCGTGGCGTGTTCGCGCAGGTACCGGTCAAGGGCGCGACCGGTTCCTCCACCATGCCGCACAAGGTCAATCCGATTCGTTTCGAGAACGCCGAAGCCAATCTGGAGATCTCCTGCTCGCTATTGGACACTTTGTCGGCGACGCTGGTCGAATCGCGTTGGCAGCGCGATCTGACCGACTCCACCACGCAGCGCAACATCGGCTCCGCGCTGGGCTATTCGCTGCTGGCGTTGAACAATCTGATGGGTGGTCTGAACTCCATCCATCCGAACGATGTTGCCATCCAGACCGAGCTCGATTCCAATTGGAGGTGCTCGGCGAGCCGATCCAGACCGCCATGCGCGCCTGCGAGCTTGCAGGACTGCCGGGTATGGATAAGCCGTACGAGAAGGTCAAGGAGCTCATGCGCGGTCACGAGATCTCCAAGGATGACGTCGAACGGTTCATCGACCAGCAGGCCTTCGACAAAGCCACTGCGGCGCGTCTCAAGGCGTTGACTCCGGCGACATACACCGGAGTTGCCAGCAAGCTGGTTGACTTCGACCGCTGATAACGCATCGCCACACTCATCTTGCGGATGATACGCCTTGGGGCGGCTGTTGTTTCACACAGCGCCCCAAGGCGTATCATCGGAGACGATAATAGGTGCATGTCACCCGGACGTATTCACCCACGTACCTATAAAGCAGGTCAATAGTGTCTCACGACTTCCCAACCAGCAAACACGAAACGCGCATTGAGGATGTTCCGCCGAAACGGAACCGCGATTTCGCGGATCTGCTCCATGCGCTGTTCGCCGTGCTTGTCGGCGCGGCCGTCATCCTGTTCTCCATCTACTTGCATGGCACCACCTCCGGAGTGGAGTCTGACGTGCGTTCCGCGGGCCACGTGGTCAGTTGGCTCATGGATGTGCCGACATCGCTGTTGCAGCAGATCGCCATAGTTTTCATTACCGTCAGCGTGCTTATCCAGCTGCTCATCGCCAAGGAATGGCTGCAAAGTGTGGTTTCCGCCATCGCCCTTATTCTCGGTTTCGCTGCGATATGGGGCATATCCGCTCTTATCAGCGGCTCGGGCAATGACACCCTCATCATGTCCATGATGTCCAACGGCACTTCCGTGGGAACCGGACTGCTTCCCGATTTTTATGCGGCGATGGCCTCATTCCTTACCGTCGCCGGACCGCGTCGCACCCGTTCCGGCACCAAATGGGGCTGGAACATCCTCTACACGGTCGCCGTGCTGTTCGTGGTGCTGTCATGGAATTCGCTTTCCGGCGTGCTGGTCTCCTTTGCCGCGGGACGTGCCTTGGGCATGCTGATCCGTTTCATGCTCGGCACACAGACCAACGGAGCTTGGGGCAACCAGGTGGCGCAGGCGCTCCGTTCCATCGGCATCGACGTGGCGTCGCTCTCCCGCAGGCTCGCGACCTACACCGATTCCGGCATGCTGAAGACCACATTGGACGATGATCTGACCGAGAACTCACGCATCTACGACGCATCGACGTCGACGGCCACCAATACACGGTATCCGTTCTCGATAACCAAGTGCATATGGCAGGCTATCTCAACCAGCTATGGCAATGGGTCAGGCTGACCGGGGTCTCCATGCGCCGTGACCGTTCCTCCTTCGACGCCATCCACCACCATTACGCGATGATTCTCGGCCTACAGAACGCCGGATTGACGGTGCCGGGAGTCTACGGAGTCGCAGACAGCAGCGAATCGTCCATTCTGGTGTTTCACCGCGACCACATGCCCTTGGAATGCAATCCGAACACCATGTCCGACCATGACATGGAATTGTTCATGACCTATCTGTCCGAAGCGCACCGGCACGGCTTCACCCATCGTCGAATCACTCCCGAAACGTTGTCGCGCATGGAAAACGGACAGCCGGTGATCGCAGGATGGCAGAATGGCGACTATGGCAGCGCGCCGCCAAACTATGCGCTGGACAAAGTACAGCTGCTGGTTCTGCTCGGCGCGCTGAACGGCATCGACCGTGCGATCGCATGCGCCCGCAGGACGTGGGGCGACGAGCAACTGATCGACCTGGCGCCATTCATCCAGAAGGCGGCGGTTCCGGCGGCGATACGCGCCCTGCCCGCCTGCGACAAGCACATGCTCAACACGCTGCGTTCCCGTATCGCGGCTTTGGCTCCGCAGGAGGTCGCGGATTCCATGGAAACGGTTACGCTGTCGCGGTTCAGTTTCCGTTCCTTCATCGCGATCGCGCTGCTGGTCGTCGCCGTGTATGTGGTGTTCACCCAGATTCAACCGGCCGAAATGATCAAGGCGGTCAAAGAGGCCAACATCGCCATGGCTCTGGTATGCGTGCTGTTCGGACTGCTGGCTTGGTTCGGATCGGCCATGACCCTTGGCTGTTTCATGGATGCCGATAAACGCAATCCGATTGGCTTGTACTGTTCCCAAATGGCTTCGGGCTTCACCGCGGTCTCCATGCCCGCCGCGTCGGCCCGGCCTTTGTCAACTTGCAGTTCCTGCGCAAGAGCGGCTACCGCAATACCGCGGCCACCGCCATCATGAGCGCCGTATGGGCGGTGCAGGGCGGCACCACCATCATTCTGCTGCTGCTGATCGGCATCTTCACCGGACGCAACACACTGTCCGGCATGATTCCCACCAACACGCTGATTTTGGTGATCACCATCGTCGCATTGGTGATTTCCGCGGCCATGGCCATTCCCCCGGTGCGGCACATCGTCACGGAGAAGTACCTGCCCATCGTCAAGTCCTACGCACGCAGTCTCGTCAACGTGTTGTCCCACCCGAAGGAGCTGGCCTTCGGCATCCTCGGCGCATTGGTGCTCAACATCTCGACCGGATTGGGATTCTGGATTGCATTGATGCTTTCGGATGCCACACCAATCCGGTGGAGACCACATTCATCTTCCTGCTGGCGAATACGCTCGGTTCCGCAGTGCCGACACCAGGCGGCCTTGGCGCGGTCGAAGCCGCGTTGTCCGTGGCCTTCACCGCCGTGGGCATCCCCTCCACCATCGCCGTCTCCGCTACTCTCGTCTACCGAATCGCCTTCTATTGGCTGAGAATTCCAATGGGAGCCGTGGCTATGAAATGGCTGGACAGGCATAATTTGATCTAGCCCAACCCCCGTTATGGTTTTTTCTCCCCCTATGCTGAATCAAAAGGGCCAAAACCCTTGGAAAATGGCATTTTTGGCACATGCGTGCGCTATTATTGCAATGAACGTGGATGTTCATAAGCGGAATATCCCCTGACTCAAGAAGGATGCTTTATGGCATACAACAAGTCTGATCTCGTCTCGAAGATCGCCCAGAAGTCCAACCTGACCAAGGCTCAGGCTGAGGCTGCGGTGAACGCTTTCCAGGACGTGTTCGTCGAGGCAATGCAGTCCGGCGAAGGCTGAAGCTGACCGGCCTGTTCTCCGCCGAGCGCGTCAAGCGCGCAGCCCGCACCGGCCGCAACCCGCGCACTGGCGAAACCATCGAGATTCCGGCAACCTACGGCGTTCGCATCTCCGCCGGCTCCCTGCTGAAGAAGGCTGTCACCAAGTAAGTCGACTACGCAGACCTATATGAGAGGTTTCAACCACGGATGGTTGGAACCTCTCTTTTTCTTTTTATAACAGGCAAAGGCAATGTCATCCCACACTATGCGCTATGATACTAGACAATATGACTAGATAAAGGGGGATGTCATGGTCGACCAACGCAGACAGATCATCGACGAAATCCACAAACTCAACATCCTGCTCATCCACACCAAGCTCAAAACGACACGTGCCCGGACCGTGGCTCGCGCCACCACACACGTGCGGAACGTCGACGCGGCAAGACGGGGAACGGTTCCACGGCCCAAGCCGTCCAAACCCATCGAAGCGACGTTCATATGCTCGACTGCCTGAACGACGAGGAACTTTCCACTCTCGGCGAACTGCTGCAGCGTATCATCGACAACACCGATACCAAACTTCTGGATGAGGAGATTTCCGAACGCCGCAAGGCGATCCACGAATTCCTCATGCTGAACCATACGGATGAGGAGGTGCGGGAATGAGCGTCGGGCAGGAACATGATTCCGGTGCGGACGATCCGGATCTCATCCGTCTCAACAAGCGTTCGCTATTCACCCCCAGCGCGTCAGTGGCTGTGGAGCAGCATTCAGCCGTGCCGCACGTGTCGCGAAGCACCTACGGTACGGCGAAGGTCGAAGGCAGACTCACCTCCCCCAATGCCAGGGTTCCGGAAATCATCACGCAGCGTTGCGGCGGCATCACCGTCAAAGGTCATACGCTCAAATCGTTCGCCTATACCACCGATGCGGTGATTATCCGCAACACGAACGCGAACGCCATCCTCGCGGTGTACCCTTTCACCGGCGAACCGGTGATCACGCAGGCGCTGCTCACCGTGGCGCAGATGCCGCTGTTCGTCGGCGTGGGTGGAGGCACCACCACCGGTCCGCGTGTGGCAGAGCTGGCCATGGTGGCGGAGATGCAGGGCGCGGCCGGCGTGGTCATCAACGCGCCGGCACCGGCGGAAACCATCGAAACGACCATGTCGATGGTGGACATCCCCGTCATCGCCACGGTCACGGAGGATGATGAAATCACCGAATGCAAGATTCTTGCCGGTGCGGCCATCATCAATGTGGCAGCCGGTGCAAGAACCGCGCAAGTCGTGGCAAGCATCCGCGCGCATCATCCGGAAATCCCGATTCTGGCTTCGGGCGGAGGTCGTGAAGACCGTATTCTCGCCACCATTGATGCGGGCGCCGACGCGATCACGTGGACGCCGCCAAGCGCGCAACAACTCCAGTCGCAGATGATGGCCAAATACCGTGGAGAAGTCTGAGCGGCAGTTACAATCCGACCAACCAATATCAAAAGCCTGCGGTGGAGACGAGTCTTCCATCGCAGCTTTTGGCTACTGCAAAGCCTCTAGTATCGTGAGGAACCGGTCGGACGGTTGTGCGTCGAACGGATCAAGCAACGTCACGTCCATCCTGTTCGGCGAGGTCAGCGATAGTCGCGTCCAATCACAGGAATATTGCGCGTTGTGCGATCGTGCCGACTGGATGAACCGTCCACGCAGTGCGGCGCGGGTATCGTGGGGAGGAACATCGATGGCCTCATGTGCTTGTGACTCGTTGACCAACGTGCGCATGGCTCCGCGACGGCACAGCGAGGCGTACAGCGCGCCGTTGGCCACGTCATGGTAGTCCATGTCCAACTGTTCCAACTTGCTGACGGAGAGTCGGTCCCCGCACGGTTGCGGAGCATGTCGAACAGCCGTCGTTTGGCAAGCCAATCGACCTTGTCGGCGAACGTTTCGCTAGCCCCCGAGCGGAACGCCTCTATGACACGCCTCCATTGGCGAATCACCTCATGCACGTCCGTGCGCGGCAACGAGGAGCACACTTCGGTATGTTGTCCAACGAATCGTTCGACGATTTCAAGATAACGTTCCTGAATCGCTACGGCACCGCCTTCCATGACAGTGCCGTCTGCCATGTCGAAGGACGCTTCGACGCCCGTCAGGTCACGGCTTACCTTATGGTTGGCCGCACTGGCGTCAGCGAAGGAGAATCGGGCGAACCCGGAATCCTTGCCTTCGCGCCCGGCCTGTTCGATGACGCACAACACCAGATGCGTGGTGGCGAGCTTCATCATCGTGGCCCACTGGGACCGGTTCGAATCGCCGATGATCACATGCAGCCGTCTGAACGCGTCAGGATCGGCATGCGGTTCGTCGCGCGTGTTGACCATCGGACGCGAGCGCGTGGTGGCCGATGAGACCGCCTCATCGAGGAAATCGGCACGCTGCGTGATCTGGAAGCCCTGCTCCCCCATACGTCCTGCGCCGGTGAACAGCTGCCGGGTGATCAGGAACGGCAGCAGCTCCTGTTCGATCGTCTTCAACGGCACGAACCGTCGCACCAGGTAATTCTCATGGCAGCCGAAGGAATGCCCGGCGGAATCCACATTGTTTTTGAACACATGGACCGTGGAGCCGGCTCCCTGGATGGAGCGCAGACGACGTTGGGCGTCCAGGGCGAGATCCCTCATCACCAATTCGCCGGCCGCATCCAATGCCAGCGCGTCCATCGGATCCCGGGCTTCCGCCGTGGCGTACTCGGGGTGCGAGCCGACATCAAGGTAGAGTCTTGAACCGTTTTCAATATATGTGTTGGTGGATCTCGCTTCGGCCACAATCGGCTGGAACATCATCATCGCCGTCTGTCCGGCGTCGCATGGGCGGTCCGAACCGGTCACGCTCACACCGTATTCGGTTTCGATGCCGAAAATACGGGCGAAGGATTGGATTTCGTCCTTGGTATGGGCGTCAAGCGGCGCTGTGGAATGGTTGCCGCTGTCACGCAGCTGCGGCATCACTCGCCGCCTTTTTGGACGAAGCTGCCCACATATTCCTCGGCGTTGGATTCGAGGACCGATTCGATGTCGTCCAGCACCGCGTCAAGCGCATCGACCGTGTCATCGATCTGGGTGCCAGCCTGCGCAATGGTCTCATCCTCGTCATGTTTTTGTTCGGCGGATTGCATCTGCTCAAATTTCTGGGGCATGATCCTTCCTTTCTCCGAAAGCGTCTTTGCGGGTTCTCCTGCGAATAGCATACTGCCCCACACCTTAACCCAGGTGTGGGGCAGTCAATCAGTCTTATGCCAAATACTGGCGCAGATCATCGGTAATCAGACCGTTGGTGGCGAGTACGTCGTTTTCCTGACGCCAGTGGACAAGATCGCCGTTCCACCGGCTCAGATGCCCCTGCGCTTCCCAGACCACGACGGCTCCGGCGGAAACCGCGGGAACGTCCCACTTGTGCAGATGCGCTTCGAAATACGCGTCATATGTACCGTCCGCCACCTTGCACAAATCCAAGGAGGAGGGGCCGACGCGCTTGATGTCGGCCGGACGGCCGGCGATACGCGACACCACTTCAAGCGCGCGCTTGGATTCCTCCGGCACATGGGACATGCCGAAGCTCACCACCGCATAGTCAAGGGACGGGGTGGTGGACGGCATGATCTTCTCGCGTTTGTCTCCAAGCGGCGTCTTGCGGATGCGGATGGCTCCGGATCCGCGCACCGCCAGATAGGTCAGGCCAAGCGCCGGAGCATGCACCACCGAAAGGATCGGCTGCGCGGAGCATTGGTCGTTGAACTCGAACAGTGAGACGGTGATGGTCCATTCCGGCATGCTGCGCACGAAATTGATCGCGCCGTCGATGCCGCCAACGCACCAATACCGTTCCCCCGGATGGCATTCTTCCGGACGGAACTGCCAGAAACCATCGAACACATCCACATACGTGATGCGGTTGCTGATGAATTGCGCCAACCGCTTATCGATGTCGGAGGTGAAGCTCAGATGATTGTCCGTCATTTCAAAACTTTTCAGATCACGCGGATTCATTTGATCGTTCAACGCGTGCTTGCCTGCATCTTGCAGGATACGGGCCACTTCGAGGGCCACTTGCCTCAATTCCATGTAGTATGCCTTTTCGTTTCCTCATAACCGGCTTGGACGCACCCTCTCCCTCAAGCGTCCTGCCGTGTGGTTCATCGAATATGGGTATGGCCTCTGCCATCACCTACGGCAATGGTACCCGCACAACATGAGATTCAACGCAGGGATTCCACGATTCCGCTCGCAGTGTGGACACGCTCGAACGCTTCGGAACACAAGGATTCCGTGAATTTCAACGGATTGGACATGTCCAACGAGACCATCGAATTCTCCACGTTTTCATCACCGGACGACTCGCCGCGCACCGTAAGGTGGGACCACGACGCCGCAACGACCTGTTCGGGGAAACGTCGTACGATCTCCGCGCGCAGCCATGCGCGTGTGTCGGCCGGCGCTTGGCCGACCGCCTCGGCAAGCTGCTTATCCGTCACCAGTCGTTCGGTCTGTCCGGCAAGCCGGGTGAAAATCGAATCGGCCGGATCGAGCGCGGCCCATTTCAGATCGACCGCGGCCAGGCGCCGATCGGTCCAATCCGAACCGGTCTTGCGGCGTAGCTTCTCCAGCAACTGCCATTTGAGCAGCCATTCGAGACGTGACGCCTGTTCCCGCATCGTCAGTCGTCCGTCATCGTCGGCATGGCGTACGGTGCGACGTCGGCGAGAGCCTGCCCCCACATCGCCATGATGTTGCGGGTGGAGCGGTCGGGCCATGCCGGCTCTCCGGATGTGTCGGTGCCGTATACCGTTGCCGCGGCCGCATATACCAGTCCACGCAAAGTGACCTGCATCTGCCATGCGGTGGTGGTTCCACCTGTTTCCAATGGTAGTGGGGCGGCCAGGGTCAGGTCGTGCGATACCGTGTGCATGGCTTCCACCGGGTCGGCGAGCGTAAGCGGTTCCAGCGCCTCGTTCAAGTCGATTTCGGCCATGTCGGCGTGTTCGAGCAGCCACAGCAGCATGCTGGTGGTGCCGAGTTTCAAGGCCTGTGGCACGTCCATGCGGTTGGCGTCGCCGACGATCACGTGCAGTCTGCGGTATTCGTCGGTGCTGTGCGATTCGTCTCTGGTGTTGATGATCGGCCGGTCGAATGTGGTCTGCAAACCGACTTTCATATGGAAGTAGTCGGCACGTTGGCTTAGCTGGTAGCCGGCGTTTTCGCTATGTTCGCCGATGCCGACGCGGCCGGAGCCGATGAAGATCTGTCGGGAGACGAAGTGCGTGGTCATGAGGCGTGTCACCAGGCCGAACGGTACCGACCGCAGCATCATGTAGTTTTCGTGCGTGCCCCAGCTGGCTCCTTTGCCGTCGACGTTGTTGCGGTGCAGCACGATTTTCCGTCCCGTCGTCTCGCTTGCCTTGGCTGCGGCGGCGCGCATGATGAGATCGCCGGCACGGTCGTATCGCACCGCTTCGAAGGGGTCGGTTGTTTCCGGCGCGGAGTATTCGGGATGCGCGTGGTCGACGTAGATACGACCCCCGTTAGGGGCGATCACGTTGGTGATGTTGAGCTGTGGGGCGTCGGTGAGCAGGTCCGGGTGGGCCGCCGCACGTTCCAGTCTGGTGCCGCGCGCGTCGTTGACGGGGTCTTCCTGCCGGTAGTCCCAGCGGATATGGCTGCGTGACGCATCCGAGGCGGCGCCAACCACGTCGAATGAGAGCTGCACCGGATTGTAGCGGCCTTGTCCTGGCGCGGAGACCGCGTATTCCGTTTCCGTGCCCATGACCCTGCGAAGCTCATCGCGCCATTCCTTTCCGTATTTAGATTGCGTTCCATACCATACCGTCCAGCATTCATACGCCGGCCGGCATTCATGCCACCGGTCTGATGCCGGTCACCCGTCCGGGTTCAAGCCCGTTGATGCGGCTCCACTGTTCCGGATCCGCATCCAGCAGCGCGTCCCGGGTCTCACCGTATTCTTCGTCCACGGCTTTGGCCAGCAGATTGATGCCGATCGCCGCAGCCTGTCCGGTGGTGATGGACAGTTTCACCGCATAGGTTTTGGCACGGTCCACGATGTTCTTGAGCACCGCGCCGGACACCACGTCGGCGAGGTACACCGGACGCCACTGGCCATGGTCGTCGCAGACGTCGCAAAGGTGCCGATGCTCGTCCTGCGCGTAGATGTCGTTGACCAGCACGCCGATCAACGCCTTCGCATCCACGTTCGGAGACAACGGCAGCTTGTCTGTCAGATAGTGGCGGACGATCTGGGTCGCCTGCTGGATGCCCGGACGGTCCACGCGGATCTTCACGTCGAGGCGTCCGGGGCGCAACACCGCCGGATCGATCATGTCGATGCGGTTGGAGCTCCGATCACCATGACGTTGTCCAGCGATTCCACACCGTCCAGCTCGGTCAGGAACTGCGGCACGATGGTGGTCTCCACGTCGGACGAAACGCCCGTGCCGCGGGTACGCAGCAGCGAATCCATCTCGTCGATGAACACGATGACCGGTTTGCCGTCGGCCGCTCGTTCGCGGGCGCGTTTGAAGATCATGCGGATCAGACGTTCCGATTCGCCCACGAATTTGTTAAGCAGCTCCGGTCCTTTGACCGACAGGAACACGCCACTTCCCGCGTCGGTGCCTTCGGCGAGCGCGTTCGCCACGGCTTTGGCGATCAGTGTCTTGCCGTTGCCTGGAGGACCGTACAGCAGCACGCCTTTCGGCGGTTTCAGGTCGTAGCGTTCGAACAGTTCGCGATGCTGGAACGGCATCTGCACGGCGTCGCGGATACGTTCTATCTGCTCGTCCAGTCCGCCGATGTCGGCGAAGGTGACGTCCGGCACTTCTTCCAGAACCAAATCGTCGTCGTTTTCGGGGGGAACCAACGAAAGCGCGAACCGCAGAGATGCGTCGACGTTCACGCGATCGCCCGCGCTGATGGCCTGTTTGGCAAGCGTTCCCGAGCATCGGACCAACGTCACGTTGCCGCCGCCATCCGCGACCAGCAGGCGGCCGTCATCGCACACCTGCCGTACCGAGCGCACCGCGCCCAGCGTGTCGGTGTCGAGCTGTGAGACCACCACCATGTTCTCGTTGAGCAGCACGGTACGTCCCGGTTCGAGCCTGGAAGCTTGCAGATTCGCCGCGATCGGCACGATCATGCGTCTCGCGCCGGCAGCCACTTCGGCGCTGGCATGCTGCACGCCCTGCTCGTCCGTTTTGGCTGAATGCACGCGGACCATGGTGGCGAAAGTCATGGGAGGCCCCGCCAGCTGGTTCAATTGGGCCTTGGTTTTCGTCATTTCCTGCGTGGCGCGGCTCAACGCCTTGACCAGCGCATGGTTCTTGGCCATGAGCTGGTCGTTGGCCTGCTGCAGCGACGCGAGCGTCTCTTCGTCATGATCGTTCATGTCGACCTCGCTTTCCAACACGTTCAACCCTCAAGAATACCCATTGTCCTAATGATTTCCGACAATCGGAACCATGCTTGAACAAGAAACGCCGAACATCGCATCCATGGCATCCCTGCCCACGCTGTCCGCTCCCGGACTGCTGGTGATGGATGTGGATTCCACGTTGATCGACGAAGAGGTCATCGACGAGCTCGGCGTGGCCGCGGGAGTCGGCGAGCAGATAGCGTCCGTCACCGCTCGAGCCATGAACGGCGAGCTTGATTTCCGCGAGGCGCTGCGCGCACGCGTGGCGTTATTGAAGGGTCTGCCGACCACGATTTTCGATGAGGTCTACCATCGCGTGCATTTCACGCATGGTGCGCTTGAACTGATTGACACGCTTCACGCGCATGATTGGAAGGTCGGCGTGGTCTCCGGTGGTTTTCACGAGGTTGTGGACCGTCTCGCGGCCGATGCGCATCTCGATTATTGGATTGCGAACCGTTTGGAGGCTGCCGATGGCAGGCTGACGGGACACGTGCTGGGCGATATCGTCACGAAGGATACGAAGCTGGAATCGTTGCGCGCGTGGGCCGCGCGGATGGGCATCGATATGGCGCAGACCGTTGCGGTTGGCGACGGCGCGAACGATCTGCCGATGATTCATGCGGCCGGTCTTGGCGTGGCGTTCTGCGCCAAACCGAAAGTGCAGGAGGATGCTCCGCACCGGCTCAATGAACGTGATCTGGCGAAAATCCTCGATTATCTCAAATAACTTTTCCGCACCTACGAGCGACCGGTGGGCGGCATGCGTTGTAAGACCGTAAAGACTTGGCCTGAGCGGCCCGGAGCGTGTCGTCAATGCATGCCGCCCGCCGGTCGCGGACGCCGCAGCTACTCACATACTTACAGTAGAAACAAAAATCTTACTCACAGAAGGCGTTATCGAGGTGGGCGCCACGGGCCCAGTCGGCGGCGCGCATGGCTTTCTTGCCTTGCGCTTTAACTTCCAGCAGCTCGAGCGGCTCGGTGGAGGTGCCGACCCACACGTTCTTCTTGCCGGCCACGATATGGCCGGGTTCAAGCGATGCCGGTGCGTTCGGATTGGACATGTCGGCCGGCTGCGCGCGCAATACGTGCAGGGTCGCCGGTTCGGCGTCCGCATGGGCATGCAGTTCGCACCAGGCTCCCGGATTCGGCGTGCATGCGCGAATCTGGCGGTCGGCGGCGAATACCGGCACGTCGAAGCGGATATGCGCGTCTTCAACGGTGATCTTCTGAGCCACCTCATATGCGCCGGCAGGTGCTCCACCGGAGCGATCTGATCGTTGGCCATGGCCTGCAACGATGCCGCAAGCAGGCGTGATCCATCTTCAGCAAGACGGCTCAGAAGCTCGCCGGCGGTTTCGTGCGCGCCGATTTCCACGGTGGATTGCGCCAGAATCGGGCCGGCATCCATGGCACGGACGATACGGAACACGGTGGCGCCCGTCACCTTCTCCCCCGCCCAGATGGAACGTTGCACCGGAGCGGCGCCACGCCATTGGGGCAGCAGGGAGAAATGCAGGTTGTACCAGCCATCGGCAGCGCGTCGAGCACGTCCTGTTTCAGGATCTTGCCGTACGCCACCACAGCGGCGGCCTGTGCGCCGGTGGCCGCAAGCTCGGACACGAACGTTTCCTCGCTCGGATCGGATTCGATGACCGGCAGACCGAGTTCGAGCGCGGCCTGCTTGACTGGATTCGCCACCAGTTTGCGACCTCGTCCGGTTGGCGCGTCCGGCTGGTGAGCACGGCCACCACTTCGAAATGCTCGGTATCCTGGGCCAATAGTTTCAACGACGGCACCGCCACATCCGGCGTACCTGCGAACAGCACTTTCAACATGAGACGAATCTCCTCACCTTCATATCCATCAATGCATGCGACCGTATGCGTCGATCCCGCATAGCGACCGCAAGCACAACCGTCTGTCTAATCTGCGTATGTCGTTATTTTTCATGTACCGCGGGAATCGCCACGCCCGCGTCGATCAGCAGGGTGCGCAACGCGCGGGCATCCTTGAACCGTACGCCGCGAATGCCGCTTCGTTCGCGCCGACGATGTTCATCGCCTTGTCATCCACGAACAGCGCGCCGGAAGCGTCGATGCCGAACTGTTTTAGAGCGTAATCGTAAATATCGCGGTGCGGTTTGCGCAGTCCCACGTAACCGGACACCACGCGGTCCTCAAGACTGCACAGAATGTCGTAATGGTCGAGCGCCACCGGGAACAGGTCCTTCTGCCAGTTGCTCAAGCCCCATACGTGGACGCCGGCTGCTTTCAGATCGTTGATGAGCACGCGCGCGCCTGGCACCACGCCGGTCAGCGAATCGACGAAATTGTCCAGATAGTACCGCATCATATCGGCCCACTGGTCTCCGTGGCGTTCACGCATCAGAGCCACACCATCGTCATTGGACATGCCGGCGTCCAGTTCGTTGTTGATGTCGTAGAAGCCGGAAACGTCATTGTCGAGGAACTGTTCCACCAGTCCGTCCGAGTACCGTGGGGTCATCACCGCCGCCGGATCCCAATAGATAAGCACGTTGCCGAAATCGAAGATCACGTCGGTGATCTGCCGGCCGGCGTTCGCAGCGGCGTTGCCGTCGGCCATAAGCACGTCATATTCCATTTGCGGCTCTCCCGGCCAGCCTTTCATGCGTTTCTCCATTCTTAACGTCAACGTCATCAGTCGTTCCAGTGTTTCACGTTGAGGGGACGTCCGTCAGATGCGTTCCTTCGGATCCATCTGGAATCGCAGTTCCCCAGGTTCGCGTGAAGCCACGTGGCGGGCGCTTGCCGAACGCAGCCGCAACGCCAATTCGGCACGTCTGCCCTGTGGGACGCGCACGACTGCTTTGACCCTGTCCGCGGTGCCTTCCAATTCACGTGAATCGATGGTGCGTGGCTGCGGAATCGGCACCGGCCCCAAGACGGACGGCATCGTACCGGCGATCGTGTCGATGGTGGCCATGTCGCCGCCGGCCAACGCGCCGATTCGTTTCAACATCGTCCCAACCGCATCCCGTCGGCCCCACACGCAGGCCGCGGCGAATACCGGCGGCAGCGCGGTCTGGGCGCGGTCCTCCACTTCGACTTGGGCAAGCATCGGCGAATTCCACAGCATCAACGATCGTGCGAGCACGGGATCTGTTTCCCCGATCAGCAGCGCCTGTCCTCCACGGGTCCGCGGCGCGCACAGCGACACCGCGCGCATCCATCCGGTCAACGTGTCCACATCGGCGTCGATGCCGGACGCATACAAACTGGTCCACGCGTCGAGGATGGCCACGGCACGGTATTCGCATTGTGCCGGACTCTCCCCGCGCACACGCGGCTCCGCGCCGGGCGTGGCGATGACCAGTTGCGGAGCGAATCCGATATCGGACACGACGCCTCTTGGCTGGCTTGGCGTGGACAGCACCATCGGCACGCCACGGAACAGTCTGGCCAGTTCCATCGCGGTTCCGGCGGCGCCGACCCTGACCACGCGCATGCGCTCGTTATGGCATGTCGGGCATGACCATTGCACGGTGGCAGCGCCGCACCAGCGGCATCGAATCGTTCCGTCCGCCAACCGTTCCAATGGTCCCGTGCAACGCGCGCATCGCACTTGGCGGTGGCATTTCGAGCAGCTTAACGCTTCGGTGATGCCGTCCTGCGGTATGGACAGCAGCACCGGACCGGTTTCAAAGCTTTGGACAGTATCCGGACGCGGTGTGTGGCACGCGTGCGCCGATGGTCGGATCGGCGAGTCGTGCCAGCTCGTCGCGATTGAGCCAGCGAATCCATGGAGACGCTTCCTTGGTCACGGCCGGCAACGCGTGTATGGGCGTGCTG
>ENA-OQBJ01000136-OQBJ01000136.1-human-gut-metagenome-genome-assembly--contig:-NODE-136-length-37237-cov-4.377284_pt1 | contig 37237 bp, 44 predicted proteins | sample MGYA00242743_ERZ504545 | MGnify/ENA primary metagenome ERZ504545 (study PRJEB26092, sample SAMD00036252) | human gut metagenome | host: Homo sapiens | study: EMG produced TPA metagenomics assembly of... | reverse complement strand
CTCGTCATCTTGCGAAATACTCCCCTGTTGGAGCCGGCGCGGTGGCCGTTTCCGGAGCAGTCGATCTGGTGACTGACGGCGAGCGCGTGTTCCGTTTGCCCGGCGCAGCGCGATGATGACGAAGATCACCGGCGCCGGCTGTTCGCTCGGCGGCGTGACCGCAACGTATCTTGCCGTGGCCGAGCCGCTGGTCGCCGCCCTTGCCGCGTCGCTGCTGTATGATCGTGCGTCCGAAATCGCCGAAGTCAAATCCGATGGCCCCGGTTCGTTCCAGGTGGCGCTGCTCGACGCGCTGTGGAACGTCACCGCCGACCAGGTGGCCACGTCCGACATCATCGAAACCAACTGACCGCAACGTTCCGTGGATGGTTTCGCACCATCGCAATCGTATATACGGAATATATACGTTCAGTGCGGTGCGACGGAAAATAAACGGAAAATAACAAGACTTCTTCTGGAGCACTTACCCAAAGAACAACAAAGGGGAAACCAATGAATAATTATCCATTCGCCTCGATGCGCGACTGCTTTGATATGAGCGCGTATTTCGTGGTCGGTCCGCAGGATTGCAAGGGCCGGCCGGTGACGGATGTGGTGGATGACGCGTTGCGTGGGGGCGCGACGTTCATCCAATTGCGCGCCAAGAACGCGGATGCGAAGGATATCACCGAAATGGCCCGCGATATCGCGCAGGTCATCAAGAACAGCGGCAAGTCCGATTCCGTGGCGTTTGTGATCGACGACCGCGTGGATGTGGTGTGGCAGGCGCGCGACAAGGGCATCAAGGTGGATGGCGTGCATATCGGCCAGACCGATATGGAACCGCAGGAGGCTCGCGCGCTGCTCGGCGAGGATGCCATCGTGGGCCTGTCCGCCGAGACCGAAAGTCTGGTGAAGCTTATCAACGAGCTGCCGAGCGGCTGCATCGACTACATCGGCGCCGGCCCGCTACATGTGTCCACCACCAAGCCGGAGGCTTCCGTGGGCGGCAACGACGGTTCCGGGCACACGCTTGACGAGGAACAGATCAACGCGATTTGCGCGGCGAGCGAGTTCCCGGTAGTGGTCGGCGGCGGCGTACATGCCGACGATATGGAGATGCTGGCCCGTTCGAAGGCGGCCGGCTGGTTCGTGGTGTCCGCGATCGCCGGTGCCGACGATCCGGAAGCGGCCACCCGCGAAATGGTGACGCGCTGGAAGGCGGTGCGCGGCGACGCGAAGCACGGCTATGCGCCGCGTGTGAAGTAGTCCGTCGTACAGGAAATCGACAAGCCCGCTGAGATGAGCGAGAAGTTCCGCAAGGGTGGTTCTACACTGTATCAGTGAGCTCAGTGAAGATAATCAATGAATCAGTGAGCCTAATAAGGAGAGTTACCATGACTAGCACATTGCCACCGGTATTGAGCATCGCAGGATCGGATTCGTCCGGCGGTGCCGGCATTCAGGCGGATTTGAAGACCATGCTCGCCAACGGCGTGTTCGGCATGACCGCGATCGCGGCGCTGACCGCGCAGAACACCACCGGCGTGACGATGGTCACCAACACTCCCCCGGAAATGCTTGCGGCGCAGATCGACGCGGTGTTCGAAGACATTCCGCCGGTGGCGGTGAAGATCGGCATGGTGTCCAGCGCCGAGCTCATCACCGTGATCGCCGACCGTCTGACCGCGCACAACGCGAAGAACGTGGTGCTCGACCCGGTGATGGTGGCCACGTCCGGCGCGAAGCTCATCGAGGATGATGCCATCGCGGCGCTGACGTCCAAACTGTTCCCGCTGGCCACCGTGATCACGCCGAACATGCCGGAGACCCAGGTACTGTGCGACTTGGCCGTAGAGCAAGGTGCGGGCGCAATCGACTATGAGAACGGCGAATCCATCTCCACCGAGAACGACATGGTGACCGCAGGTCATCTGCTCGCCGGCCATTTCGGCTGCGCGGTGCTCGTCAAGGGCGGCCACGGCACGCATGACGCGAGTGACGTGCTTGTCGAGCCGGATGGCAAGATCACCTGGTTCCGTTCCCGTCGCATCAACAACCCGAACACGCACGGCACCGGCTGCACGCTGTCTTCCGCCATCGCCAGCCATTTGGCTCTTGGCGAGGCGCTGCCGACGGCCGTCGACCATGCCAAGCTGTACCTGACCGGCGCTTTGGAAGCGCAGCTCGATCTTGGACATGGTTCCGGTCCGATGGACCACGCGTGGAAGTGGCGTTGAACCAAGCCACGCAAACCACGCGAACCACGGCAGCCGTTGGAACAGTACAACAAGTAATCGCACGAAAACACACGAGACAACGCTGAGAAAGGTAATCATGACGCTCGATCGCAACGCAGAAAAGCAGGAAGTGCCCGTCAATCCGGAAACCGGCAAACCGTATATCAACACGCTTGCCGCAGTAGCCATCTCCCCCGCCGGAGCCAGCCCGGAGAAGTCCACGTACGTGCGCAGGCCGTGGACGTAATCCGTGAATCCGGCCTGCCGAACGAGACGAACGCCATGTTCACCAACATCGAAGGCGACATCGACGATGTGCTCAAGGTGATCCGCGACGCCACCATGAAGCTCGCCGGACAGGGCTACCGCACCGACGTGGTGATCCGTCTCGACATCCGCCCCGGTTTCGAAGGACAGATCCACGCCAAGCAGGAACTGGTAAACGAGATTCTGTCGAAATAACCCCCTTTACAGTGGTGAAACGAAACCATTCCATGTAAAAAAGCACGCTTTTTCTCGAAAAAGGCGCGCTTTTCGTGTTCATTTGGGTATAGTGTTGCGATTATGACGACAATGAAGGAAATCGCCGAACAAACGGGGGTATCCATCTCCACTGTATCCCTGGTGCTCAACGGACGCGACGAAGGCAGGGTAAATCCCGCGCTCGCCAAACTCGTACGCAACAAAGCGACCGAGCTCGGGTACAAAATCAATCCGTTGGCGCGAAGCCTGCGTACCAACAAAACCCGAATCCTCGGCTTCATCAGCGAGGAAGTCGCCACCACACCGTACGCGGGCGGCATCATTCTGGGCGCGCAGGACGCGGCCAGCGCCTACGGCTACATGCTGTTCACCGTCAGCACCGACGGCAAGGCGAGCGAGGAAAACGAGATCGCCACACTGAAAAGGTACGGCGTGGACGGATTCTTCTATTCGAAGATGTCGAACCGCATCGCACATGTTCCCGAATCGTTGAACGAATACCCCGTGGTGATGGTGGACGCCACCGACCACGAGAACAAAGTGCCCAGCATCGAGCCGGACGAGTTCATGATCGGCTACGACGCCACGAATCGGCTGATCCAGGCCGGATGCAAACGCATCGCATACGTGGGTTGCGCGGAAAACATGATCGCGCAGGACGGTCGTCTTGCCGGCTACCGCACCGCGTTGCAGGAGGCCGGACGTGCGTTCAACCCATCGCTGGTATGCAACGTAGTGCACAACGGTCCAGCTTTACGCGCCGTGAACAAGTTGTTCGACGACGAGCATCCGGACGGCTTCTTCTGCTTCAATGATGCGCGCGCTGGTATGTGTACGAATGCGCGGCAAGAAGAGGGCTTACGGTAGGCAAGGATATTTCCGTGGTCGGCGTGGACAACCACCGCGTGTTCGCAGAGACACTTGAACCGCAGCTGACCACCGTCGAACTGCCACATTACGAAATGGGCTATTGGTCAGCCTGCAAGCTGATTTCCATGATTGAAGGCAAGGATGTGGATACCAGTTCATGTCCATCCGCCAGAGCTTCCCTGCCGCCGCTTGATGCGCCGATTCCGGCGAAGATCCACTGCGCATTGTTGGAAAAAGATTCCGTCATATCCTGATTTTTCTGTTTTTACAACGATTCAAATGCTTACGATTGTTCGCACAGCCATTTTCTATACATGAAAATTGTGCGTTTGTTCACGACACGCCGAATAAAGCAATCGTGCCAACAGTCCGCCAGCAGTTGATTCAGGCTTAATTTCAACTATCCGCAAATCCTTACAAACGTTTGACGTCAAATGATTGACGTCACGTTTGACGTAGCAGTTGCAACATGCTATCTTGAAGCCATGTTCGCTTTTCGGCACGGCAGCTGAAATCCGAGCAGACGCAAGCCAAAACAACATCGGAAGCGATCGCTGCCGCGCGGCAGCGGCACCGTGAAGAGAAAAAGAGAATCAAAATGGCAAGTAAAACACGTTCTGTATGGAAGAATCCTTCCTATCTGCAGAGCTCCTTCGGCATTTTCATGTTCTTCTGCTCCTGGGGCATCTGGTGGTCCTTCTTCTCCCGCTGGCTCACTGACCCGACCCACGGTCTGGGCATGAGCTCCGCGGAACAGGGCCAGATCTACTCCATCAACTCCTTGGCCACCCTGGTCATCATGTTCGTTTACGGCACCATTCAGGACCAGCTGGGCATCAAGCGTAAGCTCGTGATCTTCATCTCTGCGGTCGCTGCATGCGTTGGCCCGTTCGTCCAGTTCGTGTACCAGCCGATGCTGACCGCCGGCGGCACCACCCGATTCATCGGCGTGCTTCTCGGCTCCATCGTGCTGTCCGCAGGTTTCATGGCCGGCTGCTCCCTGTTCGAAGCCGTCACCGAACGTTACTCCCGTAAGTTCGGCTTCGAATACGGCCAGTCCCGCGCTTGGGGCTCCTTCGGCTACGCTGTCGTGGCACTGTGCGCAGGCTTCCTGTTCAACATCAACCGCTGCTGAACTTCTGGGTTGGTTCCATCTGCGGCCTCGGCATGCTGTGCGTCTACGCCTTCTGGGTTCCGGCCGAGCAAAAGGAAGAACTCAAGAAGGAGGCCGATCCGAACGCGGCTCCGACCAACCCGTCCTTCAAGGAAATGGTCTCCGTCCTGAAGATGCCGACTCTGTGGGTGCTCATCGTCTTCATGCTGTTCACCAACACCTTCTACACCGTGTTCGATCAGCAGATGTTCCCGAACTACTACGCCTCCCTGTTCCCGACCACTGAAATCGGCAACGCCACCTACGGTACCCTGAACTCCTTCCAGGTGTTCCTTGAGTCCGCCATGATGGGCGTCGTCCCGATCATCATGAAGAAGATCGGCGTGCGCAACTCCCTGCTGCTCGGCGCCACCGTGATGTTCGCCCGTATCGGTCTGTGCGGCGTGTTCCATGACCCGGTCTCCGTCTCCATCGTCAAGCTGTTCCACTCCATCGAGGTACCACTGTTCTGCCTGCCGGCGTTCCGTTACTTCACCCTGCACTTCGACACGAAGCTGTCTGCCACCCTGTACATGGTTGGTTTCCAGATCGCTTCCCAGGTCGGCCAGGTGATTTTCTCCACCCCGATGGGTGCTCTGCATGATGCCATGGGCGACCGTCCGACCTTCTTCACCATCTCTGCCATCGTGTTTGCGGCTCTGGTCTACGGCTTCTTCGTCATCAAGAAGGATGATCAGGAAGTCGGCGGCGATCCGTTCTACACTGACAAGCAGCTCAAGGCCATGAAGGCCGCTGGTGCGGAAGTGAAGGCCTGAGTCTCAGCCCGTACTAAGTCGGCGTACGGCGTCGATGGTGGTCGCAACCTACATCCCTTCTCCCGCGATCATCATCGGTACCGTACGCGTCATAACAACAATCGTGGTGTCCGAAGCGTTTCCCTTTTTCCGCTTTGGGCACCATCTTCAAAAAGCTTTTTACCCAACAATTCATAACCCAGATTCAGAAAGGCATTCAACGATGACTGGCTTTACTCCGGACGCACCTGTCCTTCACGAAATCAAGAACCACGGCGAGGAACTCACCAAGGCAGAGGCCGGTGTCGCGGCCTTCGCAGCCAAGCGTAACAACCGCTGGTATCCGAAGTTCCACATCGCATCCAATGGCGGTTGGATCAACGATCCGAACGGCCTGTGCTTCTACAAGGGCCGTTGGCACGTCTTCTACCAGCTGCACCCGTATGGCACCCAGTGGGGTCCGATGCATTGGGGTCACGTCTCCTCCACCGACATGGTCAATTGGAAGCGTGAGCCGATTATGTTCGCCCCGTCTCTGGAAGAAGAAAAGGACGGCGTCTTCTCTGGCTCCGCAGTGATCGGCGACGATGGCAAGCTCAAGTTCTACTACACCGGCCACCGTTGGGCCAACGGCAAGGACAACACCGGCGGCGACTGGCAGGTACAGATGCTCGCCGAACCAGACAACGATGAGCTGACCAGCGCCACTAAGCGCGGTATGGTCATTGATTGCCCGACCGACAAGGTGAACCACCACTACCGCGACCCGAAGTCTGGAAGACCGGCGACAAGTGGTACATGACCTTCGGTGTCTCCTCTGCCGAGAAGCGCGGCCAGATGTGGCTGTTCTCCTCCGATGACATGGTCAAGTGGACCTATGAGCAGGTGCTGTTCGAGCATCCGGATCCGGACGTGTTTATGCTTGAGTGCCCGGACTTCTTCCCGATCAAGGACGTCGAAGGCAACGAGAAGTGGTTATCGGCTTCTCCGCCATGGGTGCCAAGCTTCCGGCTTTATGAACCGCAACATTTCCAACGCCGGCTACATGATTGGCACGTGGACTCCGGGAGAGGCATTCCAGCCGGAAACCGAGTTCCGTCTGTGGGATTGCGGCCACAACTATTATGCTCCGCAATCGTTCAATGACGGCGAGCGTCAGATTGTATACGGCTGGATGAGCCCGTTCGTTGAGCCGATTCCGATGCAGGATGACGGCTGGTGCGGCAATCTCACTCTGCCGCGTGAGATCACGCTGGGCGCCGACGGCGATCTGCACACCGCTCCGGTTGCCGAGATGGATGGCTTGCGCGAAAACACTACCGATTTCGGCGCAATCTCACTTGGTGTCAATGGCGAGCAGACCATTGCTGATGATGCTGAAGCCGTGGAAATCGAAATGACCATCGATCTCAACGCCTCCACTGCGGAACGTGCTGGTCTGAAGATTCATGCGACTGAAGATGGCGCTTACACGTACGTGGCGTTCGACGATCAGATCGGTCGTGTGGTAATCGACCGTCAAGCCGCAGCACAGGGTGATCGCGGCTACCGTACCGCCCCGCTTTCCGCCGAGGAACTGGCTTCCGGCGAACTCAAGCTGCGCGTGTTTGTGGATCGCGGCTGCGTGGAAGTGTATGTGAACGACGGACGCCAGGCCATGAGCTCTTTCAGCTACGCTTCCGAAGGCCCGCGCGCCATCAAGCTTGTTGCCGAATCCGGCACGCTCAAGGTCAAGTCCCTGGTGCTTCACCACATGAAGTCCATCGGACTGGAATGATAGACGTCTGTCATGGTTGACAGGCAAACAACCATAAGGCAGTAGCAAGGGGTATATGGGAAGGCCTCCGCATCGGAAGGGTGCGGAGGCCTTTCTATATCTGTCTCTCTATATCTAAAGTGATATCTGGGATGGTATCCAACGCACGTTATCTCTCGTTACTGCCGTACTTGCTGTGCGGGTTTGCCTACGTTCCGCCCCACCGTCTATACTGGCGAGCCGGTAACAATCTTTTCTGGCCGATTGGCGGGCAGGCTCCTCACCTTACTGATTTCCCGCAGTCGGTCACGTGCGCGTCCACTTTGACGCAGAAAGCAAGGTGAACGATGGCGGAAGCGCACGTTCAACACAAACTACTCGGTATGGCGAAGCGTCGTATTCCAACGCTGATCGCGTCATCACACTGCTTGTCGTATGGGAGGCATGGGTGCGATTGGGGCACGTGCCATCCACGATGATCGCCGCCCCCAGCGAAATCGCGCAGGCGACCGTCGAAACATGGCCGACCCTGTGGCCCGCGACCGAAGTCACGCTGTTGGAAGGCACCGTCGGCTTCCTGTTCGCCGTGACATGCGGCATTCTGATCGGCATTCTGCTGTACTGCTCCCGTATTGCCGATGCCGCGTTGTTCCCGCTGCTGTCGGCCGCGCAGACGATGCCGTTGATTTCAATCGCGCCACTGTTTCTGATCTGGTTCGGTTTCGAGATTTCCGGCAAAATCGTGATCGTGGCCGTGTTCGGCTTGTTTCCGATCGCCGTGCAGACGGTTCGCGGGCTTGAGGCGGTGCCGCAGTTCTATTCCGATGTGGCGTTGACATGCGGCGCGACCCGCGCATGGACGCTGTGGCATGTGAAGCTTCGCGTCGCCGCACGGCAGATTTACGGCGGCATCCGCGTATCCGCCGCATACATCTTCGCCACCGCCACCACTGCCGAGTATCTGGGTGCGCGCAAGGGTCTCGGCATCTGGCTGCAGGCAGCCTACAATTCGTTCCGCACGCCGCTGATCTTCTCGGCCACGCTGGTCATCATCGTCATCACCGGCATACTCATGTGCCTCGTGAATCTCAGCGAACGCCTGCTGCTCGGCCCAGCCGACGCGGACGCCGATCCGGACGCGGACCAGTGAAAACGCAACAATCACCATTGCGGCCTCATCATCGTCATGCACACCCGTATAATGGGACTCGCTGTTTAGCCAATGTGTGGCAAACCGGCAATGTTCCACAGCTTCGGCGTCAAACGGTCAACCGTGTGGCGGCAGGCACCATAAGGAACGTCGGGGGCATTGGACGAGCGGGGGCCTTAGCCCTTCGTATCGTTTTCTGCCCGAACCCCGCCCGCAGCGTCATCCCTAGAAAACGGTAGAGAAGCAAGATTCAAGGGAAATCGCAAGGTATGAAGAAGACCATCTTCAGCAAAGCAATCGCAATCCTCGGCTCGATCGCCATGCTCGTCGGCGTGGCCGCATGCGGGCAAAGCAACGACTCCACGAAAACCGCGACGGACGGCAACGACCTCACCAAGGTGACGTTCATGCTTTCGTGGGCGCCCGACACCAACCATATCGGCGTGTATGTGGCGAAGAACAAAGGCTATTTCAAGCAGGCCGGTCTTGACGTGGACATCGTGGCGGTGGCGCAGGCCGGCGCGGAGCAGGCCGTGAACAACGGCATGGCGGATTTCGCGCTGTCCAACCTCACCAACGTGGGCATTTACACGCTTAAGGGCGCGAAAATCAAACAGGTCATGCAGGTGCAGCAGAAGCCGAGCGCCATCTGGTGTTCGCTCGCGTCGAACAAGGACATCAAGTCCCCGAAGGATTTCGACGGCAAGACCTTCGCCACGTTCGGCTCCAACGAATCCGACGCAGTGATCCGCCGCATGATCCAGACCGACGGCGGCAAGGGCACGTTCGACAAGGTGACCGTCGGCACGTCCACGTTCCAGACGCTGTCCAGCAAGAAGGCCGATTTCGGCGGATTTTACGCCACATGGGAAGGCGTACAGGCCGACATGTACGGTCCAAAGCTCAACTGCTTCACCGAGCCGGATTACGGCGTGCCTGGCAATGCGGACACCATCGGCGTGATCACCAGCGACAAGACCATCTCCTCCAACCCAGGACTTGTGAAGAAGTTCGTACAGGCCACCAAGAAGGGCTACGAATACGCCTACTCGCACCCTGATGACGCCGCTGCGATTCTCGTCAAGGAGGCTCCGGACGCGAATCTGAAGCTCGACTTCGTCAAGAAGAGTATGAAGACTATCGTGGACGACCAGTATTGGGGCGATCCGGCCAAGATCAAGGACGGCTCGTTCACGTTCGGCACCAACGACACAGCCGGCGCGCAGAAGTACTTTGACTTCCTCGCCGAAGAGAACGCCTACACCGACTCGCACGATAAGGTGATTCACACCGCGCCTGTGGCCAAGGACATCTCGACCGACGAGTTCTTGAAGTAAGCAGTCGCCTGCTCCATCTTCAGCTTTCATAGTGCCAAACATGTGAAACGCGCCCGAAATCACGGGTCGAAGCGCATGTTTGCACTATTGGTTATTGAGGTGCTGACGCTGTTGGCACATATGGTACCGTACATTTTTGTGCTGGAAAATCGCAGTTGGAGGTTGTGACTATGGCTGTGCCTATGAAAACCACGAACGGCAATCGCAAGCTAATTCTCGATGTCGATACCGGCATTGACGACGCGCTTGCACTGGCATATCTCGCCTCGTTCAACAACATCGAGATACTGGGCGTCATCGGCACCTACGGCAACGTTGCAGCCGACACTGCCGTATACAACACGGCTTACGTACTGGAACGGTTGGGGTTCCGGAACGTTCCGGTATTACGTGGTTCGACACGTCCCTCCTGGGCGGCCTCGTTCATTCCCGACGCAGGTTGCGCGCAGTTCCATGGTACGGATGGGCTGGGCGGATTCGGTCCGGCTGTTGGCTCTCCTGCCGTTGCTTGCGTGTCCGATTCTGGTGAAACGGACATCTGGAAGTCCGATTCGGCACCCTATGTGTCCGATTCTGCAGAATCGGACATTCAGAGCACCACGAACACCGTCTATGCGTCCGATTCGGGTGAATCGGACACTCCCGGTACCCTCAGCACTACTTATGTGTCCGATTCAGGAGAATCGGACACTCGAGTGAGGCGCGGCTGATTTCCGTCGGCGGATACGACGTACACGACCCGCACGCGAATCCTGCCGCCGATTCGTTCTCACTTTCGTTCACGACCTGCGATGGCGCTGCCCACTCCCCTGCGTTACCGGAAGGTGTGCGATTCATCGTCGATATGGTCCGTAAATACGGCAGCGACGTCACGGTAGTGGCGACCGGCCACTGACTGACGTCGATGCGGCACTTACTGCGGCGCCGGAAATCGCAAGCAAACTGCGATTGGTGATGATGGGCGGAACGCTCACGCAGGAAGGCAATTGCTGGGACACGACCGCCGAAACGAATATCATCCAGGATCCGGAGGCTGCCGACCGTGTATTCCATTCCGGCGCGGACGTGACCATGGTCGGCTTGGACGTGACGCACCAGTGCCTGCTGGGTTCCGACGCGACTATGCGGTGGCGCCAGGCAGCATCGCAATCGCATGATCCGCGTACCGATGCGCGGACGTTTCTTGCCGATATCGTCGACTTTTCGATTGCCGCAAATATTCAGGCGGACGCACGCCTTTTCTCAACGGGCATGCCATTGCACGATCCGCTCGCCGCAGCCGTAGCGGCGGATCCGAGTTTGGTGGAATGTTTCGATCTGCCGATGAAGGTCGAAACGGAGACAGGCGATTTTCATGGCACGCGCGGCCGCACCATCGGCGATCCGGCCGGACTGATTGACCCGTCGGCGCCACGCGTGCACGTGGCGCTCACCGTGGATCATGATCGTTTCATAACTGATTTCACGTGGCGAATCGCGCAACTGGCAGGCGATTAAAAGCCGTTTTAGGAGCAGAATAGAAAAAGACCCCCGCGGGGGTCTTTTTTCTTATTTCTTCACGTCCTGCAATTATTGACGCCTACGGCCGGCTCAACATTACCCTCGCGGCATAGCCGCTCGGGCGTGAAGCTGGAACAGCCCACCGGGCTGTTCCTTATCGCTTCACGCCACCGAAACGACGATCGCGGTGGATGTAGTGGTCGATAGAACGCCACAGCACCTCACGGCCGCAATCCGGGAACAGTTCCGGCACGAAATCAAGTTCCGCGTAGGCGGCTTCCCACGGCAGGAAGTTGGAGGTACGCTGCTCGCCGGACGTGCGGATCACCAGATCGCAGTCGGGAATATCCGGGTTGTACAGGTGCTCAGCAATCATCTTCTCCGTCACGCGATCGCCAGAGATCTTGCCGTCACGAACCTCGCGTGCAATCGCTGCGCACGCGTCCGCGATTTCGGCGCGACCACCATAGTTCAGGCAGAACACCACATCGATGGTCTTGTTGTTCTTCGTCTTCTCCTGTGCCACTTCCAGCTCGTCGATCACGGACTTCCACAGCTTCGGCCGGCGGCCCGACCAGCGCACGCGCACGCCCCACTCGTTCATCTGATCGACGCGACGGTGGATGATGTCACGCGAGAAGCCCATAAGGAAACGCACCTCCTGCGGTGAACGCTTCCAATTCTCCGTAGAGAACGTGTATAGGGACAGGTACCGTACGCCCGCTTCGATGGCACCTGCGATGGTATCGAACACCACCGGTTCGGCCGCCTGATGGCCGTCGGTGCGGATGAGTCCGCGCTGCTGTGCCCAACGGCCGTTGCCGTCCATGATCACGCCCACATGTCGCGGAACCTTGTTCTTTGGAAAATCGGGAATGATCGACGGATCAGAAAACGGTGCCGCCGGAATGTCAAGGGATTTGTAATCCACGTTCTCAAAAGCCATACCCGCTAATCTAGCAAGCGCATGGAACGAATCGGCCGTTCCAAATAGTATTCGCCCCATTCTTCCACTATTTGGTGGGTTTCCCGTTGAATCGACGCGGCCGCCGGGACACCGTCCAGCTCCCCCCAATCGCCATCGACAAGCGCCGAAAGCCGGCAAATCGCATCCCACGACACCGCTTCCGATTCGGGGGTGTGGTCGGCGGCGCACATCAGGCCGCCGGCGGGAATCGAAAAATACCAGGACAGCGTGGACGAAATCGGCTCGCCGCACACCACGCAGACGCGCAGACGGGGTGTCCAACCAGCGATCGCCAGTGCGCGCAGCACGTACGAATCGCCAATCGTGGACGAGTCGTGTGCATGTTTGGCAAGCGCGTTCAACGCGCCCAATACCAGCCGGTATTGTGCGACCGCAGGCTCCTTTTCCGTGGCGACCAGCTTGTCGGCGGTCTCACAGATCACATTCGCCGCCGTATACGCTTGAAAATCGGCGCAAATCGGCCCTGCATACGCGGCGATCGATTCGGCTTGGGACACGACGTCGAGCGAACGACCTTCCGCAATGAGCAGCGCCACGCGCATGAACGGTTCGAGTCGGCCTCCGAAACGCGATTTGGTACGGCGCACGCCTTTCGCGACGCGCGTACTTTGCCATGGTCACGTGTGAGCAAGGTGAGTATGCGGTCGCTTCGCCGAGTTTGGCGGTGCGCAGCACCACGCCTTCGTCTTGATACAGCGGCATCGCACCTCCTTTTCTTGCCGTTCATCGCATCCTGTTATGCATACGCTCGCCGCACGTGCGCGTTCCGAGATACATTCGCCCCGTCAGTAGATGAACAGCCCCCAGAACGCGAACACCAGCAATACGCAGAACATGGCGGCCACGGTCAGCCAGAACATCACGCGTCCGAACCGCGTGGAAGCCAGCACCGGCTGCGTCCGCTGACGATTTCGCCGATAGCACCCTTACGTGGCGGCCACTGCGCGATGCTCGATGGGTTGCCTCTTCGATCAGCCGCATGAACACGCGGGACCATGCCCACACCACGGCGACGCACACGATCTGGATCACCGGCCAGCTCCAATACATCACGCCCGGATTCTCCACTGGGGCACTGCCCCATGCCAGTTTGACCACACCCATGATCACATCGCCAAGGCCGGCGCAGAACAGCACGAACGTGGCCATAGTGGCGATAGTCAACGTGACCAGCGAGTTTTTGAACCCTTGCGCAAGCCCCAGCCGATACCGTCGTCCGTGGGCACGCGCCCAGATCTTACGCATCAGCACGGCGAGCCACAGCACGCCTGCGGCAAGCAGCAGCACCAGCATGCTGGCATGCAACGCGACCAGGTAGATGGTCAGGCCGCGATTGGCTTTGAGATCCAATGGCACTGCGATTGACTGGTACATTCTGGTGCCGGCCACGCGTTCGCTGGTCTGTTTGAGTCCGTGCGTGGTGCCGACGGCCCAGTCGACCACATCGTCCACGTACGCGTCGGCGAACGGGGTTCCGGAATTGGCTTCGTCGCCGAGCCTCAGCACATGGTTGGCGATGGGGTACGTGCGTATGGTGACGTCCCAGTTGCCGGCCTGGTGAGCCAGATCGACGATTTTCTCCGTGCCTTCCACCTGCGCGGTCATGACGTCTTTCGTGCCATACGCCACCAATGTCGGAATGGCATACGCTTTCGGCGTCAACGTGTCGATGTCGAGGTTGGTGAGTCCGAACAGGGACGCGTCGATATTGAATACGCGGCGGACGATCGACTGGTAGCCGTCATGCGCGCCGACGAGCGCGAAGTCCTGTGCGGCGAGGAAGCCCAGCGAATACCGCGGCTCGTAGACCATCGGACTGAGCAGCACCTGAAAAGCGACGTCCGGATCGCGCTGCAGCAGATACGATGAGATCCATGTGCTTTCGGAAGTGGCGTAGATGCCCACTTTGGAGGCGTCCACCGTATCCATTTTCCGCAGGAGGTTGATGACCTGGTCGTAGATGGCGGCGGAACCCGGGTAGTCGCGATTGGCGTCGTTGGTGGACCAGACCGGCTTGTCAAGCACCGCCGTCACGAATCCCGCCGAAGACAGGTCGGAGGCCATGTCGCCGAAGGAATTGTCGCAGGTGCCATAGCCGGCGCCGTGCATGAAAACCACACCGGGACGTCCGTTCCCAGCCCCTTTCGGTTTGCGGATCAGCACTTTGATGTTCTGTATCTCACCGGTGGAAGGCCGTTTCGCTTTGATGGTGACGTACCGTTTCGCCACCTCGTAATCGCCTTTTTTCGCCAGTTTTTCGCCGGATGGATTGGCGAAGGTCACGGCGGTGTTGGCGTCAAGCGTTTCGATGGTCTGCTCGGTCGGCTCGTAGTTCCATGTGGATGCCGTCAGATTGGCCACGGACACCAGAATGCCCAGCAGCATGATGAAAATAGGCAGGTTGACCATGAGTCGCCGCCCGCGCGTCCACGGTTGATGTTGCGGTTGCGGACGCGCGGGCGATGAAGCCGATTCTTGCCGTAATGATTGGCTGGCGGCTGATGATTGACGTTCCTGCTCTGACACGCCGCTCATTCTACCGGCCTTTGCTGAGAAGCCTGCGATTGCATGCTACCGACGGCACGCTGGAACATGGCTTTCAGCAGTTGCGTTTTGCGTCACCGGCACGACCACCGGACCGGTGGCGGTGGCAGGCAACTGGCCGTCGGCCTCCATCTGCGCGGCGATCTCCTGCGCTTGGCGAGCAGGGTTTCCACGATCTGGTCTTCCGGCACGGTCTGGATGACCTTGCCCTTGATGAAATCTGCCCTTGCCGTTGCCGGAGCCACGCCCAAATCGCTTCGCGAGCCTCGCCCGGACCGTTGACGATGCAGCCCATGACGGCCACGCGAATCGGCGCGGTCACGTCCTTCAACCCTTCGGTCACCGCGTTGGCCAGCTGAATCACGTCCACCTGGGAACGGCCGCAGGACGGGCAGGAGATGATGTCGAACTTACGCGGGCGCAATCCCATGTATTCCAGCAGCTTGCAGCCCACCTTCACTTCCTCCACGGGAGGCGCGGACAGTGAAACGCGGATCGTATCGCCGATGCCTTCGGCCAGCAGCGCGCCGAATGCCAGGCAGCTTTTGATTGTGCCCTGCCAGTCGGGCCGCTTCGGTGACGCCCAAATGCAGCGGCCAATCGCCCTTGGAAGCCAACAGACGGTACGTCTGCACCATGGTGACCACATCATGGTGCTTGACGGAAATCTTGAAATCGTGGAAGCCGACGTCTTCGAACATGCGCGCTTCCTTCATCGCGGACGCCACCAGCGCCTCCGGTGTCGGGCCGCCGTATTTGGCGTACAGCTCCTTATCGAGCGAACCGGCGTTCACGCCGATGCGCAGGGAAATGCCCGCATCCGTGGCGGCCTTGCAGATCGAAGGGCCGACCTCGTCGAATTTGCGAATGTTGCCGGGGTTCACGCGCACGGCCGCGCAGCCGGCGTCGATGGCCTGGAACACGTACTTGCTTTGGAAGTGGATGTCCGCAATCACCGGAATCGGCGATTTTTTGACGATTTCCGGCAATGCGTCGGCATCATCCTGGCTTGGCACGGCCACACGCACGATATCGCAGCCGGCCGCGGTCAGTTCCGCGATCTGTTGCAGGGTGGCCGGCACGTCAGCCGTCAGCGTATTGGTCATGGATTGCACTGAAATCGGCGCTCCCCCGCCGACCGGCACCGGGCCGACCATGATGCGGCGGGACTTGCGGCGCGGATGCAGCGGGCTTTCGCTGATGGCCGCGTCACCGGTTTTGCGGAACGGTTTTTCGATTTCTGGCATACGTGATCCTTGCATGTGCGAGGCGCGTTATGCGCCCCGCGATGGTTCTTACGGCTTGTGCTCTTTACTTGTTTATCAGCTTGTCGGCGCGGGCGCGAGCCTCCTGCTCGAGTCGGCTCATTTCCTCCACGGAAGCGAACAGTGGGTTGCCGCGCAGTTCGGCGTCCATCTCGTCAAGCACTTCGCGCACGGTGTCGACGATGCCGAGGTATGGCAGACGGTGTTCGAGGAACGCGTGGACGGCCTGCTCGTTGGCCGCGTTGAGCACGGCCGTATGCTTTTCGGACGATTCGAGGCAGTGCCGGGCCAGGTTCACCGCGGGGAACGCCTCGTTGTCGAGCGGCTCGAACGTCCACGTGGCCGCCTTCGTCCAATCGCATGCGGCGGCGACGTTTCCGAGACGTTCCGGCGCGGACAGGCCGAGGGCGATCGGCAGGCGCATGTCCGGCGGCGAAGCCTGCGCGATGGTGGCGCCGTCGCGGAATTCCACCATGGAATGCACGATGGATTGCGGATGCACGGTCACGTCGATGCGGCTCGGTGGCACATCGAACAGTCGGCTTGCTTCGATGACTTCAAGACCTTTGTTCATCAGCGTGGACGAGTTGATGGTCACGACCGGCCCCATGTTCCATGTGGGGTGGTTCAAGGCCTGTTCCGGCGTGATGTCGGTCATTTGGTCGCGCTTCCAGCCGCGGAACGGACCGCCGGACGCGGTGACGACGAGCTTGGACACTTCGCCGTGCGTGCCGGAACGCAACGACTGCCAGATGGCGGAATGTTCGGAATCGACCGGATTGATCTGCTTGTCGCGTACCTGCGCGCTAAACAGCAGGTGTCCGCCGGCCACCACGGATTCCTTGTTGGCCAATGCCAGCTGGGAGCCTGCCTGCAGTGCCGCGATGGACGGTTCGAGGCCGATGGAGCCGGTGATGCCGTTAAGCACCACGTCGGCGCCGGAGCCTGCCATGGCGATCACCGCGTCAGGGCCGGCTGTGATGTTGACGTTGCCTGCGCCGACCTGTTCCAACGCCTCACGTAGCGCGGGGACGGCTTCCTTGTAGAAGATCGCGACGGTTGGCACATGGAATTTCGCCGCCTGCTGCGCAAGCAGTTCGACATGTGCTCCGCCCGCGGCGAGACCCGTCACGGTGAAGCGGTCGAGATGACGTGAGATGACGTCAAGGCCTTGGGTGCCGATGGATCCGGTGGAGCCCAGAATTACTACGGTTGATGGTTGCATGGGTTATGCGCTGCTCTCCGTATGATATGCCGATGTTCCGGCATTGGTTTGGACTATGTAAGTTTGGACTATGTAAGTTGGGACTGTGTAGTCGAGGCTGTGTAGTTGGGATTGTGTAAACGCGAGAACAGGCTGACGATTCCGCCAGCCTGTTTATTACCGTTGGTTCACTCGAAGGACGGGAACGACAGATCCGGAATATCGAGATTGTCGTCGTTGCCCGACGCCGGGAAAATCGACCTGAAAGCCGGGCTTGGTTCCGGCTTTTTGTCCTCCTGCTGCTTGTCCGCGTCGGGTTCGGCGGACGGTTCAGTTGCCGGGACAACTGCCGGTTCTACGGCAGGTTCAGCCGGAGCGGCCGGCTCGGCCGGAGCCTGTTCAACAACCGGAACCGGAGTGGCCGGAGCGGCCGGTTCAGGCGTGAAGGATGGCGGCACCGAGGCTGCGAGGGAGCTCAGGCTCGTCGAACCGGTGGTGACCTGAGGCAAGTCGGACGCGGACAGGCTCGGAACCTGCGGCGTGAACGTGTTTTCCGTCTGGTTCGTCTCATTGATGGTGTGGCCAGATGCGCCAACGCGGCCAAAGACGGATCCTGCTGCGGCTCGGGTTCAACCGGAGCCGGCGAGAATGCCGGAGCGGCTGGAGCCTGCGAATCGGTCGCGGTCGGAGCCGGAGCCTTTGGCGCGGCATCTTCCATCGCATCATCGGCAAGCGGATCGAACGCCTGGGTCTCTTCAACGGCGCTCGGCGCGGAAGAAGCGGAATCGGTCTGCGGCTGGAACACCGGCGGAACCACCGGAACCGCAGGCGGAGTGTTCATCGGCGTGGCAGGCACGCTCACCGGGGAGGTGACCGCGGACGTGAAGATCTCATGCTCGGCCTTGTTCAGCGCGTCGAAGGAATCCTCTTCGCTCGGCGTGACGGTTGGCACAGTAGGAAGAACCGGAGCAGCCGGAACCGTGGCGGAAGGAGCTGCGAACAGCGGTGCGATCATCTGGGTTTCGCCAGCTGCGGAATCGCCGGAAGCCGGGGCAACGGACGGTGCGGCCGCGGCCATCGCCTCTTCGGAGGGTTCACCGACGAAATCCGCGACGCGCGCATACGATTCGAGTCGGGTCAGCAACTGCGCGCAGGCGGCCAGATAGTAATCCACCTGACGTTCGTCGTATCCCCTCTTGCCTTTGCGCTGAGTGAAGATCACGTTGCTCAAGGTCTGGGAATTCGTGTCGGCGATCGCCTTGGCGTCCGCTTCACTGACTTCCTCAACACCCAGCTCGCCGGCGGCTTTCGTCAGGCACTTGTCGATCACGCTGTCGACCTGCTTGCGGTCGTAGCTCGGATTCTTGCCCTCGCCCGGCTTGAACCGTTGGCCGTGCTCGCGTTCGGCATGCGCGTCGAGCTTCTTGAACAGGTCCTCGGTCTGCGCCTTCCATGCCACACGGCCATGCTGGGAGATTTCCCACGTGGTCTGCTTGTCGACCACGGCACGTTCCAGACGGGCAAGCGCGGCATCCACTTGGGCGATCACATAGCCGCCCTTGACCAGTTCGAAGGAGACGTTCTGAATATCATGCTGGGTGAGTTGCGCGCCCTCACCTTCATACAGCATGTGCGCACGTTCAAGGAAAGCATCCACCTGTTCCGCATCGTAGCCCCACTTTGCTTCGCGGCATGAGCGATTCCCGATGCGTTCTTCTCGGTTTCAGGTTCCTGTGCCATTGGCGTTCGACCTCCTGCTACACGTATTAACGTCACTACTTTACGTGATTGATTCGACGCAGACGCCGCAAAAGATGAAAATTCAGTGAATCGACACGTGCGGCTCATCGCTCACACGGCGGTTTCGTACCGATCAAGCGGCATCATATCCGCCATGCCGACACACGAGTGCGGCTCATCGCGCGGATACGGTACAGTAGTTCGTTGCGGGCGATTAGCTCAGTTGGTTAGAGCGCCACCTTTACACGGTGGATGTCGGGGGTTCGAATCCCTCATCGCCCACTTTTCGCAACGCCGTGAAAAATCAAGGAATCGCATATCATCCCGCGTAATATCAACGCGCGCACCCGTGTTTTGCCCACATTCCGCCCACGTTTTGTTTGTGTTTTGCCGGAAAGTCCACGTAATAGCGAAATCCCCCAAGCCCAATGGCCCGGGGGATTTTCGTATACGCGAGAAAAATCGCGAAAAGTCTTGGTTTACTTGCCCTTGCCGAACGCGCGCAGGTGAATACCGTTCCAATCGGAGCTGACGGTCAGCGGAGTGGCGGCGTTCATGCCGGCGGTCTTGGCCGCGGACTGCACGGTGCTGGAGCTTGCGGCACCCGGACGTCCCGGCTTCGGGGTGAGCACCCACAGCGGGCCGTCATCGCCGAGAACCGCATAGGCGTCGACAATGGTGTCGGCCAGTTCGTCCTCATCATCGCCATCACGCCACCAGATGATCACACCGTCGACTGCGGAGTCATAATCCTCGTCGACCAGCTCCTCACCGGTCAGTTCCTCGATCTTGGCGCGGATCGAGTCATCCACATCATCGTCCCACAGCCATTCCTGTACCAGGTCGCCGGCGTGGAAACCGAATTCTTCAGCGTTATCAGATGCCGTTTGATTCACGTTCGTCAATATACCAACACTGCTCGAACATATACGTTACGAACGCCGGAATCGCCCACTTTTCGAGATGAAACGGCGATTTCCGCCTGTATCACGCCTATCTCCTTCCGCCACACGCTCATTGCTTGACGGTGCATTGCGGCAGTGAACCGCCTTTACCATCGCGGATGGCGACCAGCGCGTCGTACGCCTCGTCCAACGTGCCCACCTTCACCACGTGGAGGCCCTGTGGCACGTGCCCGACCACGTCGGAGCAGTTGGATTCCGGGGCAAGGAACCACGTGGCCCCGTCACGCTTCGCGCCGATCATCTTCAACCGGATGCCGCCGATCGCGCCAACCTTGCCTTTGGCGTTCATCGTGCCGGTACCCGCGATGGTCTTCCCGCCGGAAAGCTGCTCTCCGGTCACCTTGTCGATCAGACCGAGCGTGTACATCATGCCCGCGGACGGGCCGCCGATGTCGTCGACGTGCATGGACACCTTCATACCGGACACGTCATAACCGTGCGCCTTGAGGAACCGCTTCGCGGCCGTGGCCGCGGCGTTCTGCGATGAGGACATCTCCTTGTTGCTTTCCTTCGCATAGTCCTTGGCGCTTTGTCCGACGGGGAACACGGCCTCCTGCGGAATCACCGTGGCCTTCGGATTGGCCCATGCCAGCAACGCCTGCGCGTTGGTCACAGGATATCCGGGAACGCCTGAGGCGTTGACGGTGACGAGCAGTAGTTTGCCGGAGTCCTTATGCGTCTTCACGCCGGACACGTCGATGACCTGCTTGCCTTCGACTTTTCCGAGCACGTCCTGGGTCGGTCCCGGCTCCTGCACCACGTACGCGCTGGGCGCAATAAGCACCAGCACGCAGAGCACGGCCACGATCGGTCCGGCGAGATATCGCCAAGGGCGAACATCGAACCACCGTCCGACCTGACGCCAACGTCGTCTGATACGTGGCAGAAGGCCTTGAGACGACCCGTTACGTGTGCTTTTGGCGTGAACTCGCTGTGTTTCCTGCATATCGGCCATGCCTCCCATACTATGGAAGGCAACGAACTTAACAATCGCGTGGAACAAAGGCAGGAAACGGTATGGATGAGAATGCGATCCGCCAGTGGCTTATCGATTGCTTCGGACCGATTCAGGGCGAGATGGCATGGAACCAGCTTTCCAACATGCCGGAAGCCGTACGCGACCAGCTGATGAGTCAGGATCCGAGCACGCTGCCCAAGCCCGAAGAGGTCAAGTCCATGATGCAGGCGTTCACCGCCGGCGGACTCAACACCATGGGAGATATGCAGCAGGCCGTGGAACAGGGGCCGATCAACATCAAACTGGCGAAATCGCTCGCGTTGCAGCAGGCGAATGGTGCCGGATCGGACAGCAGCGTGAACGCCGAAACCGGCGAAATCGCAAGACGTGCCATCAGCGAGGCGAACCTGTGGCTTGATACCGCTTGCGAGTTCAACCCGGCGCAAGGCGAGACGCAGCTGCTCACCCGCGCCGGCTGGGTGGAGGACACAATCGACGCGTGGGCGCAGTTCGCCTCCCCCGTGGCCGAATCGATGAACGACGCTCTGGCTTCGATTCTGTCGCAGCGTTTCGGCGACGGCGAAATACAGACCGAGATTTCCGGGGTTTTCGCAGGCCCATCGAAATTCCGATTCCGGACGAGATGAAGAATCCGGCGAAGCTGATGCGATTCGTCGGCAACACGTCGTTCGCCATGCAGTTGGGGCGTGCCGCCGGCGACCTGTCCCATGAGGTGCGCGGCAGCTTCGATCAGGGCATCGCGCTGCTGAAGAATCCCGCCGGCGGACTGATCGTGCAGAACGTGACCGAATACGCGAAGTCGCTGGATATCGACGTGAACGAAGTGATGGGCTATCTTGCGCTGCAGGAGCTTGCGCATGCCAGGCTGTTCGCTCCGTGCCGTGGCTAATGCCCCGCTTCGAGGCGCTGCTGGGCAAATACGCGCGTGGCATCACCATCGACATGGATGCATGGAGGAGCAGATCCGTGAGGCGGAGTCCATCGATCCGGATTCCATGGCCAGCGCGGTGAACATCACCAAGGTGGCGTTCCCGGACACTCCGGAGCAGAAGCAGGCCATGAAGGCGTTGGAGAATCTGCTTGCCTTGGTGGAGGCTGGGTGGATGCCGTCGTATGGCGTGCGGGCATGGCGCATATTCCGCATATCGAACAGCTTCGTGAGATGTTGCGCCGCGAACGCGCCATCGGAGGCCCTGCGGAACGCACGTTCGAAAGCCTGATGGGCATGCAATTGCGCCCCAAGCGCATGCGTGAGGCGGCCGCGCTGTGGGAAAGCATCGGCGCGCAGGAAGGCCCCGAGGCGCGCGACGCGAAATGGTCGCATCCGGATCTACTGCCGCAACTGCCGGACGAACAGTCCGAGGATAGCTCCAACGAAGAGAACGACGCCGCATCCGCCACTACCGGTACGGAACAGACCACGGCGCAACAGGATATTCCGGACAGCATCGATTGGGATGCCGAACTGTCCAAGCTGCTCGACGAGGAAGACACAAGGGCGATGACGCCGATGGCACGAACGACGCCGACGGTACAGATGACGCCGGCGATACGAACGCTTCCGGCGACCCGCAGTCACCGGGAAGAAGCGTGATTTCCTGCGCCCGCGATCGGACCCATCGTCTTCGCGCGCGCGCATAGGACACGTCGAGTGTGTCTTCGGCACGCGTGACCGCCACGTACATCAATCGCCGTTCCTCTTCCAGAAGGTCGCCTTCGGGCGGTGAACCGTATGGAATCAGCTCGGAGCATCCGATCAGGAACACGTGTTTGAATTCCAGGCCCTTGGAAGCATGGATGGTGGAGATGGTCACGCCTTTAACGTCGCCGCCTGCGCCAAGTGCTTCCAACATGGCCAAGCGGGTCTGAGCGTCATCCGCGAGCGCGGAGTTCTGCCATCCGCTGTCTCGTTTGACGCGGTAGCGCAGGTGTTGTTCGCCCAGTGCCCGGCAGAGGATTTTCTGCTGCGCGTTGACTCGGGTGAGGATGGCGCAGTCGCCCGGAGATGCTCCCTCGTCCACGAGTCTGCGGATGCGTGCAGCCACGCCCCGGGCTTCTTCGAGATCGCTGTTGTAGACGGTTTGCGCGACTCGGCGGCCTTGGTCTCGCTTGGAGTTGAGTTTGAGATAGTCGGCGCGTTGCGGTGAGGCTTCGAGCACGCGGTTGGCGTAGTTGACGATCTGCGGTGTGGAACGGTAGTCGTTGTTGAGTCTGACGTCGGCGGTGAGGGGGCCGAATTCGGAGGCGAAGTTGAGCAGGTTGTAGCTGCTGGCTCCGGCGAACGAGTAGATGGTCTGTGCCGGGTCGCCTACCACGCAGATGTTGCGGTTGTCACCGAGCCATCGGGTGAGCAGCCGATGCTGCAGGGGCGAGACGTCTTGGTATTCGTCGACGGTGAGCCATGTGATGCCGGAGCGGATGCTGGCCGCCACGTCTTCGTCGCTTTCGATGAGGTGGCAGGTGATGAGCAGGATGTCGTCGAAGTCGATTTCGTTGCGATTGGTTTTTTCGGTTTCGTAGGCTTTGTAGACGTCCACGAATTGGCTTGGTTCCAGTCCTGCCGGCGGCTGGTGGTGGATGGCCGCACAGACGCGTTCATAGTCTTCCGGCGCGATGAGCGAGATTTTGCACCAGTTGATTTCGGCTTGCAGGTTGCGCACGGTGTCGTCGTCCACCTGCTGGGTGGTGACTCGGCGTAGGGAATGTTCCACGATTTCGCGCGGATTGCGTGAGATGAACGGCATGGGCCCTTCGCATACGTCTGGCCAGATCCGACGGAGTTGGTGTAGTGCCGCGGAGTGGAAGGTGGCGGCTTTGACGTCGGATGCGACGTCGAGTTGGGATAGTCTGTTGCGCATTTCCGCGGCCGCTTTGACGGAGAAGGTCACGGCGAGCGTGGCGCGCGGATCCCATGCTTGGTGGCGCATGCGTAGGCGATTCTTCGGGTGACGGTCCGCGTTTTGCCGGCACCTGCGCCGGCGATGATACGGACGGGTCCGCGCACGGCGGTCGCCGCCATGCGCTGCGCATCGTCCAGTCCGTCGAGAATCGCTTCCGCTGTTGCATCCATATGCTCCATTGTGGCAGATTGCGTGACGAGACGGACGCCATCGGCGCGATTAACCGTGAATTCGTGGCAAGTCGCGCCCTTATTAGCCTTCAGTGTGTATTAAGGTTGGAATTGTGACCGAACGAAGCAGATTTATGATGGCCGCCTTGGCGAGCGCGGCGATGCCGAACGCCACCATGCTGGCACGCGTGACAGCGAGCAGGTCAACGCCACCGACAAGGGGTATGGCATTGATCATGCCGTGGTGCAGGACGCCGCGGGCAAGTTGTATGACACGTTCGCTTCGAACACGCCGAAGGGACGCAAGCGTCTCGTTGGTCGCGTGCGTGCCGCGCAGACGTTGATGGGCAACCGCGAGTTGGGCGGATTGGGGTTCGACGTCGATCGCGTTCTGGCGTTCTCCAACGGCGAACAGGAGAGGTCCGTCACAGGAGACGTTTCCGTGATGATCGCCACGCATCATGATGGTCAGGCGCGTCCGCTGACGCTGCTGACGTTGGACGACTGTGCCAGCGTGGGCACCGCGTTGGGCGCGATACACCGTCTTCGTCCGGATTTTCTGCAGGAGGCCGGCTATCCGGTGTTCTCCACGGGCAGATTCGCGCGCAGCTGACCGCATGGATCAAGCGTTTGCGTCAGGCTGGCCATGTGCCGCAGGAGATCACGACGAGCTGGTCCGACGTTCTTGAAACGGACGGCCTGTGGTCGTTCGCCACTTGTCCGGTGCATGGTGGCCTGTCCGACGGCGATGTGCTGTTCTCGGGCTCGTCGATCACCGCCATCACGAACTGGCAGGATATGCAGGTCAATGATCCGGCACGTGATTTGGCGTGGATTTTCTCCAAACTTGACGAAAACCACCGTAATGCGTTGCTCAGCGCGTATGGACGCATGCTGGGCAATCGTTTGGACGATCTGATCATGCTGCGCGCCAACCTGTGGCTGCAGATGGAACAGGTGGGCGATTTCATCAGCGCGTTGAATCAGGCCGATAGCGTCAAGATCATGCAGTTCAAGGCGCAGGTGGAGCGTTTGGCTCACCAGTTGGGTATGCTCACCGCGAAGAACCATAGGCCGAGCGAGACGCGTCAGGACGAGCAGAAGGCCGGCAACCGTCCGCCGAGCACCATCACCGTGGGCACGTTGCTGGACGAATCGGAACGTCGCAGGCAGGCGGCGGCGCAGCAGAATAACGATGCCGACGCGACCGGCGAACGTCATATCGACGCGACCGATATGGATGATGACAGGACCGGCGATTTCGATGTTACCGGCTCCCAGCCCGTCCGTAAGACGAAGCAGATCGTCGATGACGTCACGGAAGCGTTCGATGTGACTGCCGCCGAACATATCGCCTCTGCCGGCATGGTTTCCGGCAGTGCCGATTCGGACGATACGAGCGAACGTGAGGAATCCCCCGTCAGCACGTTCGTTCCGGAGCAGTCCGCGAGGGAGCGTCACGAGTCGTTGCCGTCCAGTTCGACCATTGTGATTAGCACGTTGCAGACCGCCGATGGCAGCGACGACACGAACGAGGAGGAAATTCCTCAAGCCCATAGCGAAGCGGCGACCATGCTCATTCCGCTGCTCGAACGCGATGAGGCCACTATGCAGAAGGCCAAAGCGGAGGTCGACCGGCTGCAGGCCGAGGACGCCACCGATGAGAAACCGCGCGTAGAATAAGCACATACATTGCAAACGAATTTGCACACGAACACCCTTACAAGGAGCATCATGGATATCGAACTGGGCATTCAGAACGTGGCGCGCACCGTCACCTTCAGCACCGAGCAGAGCGCCGACGAGGTGAACAACGTCATCTCCGAGGCCGTGGAGAATGGCAAGACCATCAACCTGACCGACGACAAGGGCCGTCGCATCGTGGTGCCGGCCGGTTCTCTCGGCTATGCATCATCGGTTCCGAAACCAAGCACGCCGTCGGCTTCGGCAATCTCTGATCGTCACCTGCAAACGCGTTGGACACGTTCCAAATGAAAAGGCGTCGGGCCATATCAGGTTCGACGCCTTTTTCATATTCGATTCATGTATCCGGTTCACGCTTGGAAATTCCATATCCGGATTTCATGCGGCATGTGAGCTGCCGACGCGACCGATCAAATCCACACCCCGGCACAAGATTTCGCGTACGGTGTCGTCGTCGGTAAGGTTCTCGCCCAGACCGTTCGGCTTGCCTTTGCCATGCCAGTCCGAGCCGCCGGTCACCAGCAGATCGTGCCGTGCGGCAATCGTCAGCAATCGTTCGCGCTGTTCCGGAGGATTGCCGCGATGCCATATTTCCAAGCCGTCCAAGCCGTCGGCGATCATCGCGTCAAGCTGCTCGTCGGACAGCAGCCGGCGGTTGCGTTGCGGATCGCCCGCATGCGCGGCGACCACCACACCGCCCGCCCCCTTGACGGCGGCGATGACCTCGTGCGTCGACGGCGACGGCGTGGGAATGTAATACTTGGATTTGGCGCTCACCGCGTCGGCGAACGCGTCGGAACGCGTCTCGTACACGCCCGCCGCGACCAGCGCGTCGGCGATGTGCGGACGGCCGATTGTGGTGCGCTCCCCTTCCTTCACTTGGGCGAGCACATCGTCCCACGTAATCGGAAAATCCTGCGACAGCCGCTCAACCATGCGTTTCGTACGCCGCAATCGCGCCGCACGCGTGTTGGCGAACATGCTGGAAATATGCTCGTTGGACGGATCGTATTGGAAGGCGAGCATGTGCACGGACACATCTTCGTCGACGGCGGTGATTTCCGTGCCCAGCAGCAACGGCAAACCGATTTCCTCCGAGGCTTCCGTCGCCTCGCCCCAGCCGGCGGTGGTGTCATGGTCGGCAATCGCCACACCATGCAAGCCAAGCTTCCTTGCCTGCTCCACCAGCGTGCGCGGCGTCTCCGTACCGTCGGAAAAGACGGTATGGCAATGAATATCCCAACCTTGTGCGGGTGGTTCCGCGTAACTCACGTGACTCATATGACTATCGTAAGCTCGAATCCGCGGTTTTTCGCGTAGACTGAGACATGACAACGTTTGTATTTTGATTTTCCAAGGATTGACGATGAGCGATTTTGAAGGCCAGGCCGCTGTGGACGCAGCCGATGACGGAACGAGCGTCGGCACAGCCGTCGCCATGGACGACGACTACACGAAGCCGCGCGGGTGGCGTCACGGCGCAACGTGGACGTATCTGATCATGCTGCTCGCTTCGGCGGTGGCATTGCTCGTATCGTTCATTCTGTCGGCGGACACGCTGAAAATGGCACGCAATCCCGGGCAGAAGCTCAACTGCGATGTGAACGCCGTGCTGTCCTGTTCCACGGTGGCCGAATCCTGCAGGCGGAGATCGTGAAGTTCGCCGGATTGAGCTTTCCGAACGCGTTCTTCGGCATTGCCGCCGAATCGGTGTTCGTGACGATCGCGGTGATCGGACTGGCCAAGGTGGCCGTGCCGCGTTGGTTCGCGCTGTGCACATGGCTTGGAGGCCTTGCCGCGTTGGCGTACTCGTATTGGCTGACCACGCAGTCGCTGTTCGTCATCAACGCGATGTGCCCGTGGTGCCTGGTGCTGATGTTCTCCACCACCGTGCAGTTCATGGCGTTGTCGCATGCCACGGTGGCCGTGCAGGATATGCCGTCCGGTCATGCTGGATTGCGCAAGTATTACCGGCTGAATTTCGATCTGATGGTCGATGTGGTGTGGATTGTGGCGTTGATTGTGGTCATTCTCGTCAAGGACGGCCCGATGCTGTTCGCCTGATACGGTTTGCATCGAGCCTTTTGCGATGAAGGCCGACCCTGCGGGGCCGGCCTTTTGCCTATCCGCTTTTCGTTTGCTGCCGCAGCGGTTACAGCAGTTCGATTTTGCCCACGATGGTGGCGCTGCCGGTAAGCTTCACGTCTTCGTCGGTCACGTCGACGCGCAAGGTGCCGCCACGTACGGTGATGGTCCAATGGTCGATGCCGGTTTTGGCACGCAACGTGATGGCGGTGGCGCATAGGCCGTGCCGCACGACAGGGTTTCGCCGCAACCGCGTTCGTTGACGCGCATGGTGGCCTCGCCCGCATCGTCGCCTTCGCTTTGCTCGTCGATGCGCACGAACTCCACGTTCTGGTCCGACGGAATCTCGGGCGCGACGACCGGCTTGGTGATCAGATCAAGGTCTTCGACGTTCGGCAGGCTGGCGAACGCGTCTTCAAGTACGGCCACGACGTGCGGATTGCCCATGTCCACGAACGTGCCACGTGCGGAACCGGACGTGCCCGGAATGGTCACTTCGTAACCGTCGACGTCGCCACGCTTCCATGCGCCCATCTCCACTTGGAACACGTCCTTGCCAAGGCCCGGCACATCGCCGAGCGAAGTCAGGATCTTCACGCCGGCGCGGGTGCCGAGATGGAATGCTTGCCGCCCGGCTGGTCGGCGATGCCCTGCCGCTGCGCGAACAAGGTGATCGCACGTGTGCCGTTGCCGCACATCTCGGCCAGCGAGCCGTCCGCGTTGCGGTAGTCCATGAACCAGTCCGCATCGCCCGCCGCGCAATCGGCGATCTGCCTTTCGTTCACATCGGACACCGCCTGCGGATGCGCCAGACGGATCAGGCCGTCGCCGCCGATGCCGAAATGGTGGTCGCACAGGAATCGCACTTCATCGGCGGTCGGCTCGTGCATACCGTCTTCGTCGAGATACACCACGAAATCGTTGCCGGTGGCGTGCGCTTTGTAAACAATGCTTGGAATGCTCATACCAGTTCACTCTACACGCGGTAGGCTATTGAAAGCGTTTGGCGTATGCGCCTGCGGGCGTATGCGCGATGGCAAAGGAGGACGTATGGCTTCAACGGCACCTATCGGCGTTTTCGATTCCGGTTTGGGGGGCATTTCCGTGGCGCGTGAGATCCGCCGCGACATGCCGAACGAGCATGTGCTGTATTTCGGCGACTCCGCGAACGCTCCGTACGGCACGAAATCGCCCGAACAGGTGCGCGAACTGTCCGACGTCATTGTGAAACGATTCGTGGAACAAGACGTGAAAGCGGTCGTGATCGCCTGCAATACCGCCACTTCCGCCGCAGCCAACGAACTGCGCGACACATACGACATTCCGATCATCGGCATGGAGCCGGCATTGAAGGTGGCTTGCGACCGTGGTCACGGCAAGCGTCAGCACGTCATCGTGGCCGCCACTCCCCTGACGTTGCGTGAACGCAAGTTCGCCGTGCTGATGGACCGGTTCAAGGCCGACCATACGATTTTTCCGGAGCCCTGCCCCGGTCTGGTGGAGATCGTGGAGCATGGGCAGCTTGACGACCATGATGTGGTGATGCGCACGCTGCACCAGTATTTCGACCAATACGATCTGTCCACGATCGACTCCGTTGTGCTCGGCTGCACGCATTTCGTGTTCTACCGCGATTATTTCCGCGAACTGCTGCCTGATACGGCGGCGATCATCGACGGCAATGAAGGTACCGTGCGTCACCTTGGCGTGGTGCTCGAATCGTTGGGCAAGCTCGCTCCGGAAGACGCGGAAGGCGGCATCGAGCTGGCCAATTCCGACACTTCCGAACGAATCGCGCAGTTGGCGCAGTCGCTGCTTGATGCTGAGCGCGAATGTCCCGACAGACCGCGTAAAGTCGAATGAACGGCAAAAGGGACGGACTTGCGAAAGGACGGGCGCATATGGCCAACAGGACAGCGATGATCGACGTCGGCGGCGGTTTCCGCGCGATTTACGGCGCGGGCGTGATGGACCGCATGCTGGAGGACGGCATACATGTCGACCATTGCTATGGTGTTTCCGCCGGCAGCGCCAATATGGTTTCCTACATTTCCGAACAGCACGGGCGAAACCACACGTTCTACACGCAGTACGCGTTCCGTAAGGAATACGCGAGCTTCGACAGCTATGTGAAGAACCACAATTACGCGAACCTCGATTATGTGTACAGCACGCTGAGCAACCACGATGGCGAGAATCCGGTGGATTACGAGGCGTTTGCGGCGAATCCGACCGAATTCACCGTGGTGGCCTGCAATGCGGACGATGGTTCCACGAAGTATTTCGACAAGTCGGACGTCGGCTACGACAATTACGACATTATGAAGGCGTCGTCGGCGGTGCCGGTGGCGTGCGAACCGTATGTGATCGACGGCGTCCCGTATTACGACGGGGGCATCGCTGATCCGATTCCGGTGCAGAAGGCCATCGACGACGGCTATGACCGCATCGTGGTGATCCTCACCCGTCCGAAAGACACCGTACGCGAGCAGAAGAAGGATATCGGCCCGGCCACGATCCTGAAGCGCACGCACCCGGAGGCCGCGGAAAAGCTGATGAACCGCTATCAGACGTACAACGACGAGGTGGCGTTGGCCAAGGAATACGAGAAGGATGGCCGTGTGCTCATCCTCGCGCCGGAAAGCATGTACGGCTTGAACACGCTGAGCAAATCGTTCGAAGGTCTGGAACGCATGTACCGCGCCGGATATGCGGCGGCGGCCGCGATTCCAGCGTTCCTGGAAAGCTGAAATCCGTTCTTCCGCAGCGCTGTCATGCGTTTCCAACGGTTCTAACGGCAACCGTATGACAGCAATCGCATAATGCAATCATATGGCAGCCGTCGTATGTGCGTTACGGCATCGCAACACGCGTAACCGGGCGGCGGCTATGCTGGAACGCATGGAAAAGCAGAATCGTATTTTTTCCGGCTTTGATGCCGATGCCATCGATCGCACCACCGCCGCAGATCTGGCCGAAGTCGGTTCCGACAAGTGGACCCGCTACCCCGGCTGTATCGGCGCGTTCATCGCGGAAATGGACTACGGCCTGGCGCCGTGCATCCAGCAGGCCATCGACAGCGCCTGCGACCATTGCAAACTCGGTTACATTCCCGAACCGTGGAAGCGCCGCGTGGCCGAGGCGTGCGCCGGCTGGCAGAAAAGCCACTACGGCTGGGACGTGGATCCGGACATCATCCGCGTGGTGCCGGACGTGTTGGAAGCGTACGAGATCTTCCTGCGCGAGCTGGTCGCGCCGGCAATGCCGTGGTCGTGCCGACGCCCGCGTACATGCCGTTCCTGAGCGTGCCGAAGCTGTACGACGTCGACGTGATCGAAATCGAAATGCTTCAGGGAACCGACGAAACGACCGGCGAGCGCGAATGGCTGTTCGATTTCGACGCCATCGAACGCGCGTTCGCGGCTGGCTGCCATGCGTTCGTGCTGTGCAATCCGCACAATCCGATCGGCAAGGTGCTTACGTTGGCCGAGGAGCAGCGGCTGTGCGAGCTGGCGGAACGGTACGACGTGCGTATTTTCAATGATGAGATTCACGCGCCGTTCGTGTTCGAGGGGCGTCATATTCCGTATCCGACCATCAGCGAGGCGGCCGCGCGGCAGTCTATGACCGCTACCAGCGCGTCGAAGTCGTTCAATATTCCGGGTACGAAGTGCGCGCAGGTGCTGCTGACGAATCCGGCGGACCGTGAGATGTGGGCGGAACGTGCGGAGTGGAGCGAGCATCAGACCGCCACGATCGGTGCGATCGCCACCACCACCGCCTACAACGAGGGCGATCCGTGGTTCCAGGACGCGCTTTCCTACGTGCGACGCAATCTTGGGTTGTTCGATGAGCAGATGAGCACGCGGTTCTCGGGCGTTGGCTATATTCGCCCGCGCGGCACGTATATCGCATGGCTGGATTTCGGCCCGCTTGTCATTGACGATCCGGCCGCGTATTTCCTTGAGAAGGCGAAGGTGGCGCTGACCGACGGCCGTTCGTGCGGCCGCGCGGGAGCCGACTGCGTGCGCGTGAACATGGCGATGCCGTATCCGCTGCTGGTGGATTGCCTCAACCGTATGCATGACGCGTTGCAGGCGGACGGTTTGCTTTAAAGTTTTCCGTCTTTCGTGTGTGACCGACGCTATGGGCGGCCACACACGCCATATTGCGGGAAAATCCGCCGAATCATTGCGATTGCAACGGTTGCGCTATGGGCGAATAGCAGCATGTTACGATGGCCGCACACCACCGTCGGTGGACGCGCGACGCGAATCCAGCGTATGCGTTTCATTGAGAAGAAGGCTTTACGAATATGCGATTCCCCTACAGCGGCAACGGCACATGGACGCCCGACTACCACTGCGGTTTCATTGATGCCGTCAAACGTTTTTTCATCGGCTACATGGAGTTTCGGGGGCGTTCCAGCAGACGCGAGTTCTGGCTCGCCATGCTGTTCTTCATTCCGGTCAGCGTGCTGATATTCCTTATTCCGGCTGCCGGAACGGTGTCCGGAATACTGTGGATGCTGGCCACCATGGTACCGATCATGGCCATCTCCTTCAGAAGCTGCATGATGCCAACCGCACCGGCTGGTGGTTTCTGCTTGGGCACGTCGGCACCATTCTGGCCCTTGCGATGCTGGTCGTCATTGCGTTCGGCCTGGTCATCATCGAAATCGGCATGATCATGGTCATCCCCCACGAGCCGCCGAAACTCGACTTTCATGACCCGAACAGCTTCCCGGGAATGCTGCTCACGCTGTTCTATGTCAGCCTCGGCATGGCCGGCATCTCGCTGATCATCCAAGCATTCCTGTACTCGCTGCCCAGCAAGCCCGAGGCGTCCGCTTCGACTGATGTTCTCAGCGGCATCCCGCCCCTCTTCCCTCCCTGCATTACCCTCTTAGCCCTTTTGTATGGAAACGTTCCATCTCACATTGAGACAGAGCAGTGAGCTCGGTTAACAAAACTCCTATAATCACGTCTATTGTCTTTCCGCCGTCATAAGCGACGGAATGTCAACATCAGAGGAGAAAACAATGAAGAGAAACATGCTCCACCGCCTGGTCGCCATGGCCGCGGCGGGAACCATGCTGATGTCGGTCGCCGCGTGCGGCTCGTCATCCGATGACAACGCCGCCACCAGCAATTCCAGCGACACCTCGCTGATTTCCGTGAACAACAGCGAGCCGCAGAACGGTCTGATTCCGAGCGACACCAACGAAATGGGCGGCGGCAAGGTCATCCGCTACCTGTTCGAAGGTCTGGTGAGCTTCGACGCGAAAGGCAAGCAGCATCTTGAAGTGGCCGAAAGCATCACCCCGAACGAGGATGCCACCAAGTACACGATCAAACTGAAGAAGGGTTGGAAGTTCACCAACGGCGAGGCAGTAACCGCCCATTCCTTCGCCGACACCTGGAGTTTCGCCGCCAATGTGAAGAACGCGCAGAAGACCTCGAGCCGCTTCTCCACCATCAAGGGCTATGACGAGCTGCAGGATCCGAACGTCGATCCGAAGGCCACACTTTCCGGTCTTTCCACCCCGGACGACTACACGCTGGTCGTCGAGCTGAACAAGCCTGATTCCGTGTTCCCGACCAAGCTCGCGCACCAATCCATGTTCCCGCTGCCGAGCGTGGCGTTCAAGGACATCAAGAAGTTCGGACAGGCTCCGATCGGCAACGGTCCGTACAAGTTCAAGTCCTGGTCGCATGACAAGAACATCATCATCGTGCCGAACAAGGATTATAAGGGCAGCCGCAAGGTATCCAACAACGGCATCGAATACCGCGTCTATACGAATGAGGATTCCGCTTACTCCGACGTGCTGTCCGGCAACCTCGACGTGATGGATCAGATTCCACAGTCCGCGGTGAAGACCTTCCGTCAGGATTCCAGCGTGATCGCCTACAGCCAGGCAGGATCCTCATTCCAGTCCTTCGTCATTCCGGAACGTCTCGAGCATTTCGGCAACGACGAGGAAGGCCAATTGCGTCGTCAGGCCATTTCCATGGCCATCAACCGCGACCAGATCGTCAAGAAGGTTTACAACAACACGAAGACCCCGGCCACCGATTTCACTTCACCGCTCGTCCCCGAATATGTGAAGAAGCTGGAGAAGAACGGCGACAACCTGAAGTACAACGCTTCCAAGGCCAAGGAACTGTGGAAGAAAGCCAATGCCATCAAGCCATGGTCCGGCAACTTCCGAATCGCCTATAATGCCGATGGCGGCCATAAGGAATGGGTCGATGCCGTGTGCAACCAGATCAAGAACACACTCGACATCGACGCCGCCGGCGAGCCGTACGCCACGTTCAGCGACGTGCGTAACCAGGTGACCAACCGCACCATCAAAACCGCGTTCCGTGCCGGCTGGATGCTGGATTACCCGTCCGCTGAAGATTATCTCAATCCGCTATATGCCTCCAGCTCCGCTGACGGCCATGGTTCGAACGATGGTGATTACAAGAGCGCGGAATTCGACAAGCTCCTGAACGCCGCGCTCGCCCAGACCGACGTGAAGAAGCGAACCGAGGACTTCACCAAGCGCAGGAAGTGCTGGCCAAGGATCTTCCGGTGATTCCGCTGTGGAACGACAACGTCGCCGCCGCGTCCGCGACGAACGTGAAGAACGTGTCGTTCGACTACACCAACCTGCCTACCTACAACACCATCACCAAGTGACGGCTTCGTTGTGACGTTTTGCTGCCAATCGGCAACGAAAAACGAGTGGGGGTTCAATCCTTAATGGATTCGAACCCCCACTCGGCGTTTTGCAGCCGTTTCGTTTATTTGCTTACGGCGTCAAACCTATGGCGTCAGCTCTGCACGTAGCTGCCCTTCGGGGACTTCCAACCGCAGTTCATCATCTCGCTGTTGAACACCATCGCACCGTCGCCATGGGCGGGGACGACGATCATGCCACCGTCGCCGTGGTGACGGGCCACACCGTCCAGCGCGGCCTTCGCAGCCTCGACCGGATCTTCCTTGGCATACAGCACACGGTCGGAAACCTGGTGTGCGGCGACTTCCTTGACGAACGCCTCACCGATGCCGGTGCAGGAGATCGCAACGGAATCGTTGTTGGCGTAGGTGCCGCAACCCGGCAGTGGCGAATCGCCAACACGGCCCGGCATCTGGTTGGTGATGCCGCCAGTGGAGGTGCCGGCTGCGATATTGCCGGACGCGTCACGTGCGACGCGCCGATGGTGCCATGCTTCTCCCATTCGTCGCCATTGGACTGCGCCTCACGCAGGGATTCCTGACGGGCCGGGGTGATGAAGTACTCGCTGTCGCACAGTTCGATGCCCCACTCCTTGAGCAGGTTATCGCCCGGCTTGGCGAACATGACGTGCTTGGTCTTCTCCTTGATGGCGCGCGCCACATTGATCGGGTTCTTGGACGTGGTCAGACCGCATGCGGAGCCGACTTCGCCGTCAACGCCAGTCATCAGGCAGGAATCCATGGACACGATGCCTTCGCTCGTCAACGCGGCACCACGGCCAGCATTGAATTCGGGAGCATCCTCCATGACACGAATGGCCGCGCAGACGGCATCCTCGGCCGGAGCGCCCTGTTCCAGCAGCGCATAGCCGGCTTCAAGGCCCTGTTCAGATCCTGCTCCACCTGGGCGCGACGTTCCGGCGTGTCCTTCTTGCCGCGATTGCCAGCGCCTGCGTGGATCACCAGAAGGATCCCATCCGGATCAGCTGGGCAACCCGGACCGTCGACTGCGGCAATGCTGCTTCGTTTGTTGACATCTTCTCTCCTTCAGATATCTCGCTTATGTTTGACATTCGCAGATATCTTACGCCGGTGGCGGCAACGAAGCGCCCGACATGTGCAAAAGCGATGCCGTCGCGCCGTTACGCAATCAAAAACATATCGAAGCACGACTGCGTCCTTTCTTACGTTTCATACTTTTGCAAATCGCAATCTCGTATTTCATGATGCTCCTCCGTTGGTAGTGCCAGTATGTGTCAAGCGCATCGTTCCCCGGACAAAACCACGTTCTTAAGCAAAGCCACGCTTGTAAATCGGAACCACAAGTCGTTGTGGCCCCTACGGATTCATGTATATCGAAATGGCTGAAATTATTATCCATCGCAAAAACTCTCGTAAGCAACACCTATCGAGATAAATGTAGCTTATTTTAACGTTAGCTACACTTATGCGGATAAGTGTAGCTAACGCACATGCGATGCGACTGATAGATTGACAAATACAATCATCCCCGCATGTGCGGGGAACACTTGAAACGCTGGCGCAGCTTGTTTTCGAGCGCGGGATCATCCCCGCATGCGCGAGGGACACCTGCCGAGTGGCTGGTAGTCCTGCATGTCGTGGGGATCATCTCCGCATGTGCGGGGAACACGGTGCCGTGGTGGTAGAATTGGATTGCTCGAAGATCCCACGCGACCAGCTTTCAAGACTGGAACATCAGTCGGGGGGTTATCTTCGGGTTTTCTATTTCAGTTGGATCTGATGCAGTCCCGATATGTAGAGCACCCATAGCTCGCGGATATGCGTTTCGTACCGTTGGGGATCATCCCGCATGTGCGGGGAACACGCGAACGTCTGCGTTTTCATGACATATCTGCAACAAAATCTATTAGCTTATCCTGAACACTTATCCATGCTTCAGAATCCAATCCAACATTGGTTTTCCTGTTTTTCTCTTCGTCAATTTTGCTTTTGTCTGGCGGGGTGCCATGATGCCCTCCAACCACGCAGGCATACTGACGTGCAGCCTTTCTCCCCCCAACCTCGGACTCGCAGGAGATATCCCTCAAGAATAATCTCTCCTGCGATGGGATGTGTGGTGATATGAACTGATTTTTGTTCCGCATTTCCCCTAACTCGATGGGAGATGATGGAACCATGGCAAAAGGAACGAGATACACGCCGGAGTTCAAGGCGAAGGCCGTCAGGCTGTTGACCGAGTCGCGCGGCTCGTATTCGTCGGAGACCAAGGCGATCGAACAGGCCGCCAGGGATCTGGGGGTCGCGCCGGAGACGCTGCGCCGTTGGCGCAACAAGACGGACGCCACGGTCGCGGCGGAGACCAAGCTGATATGGCCCGATTCCACGTACGCACGCCATGTTTCTTAGTCTATGCACATTTGCCCCTCCGATGGATCATTTCCGCGCACGAGGGGAACACCATGACGACTTCGAGCTCCCTGTGTTATCGCAAGAACTATCCCCACATACGCAGGGAAATGTTGCCACGAATTCTGCTTATTCCAATGCCACACGTTTATCGATATGCCGCTTGAAGCTGTTTCACATGTTGTTTGCGGATTTTCCTATCGGTGATGTTGAGCACTTAGAGTTTCTGCGTGATGCTTTCAGGGTCAGAGCTATTGCAAACAGTTTTTCTTGGAGCCAACCTTCTCAAATAAGTATTACTTAATTTTCCATTAGTTACATGTATCGTGATTAATGTAGCTAAGTGCCGAAGG
>ENA-OQBJ01000135-OQBJ01000135.1-human-gut-metagenome-genome-assembly--contig:-NODE-135-length-37301-cov-3.028891_pt1 | contig 37301 bp, 54 predicted proteins | sample MGYA00242743_ERZ504545 | MGnify/ENA primary metagenome ERZ504545 (study PRJEB26092, sample SAMD00036252) | human gut metagenome | host: Homo sapiens | study: EMG produced TPA metagenomics assembly of... | reverse complement strand
AGATATCCAGAGCGTAGTGATGCATTTGAAACCAGGGCATCGGCATTCTGATTACCGACCATAATGTGCGGGAAACTCTGCGCATTGTGGATAATGCTATATCCTTTCGGAAGGAAAGATCCTTCTTAAGGGAAAGGCCCATGAAATTGCCGTCAATCCGGTGGCGAAGAAATTCTACTTGGGGGAAAATTTCAGCTTATGACAGATTCAACCAAACAGGGAGGGAAATTCTGATGAGACTTTTGGACAAATACACATTAAAAGAATTTCTCGGCCCCTTTCTTTTCGGCGTTGCAGCTTTTACAGCCATCTTTCTGGGGGCGGATACCCTCTTAAAGATTGCAAGCTACGTAACAAAATACGGCGCATCCCCTGTCTCCGCCCTTAAAATCTTTATCCTCGCACTGCCCCGGATCGTGGTATACACCTTCCCCATGGCAGTTCTTCTGGGCGCGCTTATGTGCTTCTCCCGACTGTCCGGCTCCAGCGAACTTATCGTCATGCGCTCCTCCGGCCAGAGCTTCCTTCGGCTGGCAGCGCCGGTATTCATTCTTTCCCTCTTCATCAGCCTCTGTGCCGTGGCATTCAATGAATATGTGTACCCTGGACGAATCGGGAATATGAATATGTGCTGAACACGGAAATCAAGAAGAACTTCAATCCCGGTGTCACGGACCATGTGGTGGTGCGGGATGTGCAGAACGGGAAAATCGTTCACCTGCTCTATGCAAGACGGTACAATCCGGCTACAAAGGAACTGGAAAATATTACGGTCCAGGAATTCCAGAATGAAGAAGTGACCCGAGTGGAAAATGCCCCCAAGGCATCTGGAGAAACGGCGTATGGATTATGAACGACGGCATCATCTATGACCTCACCGGCGACGGTGTGGACCGCATGATGCACTTTGACCGTCAGGAAATCCCCTATGCCAGGCACCGGAAGATATTCCGAAGGAAAAGAAAAACTATGATGAAATGACCATCCGCGAACTGCTCCTGACCAAGAAGGCCTACGCGGCAGCCCATGCGGATACGACTCCCATTATGATGGAAGTGCACCGCCGCTTCTCTCTCCCCATGGCCAGCTTCGTTTTCGCATCGTAGGAGCTCCCCTGGGCGTACAGAAGCAGAGATCCTCCTCCTCCATCGGCTTTGGTCTTTCCGTAGTCATCATCTTCCTCTACTACGCCATTATGACCTTCCTGGAAGCCCTGGGAAAAGGCCATGTCATGCCGGCCACCCTGGCCGTATGGCTGCCGAACCTTATTGCCCTCTTCACAGGTTGCTGGCTTATCCATCGAGTAGATAAATAAAAAGAAAGAGTCGTGGGAATACCTGCGGCTCTTTTTTCATGGCAGGAAACCATTCGCAGCCAGTTTCTTGTCCGGCAAGGAAACACTGCGAATCACCGAAGCAGGAAACTGTCCCTACCTCACAATTCCCACTTTTGAATACCGGTATTTCATAAAATCAGAAAAGACGGTATAATAAAATAAGATTCTGCTAAGATATAAGTTTCAGATCAAATGAAAGGGAAGGAGGAGTTTCATGTTTATAGGGGCCGCCATATTTCTTGTCCTCATTGTCATGGGCGGGGTGATTGCCTTCCTGGGAGACCGTATCGGCTCCAAAGTAGGCAAAAAAAGGATGACTCTTTTCGGACTCCGGCCTAAATATACATCGGTGATTGTTACCATTATTTCGGGCGTACTCATTTCCTTTTCCACCGTGGCTGTCATGGCCGTGGTGAATGAAAATGTGAGGGTAGCTCTTTTTGGCCTGTCCAAACTGCAGACCCGGATGAATGACCTGAACCAGGAAATCAAGGTGAAGAACCGGGAACTGGAAAAGGGAAAACTCCAGCTGGAAGCACGAAATAAAGAATATGAAGATGTGACAAAGAAATCGGAAGAAACGTCGAAGGAACTGGACCGGGTGGAAAGCCAGCGCATTTATATGGAACAGGAACTCTCTTCTGTGCAGGATGCCTATGATGAAGCTAAGGCCGGTGTGGAACGGTCTGCTGCGGAAATCCGGGATCTGGAGAAAACAAAGGAAGATCTGAGCAGCAACATTCATACCCTGAACCAGGAAAAGAAAACCCTTCTGGAAAATATTTATGCCCTCCGCGAAGGACAGGTGGTCATGCAGGCAGGCCAGGTGCTTACCAGTGTTACGGTGGACGAAAATATGACAAGGGATCAGGCAGCCCATGTGCTGGAAAGTGTGCTGAACGATATTAACAACATGCTGAAGCAGCAGATGAACATTACCGATGAAAATGCCAACCTGGTCCGTATCAGCCAGGCCGATTTTGACAGCGCCGTCCAGGAAATCACCGGAGCAAAGAACAAGAAACTGGTCCGGATTGTGGCAGCCCAGAATCTGATCCGCGGTGAAAGACTGATTGTAGACTTTGATATCCATGACAACCGCCTTATCTTCAGCAGAGGGGAAACGATTTATCGCGGCAACCTGGATGCTTACCAGAATATTAAAAACTATGAACTCCAGGTGCTTCGTTTCCTAAAGGATCTGAACCGCTATGCCCAGTCCAAAGGCGTGCTGCCGGACCCCATTACCGGCAATGTAGGCGTGCTGGAAGGACAGGAGCTGATTGACGTGATCCAGAAGGTGAAGGAATACGGCGGTCAGTGCGTACTTACCGTCACCGCCAGAAGGGATATCTACTCCCAGGGGCCCCTCCTCATTGACGTACGGGTGGACAGGAAGGATGGAAATCCATGATACTCTCAGTTGATCCGGGCAGGGATAAGACAGCTGCGCCGTGGTAGAGGAAGATGGCAGCCTGGTGGTGAAGAAAGTGATTCCCACAAAAAACTATGAAAAAGAAATAGCAAAGCTCCTCTCTTCCTTCACCCCCCCGAGCCTCATCATGGGTAACGGCACCCGCCACCAGGAAATGAAGGAACGGAGTGAGAAACTGCTCCAGGCTATGGATAGGGATATCCCTGTGATTCTGGTGGATGAAAAATATACCACCGAAATGGGAGAGCAGTGGTATCGAAAAGACCATCCCCCCAAAGGCCTGGCCCGTCTCATTCCCGAGGCATGCGCACCATTCCCGTGCCGGTGGATGACTATGTGGCCTGGATTATTGGAAATATCTACCTGGGTCATGTGAAAGCGGAAGACGTAGGTCATAGGAAGGTGTAGACGGCGTGGGATTATTTTGAATTATCACAATAGGAAACCCTTTGCGAGCAGTTTCCCATCCGTCATAGGAGCAGGGCAAGTCAACTTGTCAGGAAACGGGTTCACCCATATTTCTCATTTTTCCTCTTGACGAAATGGGAGAGATGTAATAAAATATCTAAGTGTCACGGGGCATAGCGCAGTTGGTAGCGCACCTGCTTTGGGAGCAGGGGGTCGCCAGTTCGAGTCCGGCTGCCCCGACCATAAATATGGCTCAGTAGCTCAGCTGGATAGAGCAACCGCCTTCTAAGCGGTGGGTCGTGGGTTCGAATCCCTCCTGGGTCACCAGCAGAAAAGCATTCCGGAAGGAATGCTTTTTTCATGAAGGGAAGAGAGCAGGCTTTTTGAAAATGCCTGCGCCTCCTTTCTATTGTTATGGGGAATATATTTTCTCTATTGATTTTTTTCTATTAGTAGAGTATCATTGTAGTCTAACTTAAGAAAAACAGGGCGGGCTATTTCATAAAAGGCTTCCGAGGAAGCAGGAAACAATCATATAGAAGCTCCCTGACAGATGTATATTGTAAAACATATTGGAATGTTTGAGGAGGTGTCCCTAATTTGGCAGCTAAGGCAGCACAGCTTGCACAGTGGCTAAAGGAACTGCAGGAACGGGTCAATGCGGATGGTAATCTTCCATATAATGAAATCATCCGTTTCACAAAAGAAAAATCATTGACACAGAAACAGTTGGATGGGATTTTTAATCTTCTTCATGAACACAATATCGATCTCGTTTATGATGAAGATGAAGACGCAGGAGAGCCGGATGAGGCTGATTTCAACGGAGATGATGATGATCTCTCCGAAGAAATGATTCTTGAAAACGAAGAAGACGGTCTGGAAGGCGATAAGGACTGGAACTCTTCCGATACAGCAGAAACGGAAGAGGCTGATTATGGAGCTGCCGGCGGTGTCAGCGACCCGGTACGGCTTTATCTTCGCGAATGTGGTGCCAATCCCCTGCTCAGTGCAGAACAGGAAATGAACCTGGCAAAGATTATCGAAAAGGGCAAGAAGAAGGATGCCACTCCGGAGGAGAAGGAAGCAGCAAGGGCTGCCAAGAAGGAAATGGCCAATGCAATCTTCGTCTGGTGGTGTCCATTGCCAAGAAATATCCGGGCCGCGGCATGCCTTTCCTGGATCTGATTCAGGAAGGGAATATCGGTCTTCTGAAGGCAGTGGACAAGTTTGACTACACCAAGGGCTATAAATTCTCTACCTATGCCACCTGGTGGATTCGTCAGGCCATTACCCGCTCCATTGCCGATCAGGCCCGCACCATCCGCGTGCCGGTACATATGGTGGAAACCATTAATAAGATGAACCGTGTAGGCCGCCGGTTCCTGCAGGAACATGGGCGGGAAGCCACCAATGAGGAACTGTCCAAGGAAATGGGCATCAGTGTGGAAAAAATCCGGGAAGCCAAGAAAGCAGCCCAGGATCCCATTTCCCTGGAAACGCCAATCGGTGAAAAGGAAGATTCCCATTTAGGCGATTTCATCGAAGACCAGAAGACAGCGTCTCCGGAAGATGAAGCAGCAGCTACCATGAGAAGAGAACAGGTCTACAAGATGCTGGATACCCTGACAGAAAGGGAAAAAGGCGTCCTGGCACTCCGCTTCGGCATGGATGACGGTACGCCCCGTACGCTGGAGGAAGTAGGCAAGCACTTTGGTGTAACCCGCGAACGTATCCGCCAGATCGAAGGAAAAGCACTGAAAAAATTGAAAAAACAGGCCATGCCCATGGCAGGACTGTAAGGGAGAAGAGCTGTGCCGGAAAGGGCACGGCTCTTTTTTTCAGTGGGGCGCTGATAAACCAGAGTCCTCCCTTAGCCTGCCCATAAAAGTGTCTCTATGAATTGACCATGCCCGCCGGCGAGGTATGACGTCCTTTAGAGGCCCCTGCATACTGTGCCCGAAGGACGCTGCCACCACCCTCTGAACCGGGGCTGTGGAGTGTCTTCATGAATCCGGTTTCTGAAATCATTTTCCACTGGCTTTTCTGTGTTTCCTGTAGTATAATATTCAAGCATTCAGCATCAAAGTACCTGCTTTTTCATTGCAATGGGAGAAAAAGTATGATACAATGCTACTGTTAGTCTGGACAGTCCTCTGCCAAAAGCGATCGGCATGAATGTCTTGTGAGAAGGAGGAAAAGATCGTGAACATTATTGAAACACTGGAAAATGAACAGCTCAGAAATGACATTCCTGAATTCCGCCCGGGGGACACCGTCAGAGTTCATGTAAAGGTTGTCGAAGGAAAGACTGAACGTGTACAGGTATTTGAAGGCATCGTGATTGCCCGTAAAAATGCCGGCGTAAGAGAAACTTTCACCGTTCGTCGTATTTCTTACGGCGTAGGCGTTGAAAGAACATTCCTGGTTCATTCTCCCCGTCTGGAAAAGATTGAAGTGAAGCGCCGCGGCATTGTTCGTCGTGCTAAACTGTTCTATCTGCGCGGCCTGTCCGGTAAAGCAGCTAGAATCAAGGAAAGAAAATAATGGTAAAAGAACTGCAGCGCTGCTGCAGTTTTTTTATTGGAAAAAATAGACTCTATTCATGGACCTCTGTTTTTCTCATTGCCCGGATGTGATAGAATAGTAAAAGTGCAGGGAGGGCACAGGGTTTTGGTATTTTATAAGTGAGGAACCTATGAAATATAAATATGTCATTCCGGCAGTCTTATTATCTTTAGGAATGGTACTGCCTGTTTCTGCTAATAAAATAAAGAATGTATTCGTGGTGGATGAGCTGACGGTGGAAGTGGAAATGGCGGATCCTCTGACGAAGGAGGAGCTTGATCCTGCCCGTTTCCTGGCAAAGGACTATGAGCCGGCGTTTACTTTTAATGAGGGGGTAGAGGCTGTAGGCCTTCCGGTTCCCCAGAAGAGCGATGGATTCCATTACAACATTTACCGCATTGCGGTGAATGGACTGGACGTGGGCCCCATTTATCAGATTTCCTACCGCAAACAGAAACCGAGAACATTCAAATTTTATGGCGGAAGAGAGCAGGTGGACAAGTATCGCGATCGATATGGAAGCTATTTCTGATTTCATGAAAGGATATCTATGCATATTGTGTTAGTGGAACCGAAATTCGGCAATACAGAATATTCCCGCCTCTGCGCAGCGGAGCATCTGACTCTTCATCTGGTGGAACCCCTTGGATTTTTCATTGATGACAAGCATCTGAAAAGGGCGGGCCTGGATTACTGGGACCTTCTGGAGGTTCATGTGCATCCCGATTTTTCATCGGTGGAACGGATGCTGAAGGGCCATCATTTTTATTACAATACCACCAAGGCCGTGAAGGCCTACACCCAGGTATCCTTCAGGGAAGATGATGTGCTGGTATTCGGCAAGGAAACCAAAGGGCTTCCGGAGGATATGCTCCTGGCCCACCGGGAGGACTGTATCCGGATTCCCATGATAGAAGAAGCTCGCTCTCTCAATTTATCCAACGCGGTGGCCATTGTGGCACTGGAAGCACTGAGGCAGACCGGTTTCCCCCATCTTTTGAAGGAAAGCGGCCGGTTGTTTAAAGGAGGCAGGGACACCCATGAATACGTATGATGCAGCTTATGATCTGGCAAGGGCCATCAAGGAAAGCGATGAAATGAAACGTTTGACTGCGGCAGCTGAAAAGATCAAGGGTGATGAGGAAGCCAGGAAAATGGTGAAGGAATATATCATGGCCCAGATGAAAGCTGATTATGCCAAACTGGCAGGACAGAAGGAAGATGAGGACAGCTACCAGCATCTGCAGGAGCTGGCTGTTCTGGTAAGCAACAACAGCGATGCCCAGGAATATCTCCAGGCATTTATCCGTTGGAATCAGGTAGCTGCGGATTTGCAGAAGATTGTATCCGATGCAATGGCGCAGGGTATGGATGTATTGGAACTGAATAAACAATGACAGATTGGAAAGCATTTCTTGATGGAATTTTAACTGAACGGCAGTACAAGCTGGATGAACCTATGAACCGCCACACCACTTATGGCATCGGCGGACCGGCAGACTGCTTTGTCATGCCCCAGACCACGGAGGAACTGAAGAAGGTCCTTTCTAAAGCTCATGAGGAGGGCATTCCCGTCACTTTTATCGGCGGCGGCTCCAACCTTCTGGTGTCAGATCTGGGCATCCGGGGGATTACGGTGTGCACCAGCCGCCTGCAGCAGGACATGACCTGTCATGAAACCTGGATTACTGCCATGGGCGGCGTAGGCACCGGTACCATTTCCCGCTTTGCGGAAAAGAACAGCCTCAAAGGTTTTGAATGGGCTGTGGGTATTCCTGGCACCCTCTGCGGCGCTGTATTCATGAATGCCAACGGCTACGGCAGTCAGATGAAGAACGTGGTGGAGGAAGTGTATACCATTTCCAGTGACGGCACGGAAGATCGTACCTATGGATGGGATGATCTCCATTATGGCGACAGCGACAGCGTTTTCATGCATAACGGTGATATCATTGTGGGGGCCAAGCTCCATCTGGCACCGGGCAATGCTGATGAAATCAAGAGGAACATGACGGAACACCAGATTTCCAGAAGGACCAAGCAGCCTCTGGAAAAGAGGAGCGCCGGCACCATGTACCTCCGCCCGCCGGGATACCATGTGGGACCCATGATTAAGGACTGCGGTCTCATCGGCTTCTCCGTCGGAGATGCCCAGGTGTCCACCAAGCATCCGGATTTTGTGGTGAATAACGGCCACGCTTCCTGCAAGGATGTACTGGCAGTGCTCCATGAAGTGCAGAAGCGGATTATGGACAATTACCATATCCACGTACCCCTGGATGTGCGGATTCTTGGTGAAGGGGTCAAACAGGAAAGATAAGGAGTCACTGGTTCCTTTATGGAATCAGGGGCCACATACAAAAAGAACCGGCTTTGTGACCGGTCTTTTGTATGTCTCTTTTGGCTATGATTTTTTTTTAATAAAGGACTTGCATTTTTGAGAAAAGTTATGTATTATAGAAAAGTAAGTTAGCACTCGATGCTAGTGAGTGCTAATAGTCAAAGGAGGAATAAACATGTTAAAACCATTGGCAGATCGTGTTCTCGTTAAAGTTGATGAAGAAGAAACTAAGACCAAAGGCGGAATCCTGATTCCGGATACAGCTCAGAAAAAATCCCAGAAAGGTACAGTGATGGCTATCGGTTCCGGCAAAGTGCTGGACAATGGTACCCGTCTTCCTTTTGAAGTCAAAGTAGGAGACCATGTGCTCTTTGCTAAATATTCCGGCGTAGATATTGATGAAGACGGTGAAAAATACCTGCTTCTTGCTGAAAGAGATATCCTCGCTATTCTTTAATTTTTAGTTTTCAAATCTTAGGAGTGATATAAATGGCTAAAAAGTACTTTATAATGAAGAAGCCCGCGCAGCTCTTCTGAAGGGCGTTGACCAGCTGGCTAATGCAGTCAAGATTACCCTGGGACCGAAAGGCCGCAATGTGGTTCTTGATAAGAAATTCGGCGCTCCGAACATCGTAAACGACGGTGTTTCCATTGCCCGTGAAATCGAACTGAAGGATCCCTTTGAAAACATGGGTGCCCAGCTTGTTAAAGAAGTAGCCACCAAGACCAATGATGTAGCCGGCGACGGCACCACCACTGCAACCCTTCTAGCTCAGTCCATGATTCATGAAGGCATGAGAAACGTAGCTGCCGGTGCCAACCCCATGGTCCTGAAGAAGGGCATTGAAGAAGCAGTGAAAGTTCTTGTAGATGAAATCAAGAAGAAGGCTGTTCCTGTAAAGACAAAGGAAGCCATTGCTCAGGTTGCTTCCATTTCCTCTGCTGATAAGACCATCGGCGGCCTCATTGCTGACGCTATGGAAAAAGTTGGCAACGACGGTGTTATTACAGTAGAAGATTCCAAGACCATGGGCACCAGCCTGAAGGTAGTAGAAGGCATGCAGTTCGACCGCGGCTACCTCTCCCCATACATGGTAACTGACCCGGATAAGATGGAATGCGTCATGGATAACCCATACATCCTCATTACCGACAAGAAAATCAACATGCTGCAGGATCTGCTCCAGCTCTTGGAACAGGTTGCCCGCTCCGGCAAGGAACTCCTGATTATTGCTGAAGATGTGGAAGGCGAAGCACTGGCTACCCTGGTAGTGAACAGACTCCGCGGCACCCTGAAATGCGCTGCTGTCAAAGCTCCGGGATTCGGCGATCGCCGTAAAGCTATGCTGGAAGATATTGCCATCCTCACCGGCGGCCATGTGATTTCTGATGATATGGGCCGCAAGCTCCAGAGCGCAACCCTGGATGACCTGGGCACTGCTCATCAGATCCGCATCACTAAGGACAACACCACCATCGTAGCGGTGCCGGTGACAAGGATGCCATCAAACACAGAGTGGAACAGATTCGTGAACAGTACAAGGCAGCTGTTTCCCAGTTTGATAAAGATAAACTCCAGGAACGTCTGGCTAAGATGAGCGGCGGCATTGCTGTCATCGAAGTAGGCGCAGCTACTGAAGTAGAAATGAAAGATAAGAGACTCCGCATTGAAGATGCTCTGAATGCTACCAGAGCTGCTGTAGAAGAAGGTATCGTTGCCGGCGGCGGCACAACCTTCCTGGATATCCAGAGCAGCCTTGATTCCATCAAAGCAGAAGGGGACGTAAAGACCGGCGTGAACCTGGTTCGTCATGCTATCGAAGCTCCTGTACGCCAGATTGCTGACAACGCAGGTCTGGAAGGCGCTATCGTAGCTGAAAAGGTCAAAGAAGCAGGCGACGGCATCGGCTACAATGCAGCAGAAGATAAGTATGAAGATATGCTGGCAGCAGGCATTGTAGACCCGGCTAAAGTAACCAGAAGCGCACTGCAGAATGCAGCATCCATTGCTGCCCTCGTTCTCACCACGGAAGCTGTAGTAGGCGATATTCCGGAAGAAAAACCGGCTATGCCTCCTATGCCCCAGGGCGGAATGATGTAATCTGATTCATCATCAGACCATGTAGTATGTAAAAAAGACTGTGAAATCATGAACCTATGGTTTCACAGTCTTTTTGTAACCGGATTTTCCGGAAAAACGAAAATTTTGCGGCCGTCACATTTTCCTTTTATAAACCATGATACAATAGGAGCATGAAAGGAAGTCTTGACTATGGACATACAGTTGAAACGGGTATATGAAAGTCCGGAAGAATCGGATGGATACAGGATTCTGACGGACCGGCTGTGGCCGAGGGGCATTTCCAGGGAAAAAGCGGCACTGGACCTTTGGGCCAAAGACATGGCTCCCTCTTCGGAGCTTCGGAAATGGTTCGGCCATGATCCGGAAAAATACGAAACATTCAGGAAAAAGTATCTGCAGGAGCTGGATCATAATCCGGGAAAGGAGGATTTTCTTTCCCTGGTGAAAAGCCATCTTAAGGAGGCAGGGTGACTCTTCTCTATGGAGCCAGAGACAGGGAACACAACCAGGCCGTGGTGCTGCAGCATTTTCTGGAACAAGCTCTTTCGTAAAACACAGGATGAGGAGATACCATGGAATTAAGGGTTATGAAGTACTTCCTGGCAGTGGCGGAGGAAGGAAATATTACAAAGGCCGCAGACCGGCTGCATCTGACCCAGCCCACCCTTTCCCGGCAGCTGCGGGAGCTGGAGGAGGAACTGGGGGCACCCCTTTTTGTACGGGGGAAGAGAAGGATTGCACTGACCGAGGCTGGTGTTCTTTTTAAAGCCAGGGCTGAGGAAATCATGGCGCTGGAAAAACGGACAGTCTATGAGTTTTCCCATCTGGGGGAAACCATAGCTGGCGATGTGTATGTGGGAAGCGGCGAAACGGAAGCGGTGAGTGATGTCATATCGGCTCTGGCGCCGGTACTTCAGCAGTACAGGGATATTCATCTGCATCTTTTAAGTGGAAACGGTGAACAGTCACTGGATTATCTGGAAAGGGGACTCCTGGATTTTGCCCTTCTCTGCCGCAGTCAGCCTCCGGAAGATTATAACTATATCCAGCTGCCTCATCGGGATACATGGGGCCTGATTATGAGGAAAGATAATCCGCTGGCAGCCAAACCGGGCATCCGGGCAGTGGATCTCAAGAAGGAACCGCTGATTGTGTCAGCCCAGCTTACCTCTCGAAATGAGATCCAGCGGTGGATGGGGGATTACAGCGCCCTCACCGTGGCAGCTACTTACAATCTGGCTTATAATGCGTCGTTTCTCGTGGAGCAGGGGCTGGGAAGCATGATTACTTTTGAAGGGCTCGTCCCCTGTGGTACCGATTTCCGTCCGAACCTTGTATTCCGCCCCTTTATTCCCGCTTTATTCAGTGGTAACTTCATCATATGGAAAAAAGGACGCCTTCTTTCCAAAGCAGCGGAATTGCTGAAAGAGAGGATGGAGAGCTGCTTTTCATAATGCTTTATGGGCATGGTCAACTGAAATAAACAGGCATTAGCTATTGAAAAACCTCCTGCTTATAATGAAATCGTAGAAAGTCTATAGATTTCATGATAAGGCAGGAGGTATTTTTGTGGGTAAAAAGGTAATCATTATATCATCCAGTCTGCGAAGGAACAGCAATTCAGAAAGGCTGGCAGCTGCTTTTGCACAGGGAGCAGAAAAGGCAGGAAATGAAACGGAATTGATTTCCCTGGCAGGCAGGAAGCTGGGATTCTGCACCGGATGTCTGTCCTGCCAGAAAACATTTCGCTGTTACCAGAAGGATGACGGGGCGGTTCTCTGCGAAAAAATAGGGAATGCCGATGTGGTGGTATTTGCTACGCCCATCTATTACTACGGAATCAGCGGACAGCTGAAGACCCTGCTGGATCGGTGCAATCCCCTGTTTCCGCAGGAATACCATTTCCGGGATGTATACCTTCTGATGGCTGCAGATGATGACAACCCCCATACACCGGAAAGAGCCATTTCCGGATTGACCGGCTGGATTGACTGTTTCCCCAAGTCCCGCCTGGCAGGTGTGGTATTTGCCGGCGGCGTGACGGAGGCAGGAGATATTGAAAATCATAAAGAGCTTCATGAAGCCTTCGTAGCTGGCATGCATGTGCAATAAATCAAGGGAGAAAACAGAATGAAAAATGTAAAGAAGATAAAATGGATGATTCTTGCCCTGGCCGGTCTTGCTCTGGCAGGCTCTGTAATGACGGCGGAGGCTGCCGATGTGAACAGCCAGGGAGAAAAGGGAAACGGGGTGCGCCGGATTTCTACGACTCCCTGGCAGGGAGAGGAACCGCTGAAGCTCACTGATACCTGGGACAAAACCTTTCCCAAAAGTGATAAGGTAGACCATTCCAAGGTCACCTTCCATAACCGCTATGGCATAACCCTGGCAGCAGACCTGTACATGCCGAAAAACAGGAAAGGGAAAATGGCGGCCCTGGCTGTGGCAGGCCCCTTCGGTGCCGTCAAGGAACAGGCGGCAGGTCTCTATGCCCAGAAGCTGGCGGAAATGGGATTTTTAACCATGGCTTTTGACCCATCCTTTATCGGCGAAAGCGGCGGCAGAATCAGAAATGTGGCCAGTCCGGACATCAATACGGAAGATTTCTCGGCAGCGGTGGATTATCTCTCCAGCCGCGACGATGTGAATCCGGATAAAATCGGTATTGCAGGCATCTGCGGCTGGGGCGGCATGGCATTGAATGCCGCGGCTATGGATACAAGAATCAAAGCCACCGTTACATCCACCATGTACGATATGAGCCGGGTGATTGCCAATGGCTATTTCGACTATGAAAAGAACCAGAGTCTTTTAAAGAAGGAAAGAATGGAAAGACGGAAGGTCCTTAATGAAGAGAGAACCCTGGATTATAGAAATGGAAACTACAAGAGAGACGGCGGTGTGGTAGATCCTCTTCCGGCAGATGCGCCTCAGTTTGTGAAGGATTACTATGACTATTACAAAACAAAGAGAGGCTATCATCCCCGGTCTCCTAACTCCAATGACGGATGGAACCTGACCAGTGCCCTGTCCTTCATGAATATGCCTCTTCTGACCTATGCGGACGAAATCGAAAACCCTGTCCTCATGATTCATGGTGAAAAAGCCCATTCCCGTTATTTTTCGGAAGATGCGTTCAAGAAACTGAAAGGAAACAACAAGGAACTCCTTATCGTTCCCGGTGCCAGCCACACAGACCTTTATGACAACATGGACAAGATTCCCTTTGACAAAATCGCCGCCTTCTTCCACAAGTACCTGGGGTGATGAAGAGCGCAGAGAAATCAGGGGGAGGGAAGCAGCCATTTTTCTCTTTCTCCCTGCTTTGAAGCTCCGGTGCTTCCTGTGGTAAAATAACAGACATATGATTTCTATTTTTATGACAGGAGACACACATGGAAGCACTGAAAACGGTAACGATCAGCAAACGGGCGGAACTGGCGGCCAGGGGAGGGCATCCCTGGATTTACGGTTCTGAAATCAAAGACATGGATGAAGCATAGCGCCAGGAGACATGGTGAAGGTCCTTTCTTCCAAAGGGAAATTTGTGGGGACCGGGTTTTACAATCCTCATTCCAAAATCACTATCCGTATCTTCTCCACCAATGCCAATGACCGGTTCGATGAAGCTTTCTGGAAAAGGCGGGCTGCCTATGCCGTCGATTACCGTCTCCAGGTGATGAGGAAGGAAGATTATGACTGCTGCCGTCTGGTGTTTGGCGAAGCAGATCAGCTGCCGGGCTTGACGGTGGATCGTTTCGGCGATGTGCTGTCAGTGCAGGTGCTGTCTCTGGGCATGGAAAAAAGGAAGCACCTTTTCCTTGACGGCCTCATCGAAGTGCTTCGGGAAAGAAATCTTCCCGTATCCTGCATTTATGAAAGAAATGATGTGAAAATCAGGGAACTGGAGGGCATGGAGCAGTACAAGGGATTTTACCATTCCCCTCTTCTTGCTCCGGAAGAGGAAAAGACCCTGGTAGATATTGTAGAAAACGGCATTCGCTATACGGTGGATGTGGAGAATGGGCAGAAGACAGGATTCTTCCTTGACCAGAAATTCAACCGCCTGGCGGCAGCTTCCATTGCCCGGGGACGCCATGTGCTGGACTGCTTTACCCATACCGGCGCTTTTGCGCTGAATGCGGCCAAAGGCGGAGCCGCTTCGGTGACGGCTCTGGATATTTCAGAGGAAGCAGTGCATATGGCTGCCCATAACGGCATCATCAATGGTCTTCCTATCCAGGCTGTCAGGGCGGACGTATTTGACTTCCTTACGGAACTGGACCGCACAAAGAATCATGAATATGATTACATCATCCTGGATCCGCCAGCCTTCACGAAATCCGGCAGGACCGTGCACGAAGCCTTCCGGGGTTACAAGGAAATCAACTACAGGGCCATGAAAATCCTGCCTCGGGGCGGATACCTGGCCACCTGTTCCTGCTCCCATTTCATGGGAGAAGAACTTTTTGTGAAAATGGTGAAGGAAGCAGCCCGGGACGCCGGAGTCACCTTAAGGCAGATTGAATTCCGCCAGCAGGCACCGGACCATCCCATTCTCATGACGGTGCCGGAAACCTATTACCTGAAATTCTTCCTGTTCCAGATCATCTGACCACAAGGAAATTACGTATTTATATGCTGCGCAAAAGGACGCTGAAGAAATGACTGTCATTTCTTCAGCGTCCTTTCGGATGCACCCTTCAGCGGGCTCTTTCCTGCAGGTAGTCCCTGAGGTTCAGAATTTTTACGGCGGTCCAGCTGCCGTTTACATCCTTTTCCATAAGCACCTGCCAGGTAAAGTCTTTGTCCAGTTTTTTATCATGAACCTTCACATACACCAGCTTGCCTACTTTTCTTCCTTTACGTCCAGAATATCAGTGAGGGAAAGGGCAGCGGAGCCCAGGGAGGCAGACATGATTTTTCCTGCTTTGCCAGAAGGCTCTTTTCCGCTTCCTTCAGTGAAGCGGATTTCCGTCTGGCGTATCATTTCATCGACGGCCTGCTTTTTCAGCATTTTCAGAATGGAAGCGGCCAGCGCATGGTCCACCCTGCCATCGGAAGCCAGGTAGGCGGCGGTGTCATCTACGGCAGAGCCATAGACCCTATCCATGTCCACCCGTTCCTTGAAAAGCTGCAGGTCCTTTTTCTTCAGGGCCTGCTGGATTTCCCCTGCTGCATAGGCCGGAGTTCTGGACCAGTAGAAAACGTACCAGCCTCCGGCGGCACAGAGGATGAGGGCCAGGACCAGGACAGCTTTTTTTACGATGGTGTTGTTCATAGATTTCCTCCTTTTTCTTTATTATATCGAAAGGGAGGAAAAAGAAACAGGGCTTCCCCCTGAAGGGGAAGTCCTGTGAGGAAAGAGGCTATTTTCCTGTATCGAAGAGGGCCTTCTGCTGGGTAAATTCGAGCATGCCGTAAATGCCGCCTTCCCGGCCGATGCCGCTTTCCTTGTAGCCGCCGAAGGGGGCTGCCGTATCACGGGGGCTGGCATTGATGTATACATTGCCTGCCTGAATTCTATGGGCCATGGCGATGGCTTTGTCCTTGGGACCGTACACACCGGCGTTGAGGCCGTAGCGTACATCATTGGCAATGGAGATGGCATCGTCCTCATCCCGGTAGGTCATGACGCAGAGCACGGGCCCGAAGATTTCATCCTGGGCGATGGTCATATCATTTTTCACATCGGTGAAGATGGTGGGCTTTATGTAGTAGCCTTATCCGGAGAGTCCGGAAGTCCGCCCAAAAGGAGGCGGGCTCCTTCATCCATGCCCTTTCTGATATATTCGGAAATCTTTTTGTACTGCTGCAGGGAGGACACAGGGCCCAGCTTTACTTCATGGCTTTCGGGGCTGCCGACTGTATATTCTCTGGCGATTTCGGTCAGCTGTTTTTCTATGGTTTCCTTCTCTTCTGCCGGAATGAGGAGGCGGGAGAAGGCAGTGCAGGTCTGCCCGGAATTCAGGAAGATGCTGTTGAAGCACAGGTGGATAGTTCGGTGTAGTCATGATCTTTGGCAGGAAGAATCACATAGGGCGATTTACCGCCCAGTTCCAGACTGATATGTTTCACTGACTCCAGGGCCTTCTTGCCTACCGTTACGCCGCCGGAGGTGGAGCCGGTGAAGGAAATCATATCCACTAGGGGATGGGAGGAAAGGGCATTGCCCACTTCACCGCCCCGGCCGGTAATCAGGTTGAATACGCCTTTCGGGAAGCCGGCCTTCTCAAAGGCTTCTGCCAGGTAATAGGAAGAAAGGGGCGTATGCTGGCTTGGCTTTAAAATCACCGTATTTCCCATGAGCAGGGCTGGTACGATTTTCTGGATGACCTGCCCCAGCGGATAGTTCCAGGGCGTAATGCATCCGATAACGCCCACCGGTTCCCGGTAGGTGGTGGAATAGGCCATCTTTTCCACCAGAGGAACCTTCGGCGCCAGGTCTATGTAGGAACGGGTGCGCACGTACTGGTATTCTACCTGAGATGATTTAGTAAAGCTGTAGGGAGAGCCCAGCTCTTTGATGGTGATGTCAATGAGGTCATTTTCCTGGCTTTTGAAAATGGCAAGGAACTTTTCCATCAGATCGATTCTCTCTGTCAGTGGAAGGGCGGCCCAGGCCGGAAGGGCCTCATGAGCTGCTCTGGCTGCTTTGTCCACATCTTCTTCATTTCCGGCGGGCACCCGGGCAAAAATCTGCCGGGTGGCGGGATTTTCTACTTCGATAAATTGGCCTGACGCGCCGGCAGTCCACTGGCCGCCGATGTAAAGCTTTTCAAAATCCACTGGTAAAAACCTCCCTTTCGCAAAATGAAAAAGGGAATAGCCTATGACTTCTATCCCCTTCTTCGGTTTGATGAAATTGCAAAGGCCTGTGCCTTTTCTTTATTATAGCCATTTTATTTGCAGGATACAATGAGAGGGGAAGTACAGAAAATCTATCCATCCATGGTATAATGAAGTTGAATCTATTTTTAATAGGTTAATATAAAATTAATGAAAATATAATAAGGAGGTCTGAATGGGTTTACTGGATGAAACATTGAATCAGATTCAGCCATTGGATGAAGAGGCCATGGAAAAGGCAGCATCCCGGTGGAAGAATCTGTACACAGGCATGGGGGACTTGGGAAAAATGGAAACCATGGTAACCCAGTTTGTCGGTGTAACAGGGGAGGCCATGCCGGACATTCCGAAGTGCTGCACCGTCATTGCCTGCAGCGATCATGGCGTTTATGCAGAAGGGGTTTCCGCCTATCCACAGTCTACTACTGTAGGCATGACAAAGGCCTACGTGGAAACGAAGGGGGCTGCAGCCAATGCCATGGCCTATTATGCCCGCTCTGACATGGTGGTGGTAGACATGGGCATCAATGCTGACATGAGCGGCGTGCCGAACCTCCTGGACCGGAAAATCGCCTGGGGTACGAAAAATATTGCCCAAGAGCCGGCCATGACCCGCCTGGAGGCGATCCGCTCCATTGAAACGGGCATTGAAATTGCAGACGAAAAGGCCAGGGAGGGGTACCGGGTATTTACCATCGGTGAAATGGGAATTTCCAATACCACTTCCTCCGCCTGCATCCTGGGGGCTTTCAACCATTGGAATGCCATCGAAGTCACCGGCCGGGGCACCAATATTTCTGATGAACGGCTCCGCCATAAGATCGATGTGGTGCAGAGGGCAATGGATGTGAACCATCCTGATCCCAATGACGGCCTGGACGTACTTTCCAAGGTGGGCGGTTTTGAATACGGCTGCATGACCGGCGTCATCCTGGGGGCCGCTGCCAACCATGCTCTCACCATCATTGATGGCTTCAACACCACCGCCAGTGCGTTCATTGCCAAAGCTCTGTGTCCGGAAGTGGTCCATTACCTTATGGCGTCTCATCTGTCCCTGGAACAGGCCCACAAAAAATCGCTGGCTGCCCTGGGACTGACGGAATACATTGACCTGGACTTTCGCCTGGGTGAAGCCATTGGTGCCGGCATTCAGACAAGAATGCTGGACTATGCCCTTTCCGTATATCGGGAATGCGCGGCTAAAGATGAGGAGGTGAAAGCATGAGTTCCATTCCAAAGTTAAATGAAGATGTGATGAAAGCCTGCCAGCTTTACGTGGATAACCTGATTAAACCGATCCATTCTCTGGGAAAGCTGGAGGAAATGGCAGTCCGCATCGCCGGTATTACAGGCATTGTCAAGCCTTCCTATCTCAGCAAGGCCCTGGTTATTTTCGGCGGCGATACGGGCAGTGGACGGAGAAAATAAAACAAAAGGCCAGCTCTCTCATGATGAAATGAAGCTGGTGGCCCAAGGATACGGGCCGGTCAATGTCATTGCCCGGCAGCTGGAGTCGCCGGTGTACCTCATTGATGCAGGCCTTGAAAAGGATACCTCCGATATAGAAGGAGTGCTTACAAAGAAAATGATTCACGGCACCCATCACGGCAGGCCTGCATGGATGATGAGGTGGTGGAAAATGCCATTTCCCTCGGCATGTCTGTGGCCAAAACCCTGGCTGCCCAGGGCGTGGAAGCGGCAGGGATAGGAAACATAGGGGAAAGATCCCTTCTCTCCGCCCTGGCAGTGACGGCATCCATTATGAAGGAAGACTGATGAAAGTTTCTCAGGGAAGCAGCTTCCAGCTCTCTTTGTCCGGTGTCGGGGATTTTGCCAAAGACCGGTGGGCAATCTGGCGGAAGTGGGTTCTGCGGAAATTGCAGCTCTCTTTGGCTTCGTGGTGGAAGCGGCCAGAAAAGGCATGATCGTAGTCTTTGATAATGCAGTGACCGGAGCGGCCGTGCTGGCGGCAGTGACGGTGTATCCGGAAATCAGAAACTTCATTTTTCCTTCAGTCTATTATGAAGAACCGATTCATAAAATGCAGATGCAGAAACTCAAGATGAATGCTTTCCTCCATTATGATTTCACAGAAGCCGAAGGATTCGGATCAGCCTGGGCCTCTCCCTTCTGGATGCGGCCATTGACATGCTGAACCAGATGAAAACCTTTGGCACCGCCGACGTGGATGTGGCCATCGACGGCGCAGGAAGCGGGAGGCAGAGAAAGGAGATTAAATAATGAAAGCCCTTTTTATCAGATGCTACGGAAAACTGACGGCAGATATGATGATTGGCGGCCTCATCGACATGGGGGTGCCGCCGGTGTACCTGAAATCAAAGCTGAAGGATGCCGGCCTTCCGGACAATTTCATTGAAAAGCCCAATCCGAAAGCTCAGATTTCCGCTCATTATTTCCATATCCCGCCCTATGGGGACAAGCCCCTTCTTTTAAAGCAGGCAGACCTTTTCAGAATCTGGAAGGACATCTGCAGCAAAGGAGCGCCGGAGTGGGAAGAAACGGGATGGAAGGTATTCTCCGCCTTAACCGCCGGCGTGTCTCATGCCATTGATGAAATTCCGGCGGATGTGGTGGACCTCAGGCGGGCAGGCGTATCGGAGGAAAATCTGATATCCCTTTACCTCTTCCTGGCATGCCTGGACTATCTGGAGGTGGAAACCCTCTTTACCTGTCCCTTTACCATTTCCAAAGGAAAAACGGAGAAAGGAAAGTCATCGGCTGCTATTTTGACCGATGCCGTTTCCACAGTGGGGAAAGAAGTGCCTGCCGAGGATGTGGATCCTTTTGCAGCAGCCATGCTGGAAGGTCTTTCGGCTGCCTTCATGCCCATGGACGGCAGGTCCTTACGGACCGCACTGCCTATGGCAGTTCCAGCGCTGAAAAGCCGACAGGCGATAATACCCTGGCAGAATATCTGGGATATTTCACGGACCGTGGAGAGTCTGTCTTCAGCAGGCACATGAAGGTCTTTGGCATGAGCGCAGAATTGGATTTATAGGGCTTCTGACTGACCGCACCGGCATCTCCCATGGATGCCGGTGTATTTTTATGCTTTTTTTAAATAATTTGTAAAAAGGGGCTTGCCAAAAGAAGAAAAATGAGCTATAATCATTTTCGTCGCACGGCGGAAGTCCAAAGGCAGGAAATGAGATCTTGACTGATTCAAAACTTCCTGTTGACAGAAATGTCACAATGTGATAAAGTATAGGACGTGACGTTGAGGGTCAAATCACTGAGAAACAAAATTTCAAGAAGTGACTTGACAAACGACGAAAGCAATGATAAAATGGCATCGTTGCTAACAAATGCGGAAGTAGCTCAGTGGTAGAGCACAACCTTGCCAAGGTTGGGGTCGCGGGTTCGAGTCCCGTTTTCCGCTCCATAGTTAGTATCATCCGAGAGGATGTGCTATAGATTCCTGAATAGCTCAGCCGGTAGAGCGCGTGACTGTTAATCACGATGTCGCAGTCGAACCTGTTCAGGAGCCATAGGGGTATCGCCAAGCGGTAAGGCAACGGACTCTGACTCCGTCATGCGTAGGTTCGAATCCTACTACCCCTGCCAATGATCCATTAGCTCAGTCGGTAGAGCACTTGACTTTTAATCAAGGTGTCCCGCGTTCGAGTCGCGGATGGATCACCATATGTGGCCTGTTCGTCAAGTGGTTAAGACACCGCCCTTTCACGGCGGGTTCGCGAGTTCGAATCTCGCACAGGTCACCAATGTGGGCGATTAGCTCAGCTGGGAGAGCGTCTGCCTTACAAGCAGAATGTCAGCAGTTCGATCCTGTTATCGCCCACCAAACGGCCCGGTGGTGTAGTGGTCTAACATGCCGCCCTGTCACGGCGGAGATCGTCAGTTCAAATCTGATCCGGGTCGCCACAATTTTGCCTCGGTAGCTCAGTTGGTAGAGCAAAGGACTGAAAATCCTTGTGTCAACGGTTCGATTCCGTTCTGAGGCACCATATATGCGGCTGTGGCGGAATGGCAGACGCGCTACTTTGAGGGGGTAGTGATCTTTCGATCGTGTGAGTTCAAGTCTCACCAGCCGCACCACAATTTTCCTAATTACTTGTTGTTTAACTTCATATGCGGTCGTGGCGGAACTGGCAGACGCGCTATCTTCAGGCGGTAGTGGAGTAATCCGTGAGAGTTCAAATCTCTCGACCGCACCACTCAAAAATGAACTTCCAAGTGTTGAACTTGGAAGTTTTTTTGTGTCAAAAAAACTGGAAAGAAAATGTTTTTCTGCTGAGAGGTGTACAGGATTTTTTCTCCTCTTTGCCATATAATAAAAGGAAAAAGGAGGTTTCCATGCATTCGTCGGTCTACTTCTTCGCCTTAGGGCATTTGGCCACAGACTGGTCTCAGGGCGCCATACCGGCGCTGCTTCCCTATTTCATTGCCCGCTTCGGTCTTTCTTACCAGGAAGCAGGCCTGCTGGTTTTTGCCAATGTGCTCATTGCTTCTGTCATGCAGCCGCTCTTTGGTTATTATTCCGATAAGGTTTCCAAGCCCTGGTTTGTGCCGCTGGGCCCTCTGATCTGCGGGGCCGCTATTTCTTTCGCAGGCTTTGCCCCGGGCTATGCGTCCCTTTTTCTGTCAGCCCTCTGCTGCGGCATAGGCAGTGCCCTTTTTCATCCGGAAGCGGCCCTTATGGTGAATCGGATTTCCGGAAGCCGGAAAGGCCGGGCCATGGGAATCTTCTCTGTAGGCGGCAATGCGGGGTTTGCCATAGGCCCCCTTCTGGCAGGTTTCTGCGCCTACCGGCTGGGCATCCATTCCCTTCTGATCTTCGGTATCCTTAATGCGGTTATGGCATTTGCCATAGTCCGCTGCATGGCTTCCCTTCGCCCTGCCATGGCTATGGCGGAAAAGGAAGAAGCCCGGGTTCTTGGGGGAATGGAAAGGAAGAATGACTGGCTTTCTTTCGGAAAGCTGTCTGTATTGATACTGGCCCGTTCTCTTGGATTTACCTTAAGCAATACCTTCATCCCGCTCCTCTGGATTCACGTACTGGGGGCCACGGAAGGGGAGGGAACCACAGCGCTGTCCATTCTTTTCGGGCTGGGGGCCTGCTTTACCTATCTGGGCGGTCTGCTGGCAGACAAAATGGGATTTCTGAAGATCATTCACCTGGCCTTTCTTTCCATGGTACCGGCCTATTTTCTTCTCACTCACACAGAAAGCCTGACATGGGCTTTTGTGCTTCTGATTCCGGCGGCCCTTTCCATATTCATGCCCTATAGTCCATCGTTATCCTGGGGCAGACCTATCTGGGGAGAAATGCCGGTTTTGCCTCTGGCGTGACCCTGGGACTTTCTACCACCCTGGGCGGCATGTTTGCACCCCTGGTTGGCTGGGCAGCTGATATATGGGGTCTTCAGACAGCCCTCCAGATTCTCTGGGTGGCAGGCCTTGCAGGAGCAGCCGTATCCTTCACCCTTCCGGCTGTGAAAAAAGAGGAATGACCTGTTTCAAACATAGAAGGTTTCATATGATATAATAAAAGAAATTTATACCTTATACCTATTTTTCAGTCACAGGAGGATATATGAACGCATTTGCAGCACTTGGGGTAGCAGAGGATTTGACAGCCCTTTTGAAACTGCAGGGGATTAAAATGCCTACCCCCATCCAGCAGGCTTCCATCCCGTCCATTTTTAAGGGAAAGGATCTGATTGGTCGATCCCAGACAGGCACCGGCAAGACCCTGGCCTACCTGCTTCCGGTTATCCAGCGGGTGGATAAGGACAGGGGCGCCACCCAGGTCCTCATCATGACCCCCACCCGGGAACTTTCCAAGCAGGTATTTGACGTATTCCGCCCCTTTGCTCTGAAGCTCGGTCTTGATGGCGTAGATATCATCGGCGGCAGGACCATTGAAAACCAGCTGCAGAAGCTGAAACGGGATCCCCAGGTCATTATCGGTACACCCGGCCGCCTTCTGGACCATATCCGGAGGAAAAGTCTGGACCTTTCCCAGGTGAAAACGGTAATCCTGGATGAGGCGGATCAGATGCTGGCTAATGGTTCAGGGAAGATATCGAAGCTCTGGTGGATGAAACGCCGAAAAAGCGGCAGCTTCTCCTCTTCTCTGCCACCATGCCGGACGAAGCGGTGCGGCTGGCAAGGAAATATATGAAACATCCGGCTTTTATCGATGTTTCTGAAAAAACGGCAGCTTCCACAGTGGAACAGCGGGTCTATGAAACGACCAAACCAAGGAAGTTCAAGCTTCTGGTACGCCATCTGACGGAAATGAATCCCTACATGGCAGTGGTTTTCTGCAATACCAGGGAAGAAGCCCATGAAATTGCAGGAAAGCTGCAGGAAGAAACAGATTTCGTGGTTGATGAAATCCATGGCGACATGAGCAGGGGCAGCGGAACCAGGTGATTCGTGAATTTGAAAAGGCGAAAACCCAGATTCTCGTGGCCTCGGATATTGCAGCCCGGGGGCTGGATGTGGAAGGCATTACCCACGTATTCAACTATGACATTCCCAGAAATCTGGAATACTATGTCCACCGCATCGGCCGCACCGGAAGAGCAGGAACAAAAGGTATTGCTATTACCTATGCCACCCCTGAAGATGGGAGTCTCCTTCGAAAACTGGAAAAATCCATTTCCGAAACCATTACCCGCTACGATGAAAAGGGAAATGTACGGCGCGTAAGACAGGGAAAACCGAAAAAGAAAGTGGTAACCCCCGGCATGTACAAGCTACCAAGAAAAAGGAACATAAAGCTCTGGGCCACAAGGGAAAGAATATGCGCCAGAAGCGGAAGAAAGACAAAACGGATAAAAAAGGAAAAAAGAAATAAAGAAATAATGGAAACCGTCCGGACATCCGGACGGTTTTTTCGCGGAGGGCTGGTGGAGAGTGAGACGGCTTTCCTCTATCCGCTTACCGAGGAATCCTATGCTTGAAAGAAATCAAAGACCACTGATTACCAGACACCAGTCTTTCCTCCGGCTGATCGTTATGGGCAGAGGAATTGCTATCGGCAGGTACCGGTGTTCTTAGCTCTGGCTGGAATGATCGTGCGCTGCGGGAGGGTTATTCTGCAGCGCTGACTTCATATTCATTGCCTCGGCGGCAATCCGCAGCCCTTCGGTCCAAAGGGTCATTAACCTTTCTCATTGGACGCTGCCCCCATGTGGTACAATATACCTATTGAGGTGATAGTATGTGTAAAAATAAAGACTGCATAAAACAGCTGCTCTGGCTGCTGGCGCTGACCATTCCCTGGGGACTGGGGGGATTTGTGGTTCATACGGCTTTTTCCCTGTCCCTGGGTACCATTGTCTACTGGGCGGCAGGACTTCTGGTGCCTTTGATTTTCTACCTGGTGCAGAAGAAGGGCTGGGGCAGCGAGCTGGGAGGTCTTCGGGGCGCCGTTCACGGGCCTGTCTGGATTTCTCTGGTGATTGTAGAGATGGTGGTATTCTGGAATTATCTGCCCTCCATTGACCGGATATGGAAGACTTCCCCGGTTCCTGCGGCAGCAGCATCATTCCTGGTGCTTTCTTTCTTCGTTATCCTTGCATTCTTCCTGGACCGGTGGATTTCTCTTATCTACGTCCGGCTGAAGGAGAAAAACACCCTGGCTGCCCGGTGGCTGGGCTCAGCCTTTTTCAGCGCCTTATCCCCGGCACGGCCATGATTTCCTTTCTGGGGCTTTACTATGCCGGCGGCATGCGGCTGGATCCTTTTACGGCTTCCTTCTTCCTCATGGAAATCTTCGGCTTTGTATTTTACGGGAAGATTCTGCTGGCCATGATGACTTTCGGGATTTTCCTATTTCTATCCCTGGAGGGCCCCGGAGCGAGCGGGCGGTGACTTCTGTATTTTCAGCCATTTTCTGGCTCTTCCTCCTTTTCATTCCCGTGGTGGTTTCTTCCCGCATCACGGGAAGCGGCCTGTGGAGGGCTTACCTGGATCCTTCCTATTCTTTCCGTATTTCCCTATCTTTCCGATCTCTGGCTTACCGGTCTTGCCTTATGGGAGCCCGGCGGCTTACGGCATGGATTTTCAGGTAGAGAAGTGTTGACAAATAAAATTTGTTCGCTATAATAATTGTTGGCAGATAGAGGGGCTCTGCTTTGCCGGTATCGGAAAAGAACCGGACCGCAGAGTGAGTATATCGCTAAGTTTACGGCTTATATCTCGATGAGAGTAAGAACGGAGGTTATCAAATGGAAAAAGTTAATCATGCACCCCAGGAAAATCACGTATTTTTAAGTATCCGTCAGCTCACCGTATCCGGTCTTCTGGCAGGAATTACCATTTTTCTGGGCCTTACAGGGTACGGATTTATTCCCCTGATTGTAATGAATGCCACCATTCTTCATATCCCCACCATTATCGGTGCCTGGTGGCAGGACCGAAGGTAGGAGCGCTGGTGGGATTCCTGTTCGGTCTCTTCTCCTTCATCCAGACCCTGCGGGCGCCAAGTCTGCTTCTGCAGTTTGCCCTGCAGTACAATCCTTTCTATGATGCTTTCATCTGCATCGTTCCAAGGGTGTGCATCGGTCTCTTTGCATGGTTCCTTTATAAACATATGCCCGGCAGAAGGCATTCGTGTTGGTATTGCCGCAGTAGGCGGATCTCTCTGCAACACCGTCCTCTTCCTGGGTTCCTTCTTCCTTCTGGTAGGTGCTCCCTATGCAGCATCCAAGGGGATTTCTGTGGAAGCTGTCGGTGCAACCATTATGGGTATCGTTGGCATGAACGGTGTACCGGAAGCCATTGTTTCCGGTGTCATCATTGTACCGGTGGTGACCATGCTGAAAAAATCGGGCTGGAAGATGAAATAAAATGAGAAGACTGCAGGCAGGTGCCTGCAGTTTTTTTATGGGGAGACAGGTATGAAAGTGCTGATTGACGGCGACGGCTGCCCGGTGATTGCGGAAACGGAAAGGGCGGCCGCTCTCTATGGGCTGGAGGTCCTTATATTCTGCGATACCAGCCATCTCATCTCTTCCAGGACAAGCCGGGTCATTCTGGTGGATCAGGGACGGGATGCGGCGGACTGGGCTATTATTTCCGCTGTGAAGAAGGGGGACCTGGTGGTTACCCAGGACTATGGACTGGCATCACTTGTCCTTGCCAGAAAGGCCTACGGGTTTCATCAGAATGGCTGGCAGTACAGGGAAGAAAACATAGAAACCCTTCTGATGGAACGGTATGAGGCGGGAAGGGCCAGGCGCTCATCCAGGAATCATCTGAAAGGGCCGCCCAAGAGGGACAAAAGACAGAATGAACTCTTTTTCCAAAGACTCTGCGCGTTTTTGGAAAAGATACAGGACAAATAAAAAGGACGCGGCAATGCCGCATCCTTTTTTATTTGCTGTCATCAGGCTTCGTCTTTGCCCCGGAGCCGTTCATCGCATTTGGCAATGAGGGCGGCAGAGTCTACTCCTGCGTCCCGGCACATGGTGCCGATGGTGGTCTTCATGTCAGAAGGCATGGCAATCTTTTCTTCCTGGAAAACGGGAAGGAGCTGGGGATACATGGTGAGAATGGTTTCCATGGGGGTATCATTGGTGAGAAGGGGTTTCTTGTACTTGTCTGCAATGAACTCATTCATTTCACCGATGATTTCAAATACATCCATACCATGGGACTGGGCGGCCTGCCACAGGTTTTCATCGTAGGAAACAAAGCAGCCTACACAGGACATGCCGTATTCCATAAGGAAGGGTCCCATTTCCGGATAGACTTCAATAATCTGCATGATATTGTTTTCCGGGCGGACAAAATCTCCTTCCTTCAGAGGCGGCACATCAGGGGATGCGAAACCGCCGCCGTAATAATCGCCGGCTTCTCCCTCAGAAGCGCCGGGCATGGTATTTCCAAGCACCGCATCCCGGAAGGCTTCATAGCCCATGTTATCAATAAATTCTTCCATGGACTGGTAATTTTCATGTTCCAGGTAGTAGGTGCAGGCTTTGGTCATAATGGAAAGGGCATCGGAAGGGAACTGGGCGAAGGCGAAGAAGGTCTTCTTTCCGGTGTAAATATCCCAGCCGTCGGACATGCCTACGGAACGGATGGGAAGCGGTGTGGTCATGGTGCAGGTCAGGATGCAGGAAGGCCAGGAACCAAAAGCCAGAAGGCCAGGTCCTTCAGTGTATCTTCACATCATCCTTTGCCAGTCCGGAAATGATGGGACGGCCCTTGGGATCAAGAATATAGGTGCCTTCGTGCTTTTCGGCCACCTCTTTCATTTTGTGCTTAAATTCATTCCGTCCTTCTGCAATATCCGGAATGAAATCGATTTCAAGGGAAAAGGTCAGATTATCTGCTGTCATACATAAGCTCCTTTCAAGAGGATGGATTCTATACATTCATACTTTTCTATCTTATCACGGACCGGCTGTTTAAGCAATACAGGAATGAGGTTTCCTGTTGATGTGAAAGGCGATGGGGTCATGACAGGCAGGAAACTATGAGCAAAAAGTTTCCTATTGAGGTGAAGAGAGATGGAGCCAAGCCGGATAGAAAACTGCATGCGAAAGGTTTCCTGCTGAGATGAAGGGCGATGGAGCATGACAGGCAGGAAACTATGAGCGAAGAGTTTCTTATTGAGGTGAAAAGAGGTGGAGCCAAGCCGGACAGGAAACTGTTTGGGAAGAGTTTCCTGTGGAAAAGAAACACAGTGGGACCAGGGTGGACAGCAAACTATTCCTTTTCCCCTCAAACATGGTACAATATATCAAATCCATCTGTGTTCTTCTCAGGGAGGCAGGAACATGAAAAATTGGAAGAAAAAACTGACAGCAGCCATGCTGGCAGCGGTATGTCTTACGGGGGCAGCTGCGCCGGTGACGGTGGAAGCAGCGACTACGACCCAGAAGATTCTTTACGGAGCGGCGGCTCTCCTTTTTATTTCCAGCTATTATACCCGCATGGATGATAAAGCGGGGATGCAGCTTCTGGACCAGTGCCAGCAGCAGACAGGCGTATATGAATCGGCAGAAGCGGACAACCGGGTGCAGTCCATTTATGAAAATATACGGAATACCGGCGCCGTGGAGCGGAATTACAATGTCTATGTGTCCCCCAGCGAGGACATCAATGCCTTCATGAGCCTGGGCGGCGTGCTCTGTGTCAATAAAGGCTCCCTGGATGCCTTTGACGATGATGAGCTGACCTATGTGATGGCCCATGAAATTTCCCACGGGGAAAAGCGGCATAATGTGAACGGCGTGAAGAAGAGTGTAGCCTGATTACGGCGCTGGATATTTATCTTGGCAGTGATGCGTCCTACGGCGAATATCTCCTTGGAAATATTGCGGCCAACTATGTGGCCAATGCGGTATTCACCAAGGACCAGGAAAAAGAGGCGGATGATATGGGCTTCCAGTACCTAGTGGAAGCGGGTTATAATCCCGGCGGCGGAGCAGCTTCCATGCAGGTGCTGAAGGATAAGTACGGCGAAAGCTCTCCCTCCGGCATCAAGGCGGTGCTGGCACCGGGCAACCACCCCAAAACCAGCGACCGTATCAATAAGAATCTGAAATGGATGAAGCAGTATTCCGGCGGCCATGTGGATGTGAAGGACGGCTGGATCGTGGTGAATGGTGAAAAGGCTTTCCAGCCATCTGCCGCAGGCCGCTATACCGATAAGGAGAGGACCTTCCTCACGGCCGGCAAACTGGACAGACTCTACCATACAGGCCATGTACCGGATGCGGTGATTCAGGATGATACCATTTACTGTGGAAATACGGCAGTGTACAGCCTGTCATCTGCAGAAGATGGAAAACTCTATGTGGCAAACCTGAACAAAGGGATTGCCAAAGACCGGGGCGAAGCAGTACAAAGTGATTTTGACATCGATTCCCGAAGAAAGAAGATAGAAAAGAAAGCAAAGGCCGGGAAGCAGAATGGTGGCAGCGTTGAAAACGCAGTACAGGCAGGCGCCATTCCAGAAGCCGGCTGACAGGATTGACAGTACTGATTTACTCATGAAATCTGCTTTTATAAGAAATTATATGAAGTGGCACCATGGGATTCCCATGGCATAACACGTAAGGCATCAAAGCAGTGAGGGGTAAATCTGTGCTTTCGCAGAAAGGATTGTATAAATTAAATTATGAAGAAATTATTGGCTCTCCTTGTTTTGGCGGTTGTATTTGCAGGCGTGGCTTTCGGCATTCTGGCTCTCATTACCCCGGAGCTCCCAGGAAACCGGAGCTGCCGGCTCCGCCGAAAACGGGAGCCGTAGCGGCGGCTTTGGTGGACGGTAATACGGGAGAACTCCTGGCAGAGAAAGAAGGTACCCTGAAGGTGTATCCTGCCAGTACCACCAAGATTCTGACCTGTATCATCGCTCTGGAAGAGGGGAAGGACAAACTGGATCAGAACGCAGTGATTACTCAGCGGGCCATGAAGCAGGACGGCACAAACCTGGGAGTCCGCCCGGACATGCCTTTGTCCCTGCACCAGATGCTCTACGGCATGATGCTTATTTCCGGCAATGATGCCGCTGTGGCCACAGCGGAAACAGTGGGCGGCTCCTATGACCGCTTCATTGAAATGATGAATGAAAAGGCCGCCTCCATCGGTGCCAAAAATTCTCATTTTGCAAACCCCAATGGCCTGACGGACCCGAATCATTACACCACAGCTGAGGATATGGCAAAGATTGCAGTCTATGCCATGAAGAATTCTGATTTCAGGGATATCGTCAAGAGAAAGACCTATCCCATGACCTACAAAAATGGCATTTACCGGAATGTGGCAAACCGGAATGAATTCCTTTCCAGCGGCTACGAAGGAGCCAACGGCATTAAAACGGGCATGACCGATGCCGCCGGCGACTGCCTGGTGGCCTCGGCAGAAAGGGACGGCCAGCTGATTGTTGCGGTGTTCTATAATGATCCCAAGCGGTGGCAGGACGTGAAGACCTGGATGGACTACGGCTTTGCTGCTGCCAAAGTGGAAAAAGAATATCAGGAGGCACTGGCAGCAGAACCCTCTATTTACAAATTTGTGAACCGCGTGCTGGGAAAGGAGCCGAAGGAAGTGAATGGTTAAAAAGAAAAAAGCTCCCTTCCTGAAGCGCCTTTTTCCAGGAAGTCCGGTGCTGCGCATTATCTTTGTGGTAGTTACCCTGATTACGGCCATTGTGGTGGTGCAGAATACATACCATTACATCAGAATCAGACAGCAGGAAGCTCAGCTTTTCCAGGAACGAGATAAACTGGCCCAGGAAAAGCAGGAACTGGAAACAAAGAAAGAGGAACTGGAAGATCCGGCCAAACTGGAGAAAAAAGCCCGGGATGACCTGGGACTGGTAAAACCGGGGGAAGTGCCTTATGTGCGATGAAAAAAAGACTGCGAAGAAATGGTCAACCATTTCCTCGCAGTCTTTTTGTTTCCTTACCATTCCTTTTCGTGGTCAAGGAGCCAGCCGCCGGCAGTGCAGGCCGGGCAGATACAGTATTTTACGCCCTTATCCTTTGCCTCATGGGCAGCCTTTGCCAGATTTCTGGCAGTATCGGCGCCAAAAAATGCAGCACCCTCTTTTGATTCAAAGAAAGGAATCACATGGTCGATGGAGTTCACATCTTCCTTCAGTTCCTTCTTCAGCAGAGCAGCGGCTTTCTCTTCATCCGCTGTTCCGGCGGCATCCAGGTATGCCTGACATACCTTTTTCAGCCGCTGTAGCAGCTGGGCGCATTCATGACTTCTTTGACCTTGTTTACGATTTCTTCTTTTGCCATAAAAATCATCCTTTCTGTTCAAACATCATATGAGACGTGGCTTCTGCAGCACCGTGCCGTCCTCGTGGAGCACCCGGCTTCCATGACCGACAGGGGCCCTTTCCGCCGGATTTCGCGGCACACAACTTTCACTGTTTCTCCAATGAGCACGGGCGTGCGGAACCGGGTTTCCATTTTTCCCGTATAGGCGGGAATGCCGGTATTCAAAAAGAGATAGTTGCCCATGACTTCGTCCATGAGGGTCATAATCAGGCCGCCGTGCATGCGGTCATTATAGCTCTGGTGTTCATGGGAGGGGGTAAAGAAGGCAAGACAGCCGCCGGGAATGGAAAAGAAATGGAGATGAAGCCCCAGGGGGTTTTCCTTCCCGCAGGCAAAGCACATACTGTAGGCCGGTCCGCCGGACAGTTCGGTAAGGGGGCGGCCCAGCTTCTTCTCTTCTTCATGAAGAAGCTCCTTCTCCCTTGCGTTTAAGGGGTATGGTTCCTTCTGATTCATATAAAACCTCCTTCAGAGAAGCGGCAGCTTTCTCTTTTTATTATAGCATGGTGAAACAGAGGGAAATAAAAAAACTGCGGATATTCCGCAGTTTCAAGTGGGCTTTTCTGCTTCTCAGAAACGGTCCAGCAGGTGGTAGCCTTTTCCTTTGAGGAAGGCTTCCGTTTCCGATTCGGTGGTGGAGAATACAGCAATAGGGGAGCTGGTCTGGCGGTCGAAGGAAATATAGAGATAGCGGATCATCACATTGGCATTCTGCAGGTCCGAAAGGATATGGTCCAGGGTGCCGGGCTTATCGGATTTCATATCTACAGCCAGTACCAGGTCTACCCGGCACTGATAGCCTTCTTTTTCCAGCGCTTCACTGGCTTTGTCAGACTGATCCACAATGAGTCGGATAATGCCGAATTCGGCACTGTCTGTGGCCAGCATGGTATAAATATTGATGTCGTTCCGGGCGAGAATAGAAGTGATTCGGCTCAATGCGCCCTTTGTATTAGCAGCGAAAATGGAAACCTGGTGTAACATAATATCCTCCTTCATCAGAGCCTTCCGCTCTGTTTATTACAGTGATTTTATCATAAATGGCAGAAAGGAGATAGGGGAGAAATGAATGGATGCTGCCGGCGCCATTCCAGGCCGTTCATGGCGACAAAACTTTACAAATTTATTTCAAAAATCCTATTGACTTTTTTCATCAAGGCAGTATAATATCAACCATAACACGAAAGAACGAATGGCAAGGATCGGGATAAGTATCGTGCAGAAGGTTTCAGAGAGCTGACGGCTGGTGCAAGTCAGTACGAAGCAGGATACAAGCTCACCCGGGAGTTTCGGAAGTGAACCAAGTAATTTTCGACGCCGCCTGCGTTACAGGCATGACAAGCAATGATCGGGACAAGGAATATACTGGTCCATGGCACAGAGAGCCGGCGGATGGTGCAAGCCGGTGCATTCCAGTATTGACTATCACCTGTGAGCCCCTTGGTTGAACGTAGTAAACCGAGGCGTCTGTCCACGTTACGGATATAAGCACAGAGTATAATGTAGGGTGGTACCGCGCATGTCGCCCCTATTTCCGAAAGGAAATAGGGGCGTTTTTTGTAGGACTTCTTTTCATAACCTCTTGCTTCATGAGTGATAAATACAGGGTGGTACCGCGGATTCCAATTCGCCCCTGCTGCAATGACGCCAGATTGCAGCAGGGGCGTTTTTTTATCCATTCGTTCTTTCATAAGAAATGAAGGCCTGGCCTTCTTATTTTGGAAAGGGGATTGAAGATCGTGTTTTTTCAACAGCTTGTCAACGGTTTAACGCTGGGAAGCGCCTATGCGGTCATTGCCATCGGCTATACGCTGGTATTCGGCGTATTGAACATCGTCAACATGGCACATGGCGGCATCTTTATGATCGGCGCTTACATCGGCCTGCTTCTCGTAACAGAAGCGGGACTGGGCATTTTCCCGGCACTCATTGGTGCATGATTGGCGGCGCCGTATTAGGGTATGGACTGGAAATCTTTGCACTCCGTCCGCTCCGCCGCCGCAAAGTGACTCATCTGGCTCCATTAATCAGTACTATCGGTGTGTCCACATTCCTGGAAAGTGTGGCACTTATGGTATGGGGCCCGCAGACCCGTTCTTTCCCGGCTGCTTTCGGGAACGGTCTGATGGACTTCGGCGTATTTAAGATTTCCGGCATCCAGATTATTTCCCTGGGTACGCTGTGGTGCTCATGGCTCTCCTTACGGTAATGCTGAACAAGACAAAAATCGGCAAAGCTGTGAGAGCGACTTCTGAAAATGCGGAGACCGCCGGTCTTCTGGGTATCAATACCAGCCGCATCATTACTTTTACCGTAATGCTGGCTTCTGCCTTAGGTGCGGCAGCCGGTGTCCTCATCGGACTTTCCTTCAACGCCATCGAACCAACCATGGGTACTTCCATGGGCCTTAAAGGTCTGGCAGTCCTCATCATGGGCGGCTGGGCAATGTAGAAGGCGCTATGGCCGGCGGCTTTATCCTCGGCATTGCTGAAGTCTTTGCCGTAGCTTATGGCTCTTCCACCTATCGTGATGCTGTGGCATTCGGCATTATTATCCTGATTCTCTTCATTCGCCCTGAAGGCTTGTTCTCCAAGGCAGGCAAAGGAGGCAGACCGTAATGGATGAAATTTTAAATGGCTACTTCCTGCAGGTATTCACCTTTGTATGCATTAACATTATCCTGGCGCTCACTGTTTACATGACCGTGTGCACCGGTATCCTTTCCCTGGGCAATGCAGGCTTTATGAGCTGGGGGCTTACACTTCCGCAATTGTTACCACCCAGTATGGCGTACCTATGCCTGTGGGCATTGTATTAGGCGGTCTTTTCGCCACTTTGATTGCATTGATTATCGGCCTTCCGACCATTCGCCTTCGCGGCCTGTACCTGGCCATTGCCACCATGGGCTTTGGTGAAGTGGTTCGAGTGATTGCCCTGAACCTTGACATCACCACGGTGCTTTGGGTTTCTCCGGCATTCCTTCCATGGCCAGCGTTCTCTCTGACTATGCCAGCGACATGGGCCTTCTGGATGCTCTGGAAATTGATTCCCAGACCGGCGGCCAGCTTCTGATGAACATTGTTCTCCTCATTATCGTGATTGCAGTAGTTACCTTCTGGTATCGTCTGGAACATTCCCGCATCGGCCGTGCCTGGCTGCTGTGAAGGCAGATGAATACGCTGCCTCCCTCACCGGCATCAATGTGGTGGAATACAAGATGATGGCATTCCTCTTCAGTGCTTTCTTTGCCGGTGTGGCCGGTGCCCTCTATGCCCATGCGACCTTCTTCATCAGTCCCACCGACTTCTCCTGGAACAAGGTGGTTGATATCCTGGTTTACACCGTATTCGGCGGCAGTAACGTACTCTGGGGCTCCGTCCTGGGCGCTACAGTGCTCACCATCGTTCCGGAATCTCTCCGTGCCATGGCAGAATACAGAGATATCATCTACGGCCTCATGCTGGTAGCCTCATGGCCTTCCGTCCTGACGGCATCCTGTCCTATGATGCGGTGAAATGGATTTCCCGCAAATTCAGCAAAAAGCAGAAAGCCTCTGCAGAAGGAGGAAACCAGTAATGCTTCTTGAAATGAAAAACGTAGTGAAACAGTTCGGCGGCCTTACCGCTGTTTCCAATATGTCCTTCTCCGTAGAAAAAGGAGAAATCTTCGGCGTCATCGGACCAAACGGCGCCGGCAAAACCACCATTTTCAACCTGATCACCGGCGTATACCAGGTGACAGAAGGGGATATCCTCTTTGATGGCCAGTCCATCGAAGGGAAGAAACCCTATCAGATCATCAACATGGGTATTTCCCGTACCTTCCAGAACATTCGCCTTTTCTCCGGCATGACTGTACTGGAAAATATTCTGGTCGGTCATCATGACCGGCTGAAATCCGGCCTTCTGGCCAGCTTCCTCCACACCTCTGCCCAGAAGAAGGAAGAAAAGGAAGCCCGCCAGCAGGCTTTGGAACTCCTGCGGTTTGTAGGCCTTGAGGCAGATGCGGACCGTCTGGCCACTGAACTTCCTTACGGCAAACAGAGAAAACTGGAAATCGCCAGAGCCCTGGCACCCAGCCCAAACTCATCCTTCTGGATGAACCGGCAGCCGGCATGAACGACAGCGAAACCGCAGCGCTCACTGAACTGATTCACAATATCCGCGAAAAATTCGGCACCACCATTATCCTCATTGAACACGACATGCACCTTGTCATGAGCCTCTGCGACCATGTCATGGTCGTCAACTTCGGTAAGAAACTGGCTGAAGGGGTACCGGAAGAAGTACAGAACAACCCCAAGGTTATTGAAGCTTACCTCGGAAAGGAGGATGAATGATGCTTCTTGAACTGAAAAATGTAGAAGCTGCCTATGGCAACATTAAAGCGTTAAAAGGCATCAACCTCTCCGTACCGGAAGGAAAGATTGTAACCCTTATCGGCGCCAACGGTGCCGGTAAGTCTACCACCATGAAAACCATTATGGGTATCATGAAACCCATTGCCGGTGATGTTCTCTTCAAAGGAGAATCCATCGCAGGCATGAAGACCCACAATATTGTAAGAAAAGGGGTAGTCCTCGTTCCGGAAGGACGTCAGATTCTTCAGAATATGACGGTCCGTGAAAACCTGGAAATGGGTGCTTACCAGAGAAATGACGCTGAAGGAATCAAGGAAGACCTGTCCAAGGTTTTTGAACGGTTCCCCCGCCTCTTTGAAAGACAGGGCCAGTTCGCCGGCACTCTTTCCGGCGGCGAACAGCAGATGCTGGCCATTGGCCGCGCCGTTATGGCCAAGCCGGAAGTCATGCTTCTGGACGAACCGTCCATGGGCCTGGCTCCTCTGGTGGTACAGCAGATCTTTGATGTTATCAAAGACATTAACAAAATGGGTACTACTGTTCTTCTTGTAGAACAGAATGCGCGTAAAGCTCTCCAGATTGCCGATTATGCCTACGTTATGGAAACAGGCAAAATCGTCATGGAAGGCCCGGCGCAGGAAGTTGCCAGCAACCCGGATGTCATGGCGGCATATCTGGGCGGCAAGAAGAAACAGTGACCAATATAACAGCCGTTCAGGTTGTAACACGATCCGGGAAAAGGGACAGAGAAATCTGTCCCTTTTCTCTTTGCTAAAAAAGAACATAAGGTGGGCAGTGCTTAACGGACAGGTCTGAAATTTAAAATTTCAAATCTCAAATCTCTCTCTTCTGAACCATCCTATGGGGTATGGTATAATAAAAAGTAACTTTATGCGAAATTCCGATTTTCCCATGACGGGAAAATCCTGCTGATTTCTGCTCCGGCAGAAGGAGGAACAATGAAGAAGAAACTGGTTATTATTGATGGCAGCAGTCTTTTTATACCGCGCCTTTTTTGCCCTGCCGCCGACCATGACATCGCCGGACGGGACGCCTACCAATGCCATATACGGTTCCTGCGCATGCTTTTGGGCCTCTACCGGGATCTGGACCCGGAGTACATGGCAGTCACCTTTGATAAGGACCGCCATACGTTCCGTACCGATATGTTTGCCGATTACAAGGCACCAGGAAGCCGGCGCCGCCGGAGCTCATTCCCCAGTTTGACCTGATTCTGGATGTGCTTTCCGTGCTGGGGGTAGCGGTATACAGCATTCCCGGCTATGAAGGCGATGATATCCTGGGCACCTTATCTGCCCGCTATGAAAAGGAGCTGCCGGTGGATATCGTGACCGGCGACAGGGATGCCCTGCAGCTTTCCAGCAGCCGCACCACGGTGCTTCTGACCCAGAAGGGAATCACCCATATGGCCGTCATGACGCCGGAGGCGATTTATGAAAAGTACCATATTACTCCCTCCCAGGTCATTGATATGAAGGCCCTCATGGGGGATACGGCGGATAATATTCCCGGAGTCCCCGGCATTGGAGAGAAGACGGCCCTGGGGCTTCTGACGGAGTACAAGGATCTGGATAATCTCTATGCCCATGTGGATGAAATCAAGGGAGCCCGGGGAAAGAAACTCACTGCCCACAAGGATATGGCCTATTTATCCTACAAGCTGGCCACCATCAAACGGGATGTACCTATGGATGCTTCGCTGAGGATATGAAGCAGCCTGTCCATGTGGCAGAAATGAAGGAGCTTTTTGGAAAACTGGGAATCAACCTTTTAAAAGAGTTCGCTGCACTTCCCCGTTTCCAGGAATTATCCCAGGTGAAGAAGGAAGAGAGTGAAGAAATCCTTCCGCCTGTGGAAATCTGGAATCCCGCTGTTTCCTTTAAAGGAAAGACCGCTGCTCTCTGGGCCCATCTGTCCGGCAGGGCGCCTTTCTTCAAGGCGGAGGAAGTGGTGGCTGCCGCTGACGGCCATGCCTGCTGGTGGAGGCGGACCATTTCGGCCCTGCTGCCAAGCACTGAAAGAGGCAGAGGCTGTGGTGGTGGAAGACAGCAAATCCCTTCTTGAGTCGGATTTCCCTGCAGAAGACCTTCCTTTCTTT
>ENA-OQBJ01000134-OQBJ01000134.1-human-gut-metagenome-genome-assembly--contig:-NODE-134-length-37305-cov-5.800016_pt1 | contig 37305 bp, 35 predicted proteins | sample MGYA00242743_ERZ504545 | MGnify/ENA primary metagenome ERZ504545 (study PRJEB26092, sample SAMD00036252) | human gut metagenome | host: Homo sapiens | study: EMG produced TPA metagenomics assembly of... | reverse complement strand
AAAAGCAAATCTTGAAAAAACAGGTGCAGGCAGAGGGGTCAGATACACCTTGAAATAGCAGAAAGCAATATTAAGGATAAGATTCTGTTGGAATATATGGTATAGGTTTATTAAAAAGAAAGACTCCGGTCGCAATGACCGGAGCTTTCTTTTTAGGAATCTGTATTAATTACCCAAATGGATTATTTAACAGTAGCCTTTTTCAGGTTTGACCATGGCTGAAGACTTTCTTTCTGTCTTCGGATGTTCTGTTGAATGCATGCATTCCAACTACCCATGTTCCCTTTGGTACGTTCTTGAATGTTGCTGTTACTGTACCTTCTTTGAGGTTCAGTTTCTTGTGATTGCCATACTGGTATGGACGTGTCTCACCGTTTTTTTTCTTGGAAGATGTTCCAAGTACTACATCGTAACCAGTTGCGGTTATTTTCGATGGTCAGACCTCTCCAGCTTATCCCAGACTGCTGTTTCAGATTTTAATTTATAATCAGGGTATGCATCTATTAGATCATTTTTTAATCCAGTAATGATCTGAGAGATGTATTGCTGATAGGATGTACAATTTTCAGGAAGTCTGCTGAAATCAATATAAATGAGGTCATATTGATTTAAATATTTTTGATATTTTTCAGATTCTGCAATTTTCAAATGGTCAAATATCAGCGAAGAATTCCATCTTTTACCAAGAAAAGCTCCCAGCATATTTGCCATGATCGTTTTACCAAACCTGCGAGGCCTTGTGATACATATATACTGTGTTTCTTCTTCCATACATCCCAATATGTCATTCAGGATACAGGTTTTATTAACAAAATATGTGGTCTCTGATATTTTTTATATCTTTTGTAGGGGAGAGGAATATTTAAAAACATTGCCAATTGTCCACCGCCTTTCAGAATGCTTCCTTTTATTGAAATATTATAGCATTCTTAGGACATACTTGCTATTGAAAGATTTCGACAATCGGTAACAAAGATAATTCTTTGTGATTTTACCCAAAATCTCATTTTTACCCGGATTAGGTGGCAGATTTTTCATCATCGGAACATTTTTACCCAAAAAGTGATAGTTCCTTACTTAGATTTCTCTGTTTTATAAAAATTTCAGGTTTATTTTATATGGAGCTTATTTTCTGACCGGTTCTTTCAGTGGTCAGACCCAAGTAACATTACTTTTTCTTAGGACTAAAATCATAATATCCATGGGCTTTGGCCATTCTCATAGCAGCTTCTTTGTCTTGCTTATTACCTTCTAGATATATTCGTTCAAGCGCATAGCGAGTTCTGTTATTGTATGTTTCTTCGCTTATTTCGTTTCGATCCCATTGATTTTGAGCGTTTTCTTTTTCATAATACCAACGTTTAACTGTCAACATTTATTTTTTACCTATTTTATTAAAATTTGTATTTTACAAATCCCTCTCAACCATATGGTCGGGAGGGATTTGGTTTAGGAATCTGTATTATTTACCCAAAGGATTATTTAACAGTAGCTGTTTTCAGGTTTGACCATGGGCTGAATACTTTGCTTCCATTTTCAGATGTTCTGTTGAATGCATGCATTCCAACTGTCCATGTTCCCTTTGGTACATTCTTGAATGTTGCTGTTACTGTACCTTCTTTAAGGTTCAGTACTTTGTGATCGCCATAGTGATATGGACGTGTCTCACCGTTTTCTTTCTTGGAAGATGTTCCAAGTACTACGTCGTAACCAGTTGCGTTTGCAGCTGCTTTGTATGTTACTTTGATAGTAGATCCGCTTACTTTTACGTCTGTGATAACCGGAGCATCTGGTGTGATTGCTGTTACAGAGAATGGATAAGCATTGGACCATTCACCAAATACTTTCTTACCGTTCTCATCACGTGTCCAAGCGTGGCAGTATGCATAGTACATACCCTGATCTACATATTTGAATGTAGTAGAAGTCTGTAGCTGATTCTTACTGATAGATGTATAATCTTTGTTTGTGATGCAATCACGGTCTGTAGAAATTACATAATCATAACCTGCAGCGCCGTCAGCTTCACCAGAAAGGATAACAGTTGCTTTGTTACCAACAACTTTAACATTGCTGATTACTGGAGCACCAACATTTTCAGATTTCTTTACAGATACTTTCTGGCTTCCTGTATAACTCTTGCTATCAGCTTTAGCTGTTACAGTAGCAGTTCCATCACCATTGTCTTTTACATCGTATTCTGTTGCTGGAACGATTACGCTACCATTAAGTTACAGTAGTTGTTAATTTACCGTTTGTTTCGGAAATTTCAACTGTTGTATTAGCAATGTCTTTTTTAACAATCTTCCATGTTATATCAATAGTATATGTGTTTGTAGTGTCATTTACAACTGGATTGCTGAATACTCCAGTCCATTCACCTGTACCATTGCTCAGTTTATATCCATTTTTAAGCTTTAATGTAGCTTTTAATACTTTATTTGAAGCTGTAACATCTACATTGTTAGAAAGTCCTGTGAATTCATAATCAGTTCCTTCTACTAATGTTTTATCGCCAACCTTAATTATTACATTTGGTGTAACAGCTACACCACCAGCATATTCTGTGTCTGATACAGTAATATTTTTGCGACCTACAGTAACTCCTTCAATTGCGAAGTCCTGAGCTTTTGTATAAGTTACATCGCTTCCTTCAAATTTTGTAGAACCAGCATAGTTTCCAATACCTGTAACATAAACATATGCTTTTGGTCCGGTAATATTATTGAAATACTTGATTTCATAATCTTTACCTTCAACAAGATTCATAGTTCCATATTTAGCTACGCTTGGAACAAATTTAATGTCTTTAAATGTTTTTTCTGTTCCGTCATATCCAAATACATAATTTGTTTTGGTAAAGTCAATCTTATCACCGTTTTCATCAAATGCGTAGAATGTACCATTTAAGTAGGTGTTAGTAAGTGCTCTAGGAAGAATCTTAAATCCAACTTCTTTAGTTTCACCAACAAAGTTAGTATTTTGTTTTTACTGGTGCTAATGTTACTGTTGCATCACCAACATTTACATTTACTTTAGAAGTTGTTGGGTATGTAATTGCAAAATCAGAAGCGCTCAACTCAACATCATTTAATGTAATTTTAAAATTAGAAGTTGTTGGCTTAATCTGACTTCCTGTATAGGTAAACGCTTCTTTTTCTGCGTCAGTAGTAGCTTTTGCTTCAACTTTAACATCACTCAGATTTGCTTTGTTAATTGTAAATTTAGCTGTCTGAGTTCCAGAATAATCACCTTTTCCTACAACAGTTACTGTAGCTTCACCAGCATTTTTGTTGTTAGAGCAGGACTGGATTTCGTAATCAATACCAGATGCCAGTTCTACACCATCAACTGTTAATTTTACAGTCGGTGTAATTGCTTTTCCAGTATAAGTATAAGATCCTACAACTTCAAGTTTTGCATTAGTATCAGCGATATCTTTGTTAGTTACAGTTGTTGTTTTGGAAGCAGTAACTTCAGTTGTACCAGTTGTATAGTTTTTGTTTTTGATATCTGTTTCTACTAATTTTGTAGTAATTGTTGCACCTACTGAAACAGGAGTTGTGCTTGAAGTATATGTTAATTTATATGCATCTGCCGGAACATCTTTTTTCTTTCCTGTAGCGCCTGCTTTAACAGTAACTTTTCCATCCATGTAGTCAGATGCGGTCTGAAGACTTCCATTGTACTGAACTTTTTCAGGAACAGTAATATCTGCAGCTTCGATTACTGCGGCATTAATTGCAAATGTACCAATTTTAACACGACCACTATAGTTTCCAGTACCTACAATGTAAACTTCTACGTCTTTTTTTGAAACAGCCTTAGCATTTGTGTTATCATTTACATACTCTACTTTGTAATCACTTGTAGATAAATTAACATTTGTAGTTCCACTAACAAATTTAACATCTTTAATATCTTTAGTGATTGCCTCACCAGTGTATGTTTCAGTTCCTAAATTTTCAGCAGAATTTGCTTGTTTATTTTTAGTTGTGCCAAGTGTATATCTTAATCCATCTACTGTAAGTTTATTTAATGTTACAGAAAGATTTACGGTTGTGTTTCCGATAACGTTTGTATTATCACCATTTACAGAAACAGATAAAGTTGTCGCACCACTTGCTAAAGTTGCTGGAGCAACAGTAATAGCAGAAGAAATATAAGATGTTACCTCTGTGTCGCCAATGTAGAAATGAATTGCATTCTTTACAGCTGTTGCATTAGATGCATCATCTTTTCCAATACTGTCAGTAACAATTTTGAAATCTGACATCTGATTAGCAACAACTTTAACTTTATCTGTTGTAACTTTTGTTACATTACCTGTATAATTGCTATTTGTTTTTTCATCTTTATCTAAGGAGTCTGTAGCAATGCTCAATGTGCTTTCAGTGCCAACAGCAGTTAATCCACTTCCAGTAACTGTATATACAGATGTTGGAAGAGTTTCTCCTGTTACGGTGTCTTTAACTGTTACATAATCAGAAGAGATTCTAGATTTTTCTGCATAAGAAACAGTATTTTTCTTTAATGTTAATTCTAATTTGTCTGGATTCAGAGTACGTTTGTTAATTATAAAAGGTGCTTTAATCTGTCCTGTATATCCTGCTTTGTCTACAGTAGCAACAACCTGAAGTGTTTTTCCAGCAGGTGTAGCATTTACAAGATCGTCTCCCTCATATGTATACTTAAAGTCATTATATGAAAGACCTGAAATACCAGCAATTGTAAATCCAGCAATCTGAGTATCACTAAATGCCACCTGTTTACCAGTATAAGCTACAGTTGCGCCACCAAGATTTAATGTCGCAGATGAAACATCTACACTCTTAATTTCAATGCCTTCAATTGTAGTTTTAAATCCAGCATTAGTACCCGTTCCTGTAATCTCTACAGATACAATATGACCAGCATCAGTAGATACAAAAGTAGCTGATGTTAATTTACTATTTAAATCAGCAACACTTGTAGCACTTCCAGTATAAGTTCCTGAATGACCAACAACTTCTTTGCCATCAATACGAACTTTATAATCAAAGTTTGCAACATCAGTGCTACCATCTTTAAGATTACCAGATACAGCCAAAGCGCCTGTCCAATTTGCTAATGTTAATTTAGGTGCAGTTGCAGTTGCAACATCTGTCACGTCAGTAGTATTTTCTACAACCGGAGCTTCTGTAGCATCATCAGAAAATGTTTCAGCAGCCGGAGCTTCAGTCTCAACGGCAGCATCAGTACCATCGCTGAACTCAGCAGCCCATACCGGCACATTAGAAGTAGCAAGCATTGCAACAACAAGTGACATACTTAATGTCTTCTTTGCCATGCCCTTCTTTGTGTTTTTAATCTTTGTCATGATTATAGTTCCCCTTTCCTTAATATAACTATTTCTTTTTGGGTAAAGATTCCTAGACATAATCTGTCTGTTATGGTTAATAATAGTGCTTTCACCACTTTTTGTCAAGGGTAATGCTCAAGAATTTTACGATTTTTTTAAATTTCATACACTTCAAAAGCATTTATTTTCCTTGATTTTTCATACTAAAAATCTATAATTTGTTACAAATGTGGTGAGTTGTTCGTTCTAATCACAAGATGATGTATCAACCCCTGTATGGTCAAATGGCAGAGAACCCTCTATAATTCTCTGCCATTTTCTCATTTTATAACTGTTGTTCTTTTTTTATTCTTTCAACCTGCTCAATCGGCATCTGTGTATCTGCAGCGATTTCTTCCAATGTACTTTTGCCTCTTTTCAGCATACAGATTACTATTTTTTCTTTCGTCTCTGTTTTTATTTCTTCTTTCACTTCTTCTTTCACGTCTTGCCTTATTTCATTTATCAGCTTATCTGTTTTCAGCTCTAATACTTCTCCGCCCATGGCTCGATCAACTCCCTTCTTTGTTTTTTCTGAATCTGAGAAAATGTAGTCTGCAATTTTTAGGATTACTTCCACAAGGTAACGATACAGTGCCTCTTTTCCATTTTCAAGCAGACTTTCTTCCAGTCTTCTGGAAATTGTCACATATTCATCCAGCAGTTTCTGAAGTTTTTCCGGATCTTTCTCTATATCTTCTCTGCTTTTTTCATATCTTATGACATAAAATGGCAGGAGAAAGAGCAGTTTCTTCTGAAAGATTACATCCTGTGTATATCTTTCTATGTAAATAGCCGGCAGTTCATATTTTATTACCCGCCGTCTGGCATGATAATATCCATTCCGAGAGTATCTTTTCTGCCTTTTCCACGTAAATATAATACACAGGAATGAGGAAAATATATTTTGTACCGTCCATTCTCAATCTGCTTTGTTTCCAGACTGACAGCAAAATCATATTCTATCATTCGGATTACCATTCTGCATCTCCGGTACTCTGACATTCTATATGATAGATCTTATCTGCTATTTTCAACCGGGAATCTGTAATCTTTTCTCCGTTCTTTGTCTGGTGTTCGTTTCTCTGCTGCTCAACTGCTATATCTGCGGGATAATTTGTGCCAAATACCTCGTTGATCAGTGGAACCACAAGCTCTGGCATTTTCTCCAGCATTGTTCTGAAAACATTATCAAATATGGTGTTATTTGCCATCTGATACACCTTTCCTGGCTGTTAGTTATCGTTCGCTTTTGTATTTTGATCATGTTTTCGGATGTATTCTTATTTCCAGGTGCTTCGCATCTATGAAATTTTATCTTTTGTGCAAAGTATTTTTGTTTTCGATCACCCTCTTTGCACTCTGTTTTGTATTTTCTATTGTAACAGATGCCTTCTCATTTTTCCAGTCAAATCTCTGCTCTTAAGAACTTTTTGTTCTTTTGCATTATATGTCTGTACACAAAATTTCCCGTACAAATGGATTAATATATTATGCCACTACTGCAACAAAAAGCCCCTGCAATACAGTCCTGATAACTGTACTGCCAGGGGCTTTATTTTTATTCAGAAGCAATTACTTCTATAAATATAGCGTATTATTTCTTTCTGACAATAACCTTATCCAGATGCCAGATATCATCTACATATTCCTGGATAGTTCTGTCGGATGTGAACTTGCCGCTGCATGCTGTGTTGAGGAGTGCTTTCTTAGCCCAGCCTTTTTCGTCTCTGTATGCTGCTTCTACACGTTTCTGTGCGTCTGCATAGGAACGGAAGTCTGCGAGGATGAAGTAGCGGTCTGCTCTGTCTGTGTTCTTTGTGTTGAGAAGTGAATCGTACAGGTCACGGAAGAGTTCTGTATCGCTGGAGAAGGTTCCGTTGATGAGCTGCATCAGTACCTGACGGATTTCTTCGTCTGTGTTGTAGATTACGTTTGGATCGTATCCGCCGTTGTTTTCGTAGTTGATTACTTCGTCGGAGCTTAAACCGAAGATGAATGCGTTTTCTGCGCCAACTTCTTCTACGATCTCTACGTTGGCACCGTCCATTGTTCCAAGTGTAGGAGCACCGTTGAGCATGAACTTCATGTTACCTGTACCGGATGCTTCTTTACTTGCTGTGGAGATCTGCTCGGAAACGTCTGCTGCTGCGAAGATCCACTCAGCGTTGGATACTCTGTAGTTTTCGATGAATACAACTTTGATCTTGCCGTTGATGGAAGCGTCGTTGTTTACTACATCTGCTACTGAGTTGATGAGTTTGATGATCTTCTTGGCTGTTGCGTAACCTGCGGATGCTTTTGCACCGAAGATGAATGTTCTTGGATAGAATTCCATTTCCGGATGCATCTTGATCTGGTTGTACAGATAGATAACATGCAGGATGTTCAGGAGCTGGCGTTTGTACTCGTGAAGTCTCTTAACCTGTACATCGAAGATGGAGTGCGGGTCTACTTCTACGCCATTGTGCTCAAGGATATATTTAGCCAGACGCTCTTTGTTCTTGAACTTAATGTTCATGAATTCCTGGAGTGCTTTCTCATCATCTGCATAAACTGCAAGTTTCTTTAACTGCGGAAGGTCTGTGATCCAGTCCGGTCCGATATGCTCTGTGATCCAGTCTGCAAGGAGTGGATTTGCGTGGAGCAGGAAACGTCTCTGAGTGATACCGTTTGTCTTGTTGTTGAATTTCTCAGGCATCATTTCATAGAAGTCTTTTAATTCCTGATTCTTCAGGATTTCTGTATGAAGGCGTGCAACACCGTTTACAGAATAGCCTGCTGCGATTGCAAGGTGAGCCATCTTAACCTGTCCGTCATAGATGATCGCCATCTTTTTGATCTTCTCATAATTTCCCGGATATTTTGCCTGGATGGCGAGAATGAAACGACGGTTGATCTCTTCGATGATCTGATATACACGCGGAAGCAGTCTGGAGAAGAGCTCGATCGGCCATTTCTCAAGTGCTTCGGACATGATGGTATGGTTTGTGTAAGCAACGGATTTGGTTGTTACTTCCCATGCTTCATCCCATCCAAGTCCTTCTTCGTCCATGAGGATACGCATTAACTCTGCTACTGCTACAGTCGGATGTGTATCGTTCATCTGGAATGTTACTTTTTCATATAATTTATGGATATCGTCATGTTTCTTTTTGTATTTGGCAATTGCTGCCTGGAGGCTTGCAGATACAAAGAAGTACTGCTGTTTCAGTCTCAGCTCTTTACCTGCATAGTGGTTATCGTTCGGGTAAAGGACTTCTACGATATTGCGGGCAAGGTTCTCCTGCTCTACTGCTTTCTTGTAATCACCTTTATCAAAGGAATCAAGCTCGAAGTCTACGATCGGCTCTGCATCCCAGATACGAAGTGTGTTTACTACATCATTGTCATATCCTGTGATCGGCATATCATAAGGAATGGCTTTTACAGCCTGATATCCTTCGTGGATAAATTTGTTTCCGCCCTTTTCAGGATCGTACTCTACTCTTACATATCCACCAAAGTGTACTTCCTTGGCATATTCCGGACGACGCAGTTCGAATGGGTAGCCGTTCTTTAACCAGTTATCCGGTACCTCGATCTGATAACCGTTCTGGATTTTCTGTTTGAACATTCCGTAGTGGTAACGGATTCCGCAGCCATATGCTGCGTAATTTAAAGTTGCGAGAGAATCAAGGAAGCATGCAGCCAGTCTTCCCAGACCACCGTTTCCAAGTGCCGGATCCGGTTCCTGATCTTCGATACAGTTAAGGTCAAATCCCAGCTCTTCGAGAGCTTCTTTTACTTCACCGTAAGCGCAAAGGTTGATCAGGTTGTTTCCGAGAGCACGTCCCATCAGGAATTCCATGGACATATAGTATACGATCTTCGGATCCTGTTCGTCATAAGCTTTCTGTGTTGCAAGCCAGTTATCAATGATAACGTCTTTTACAGAGTAGCTTACTGCCTGAAAAATCTGCTCCTGTGTAGCTTCTTCAATTGTTTTTCGATAGAGGAATTTTACGTTGTCTTTTACGCTTTTCTTGAATGCCTCTTTCTTGAACATTTCGTTTGTCATTTCATACCTCCCGTAATGGTTTCACTGTTCACTTTATTCTCAGCAATACACCTTGCGGATATTGCCGGTGAACCTCTTCATTCCGTCAACTCTTCTGTTTTCTCATATCAGAGAAATTGGGGGCAAAGAATCTCCGCCTCCAATTTCCTCTCTGAAATCAGACTGTCAAGGATAATGATACTCTTTTTTCGACAGTCTGTCATGTATATAATTGCCGAATTTTATAACATTTTTTTGTTATCGTGCATTGCGAAAGTAGTATATTTCCTGTGAAATACCTGTAACTCATCAGTACCTTGTCAGTAATTGACCGAATGTTGTCAATTACAGTTTCTTAACACCCATAGTTACTGCTTCTTTGTTGATGTTCCACTCTTTCACATAACCATCGGTCTCTCCAAGTACCATTTCGTCTGCAAGTACTTCTGACTTGATCTCATCTTCGTGTGCTTTCATGACATCCTGGATCTTGTCGTTTCCGTGAGCGTATACTACGATCTTGTCCATAACTTCGAAGCCGGCTTCCTTACGCATGGTCTGGATCTTGCTGATGATCTCACGTACGAATCCCTCTTCGATCAGTTCAGGTGTCAGGTTTGTATCAAGGACTACGGATGTTTCACCGTCAGATTCGGATACATAGCCTTCTGTCTGTGCTGTTTCAATAAGAAGGTCTTCTTCTGTAAGTTCTACATTGTTTCCGTTGATATCCAGTTTCAGGACACCGTTGGTTCTCAGCTCGTTCATTGCTGCTGTTCCATTGATGTCTGTGAGAGCCTGTCTGATTCCTCCAAGGAGTTTACCATATTTCGGTCCTACTGTACGAAGCTGTGGTTTGAAACTGTAGGAGATAAAGGATTCTACATCATCTGCGAATTTTACTTCTTTGACATTCAGTTCGTCTGCGATGATGTCAGTGTAGAATTCACTCATTTTCTTCTCAGCTTTTACATACATGGTTCCGATCGGCTGACGGTTCTTGATGTTTGCTGTATTTCTGCAGGCACGTCCCAGAACTACGATCTCCAGAAGCTCTTTCATGTCTGCTTCCAGATCTTTGTCGATCCATGCTTCATTTACAGTCGGGAAGTCGCAGAGGTGGATACTCTCAGGAGCATCTTTGTCCACGCTTCTTACCAGGTTCTGATAGATGTCTTCTGTCATGAACGGGATCATCGGAGCTGCTGTCTTGGCGATGGTTACCAGTGCATGGTACAGAGTCATATAAGCATTGATCTTATCCTGCTCCATTCCCTTTGCCCAGAAACGTTCACGGCTTCTTCTTACATACCAGTTACTCATCTCATCTACAAATTCCTGGAGTGCTCTTGCTGCTTCCGGGATCTTGTAGTTTGCCAGATCATTGTCTACAGCCTGAACAGTTGTGTTTAATCTGCTGAGCAGCCATTTGTCCATAACAGGAAGCTGGTCATAGTTCAGTTCATATTTGGTCGGGTCGAAGTTGTCGATGTCTGCATATAATACGAAGAACGCGTAAGTATTCCACAGTGTGCTCATGAATTTACGCTGTCCTTCCACAACTGCCTTGCCATGGAAACGGTTCGGAAGCCATGGAGCACTGTTGATGTAGAAGTACCATCTGATAGCATCTGCGCCGTATTTGTTCAATGCATCGAATGGATCAACTGCGTTTCCTTTGGACTTACTCATCTTCTGTCCGTTCTCATCCTGGACATGTCCCAGAACGATTACGTTCTTGTATGGTGCTTTATTGAAGAGCAGTGTGGATTCTGCAAGGAGTGAGTAGAACCATCCACGAGTCTGGTCTACTGCCTCGGAGATAAAGTTTGCAGGGAACTGCTGCTCAAATAATTCTTTGTTTTCAAATGGATAATGATGCTGTGCGAAAGGCATTGCTCCTGAGTCGAACCAGCAGTCAATAACCTCCGGTACACGATGCATTTCTCCACCGCACTCCGGACACTTCAGTGTGATCTCATCGATGTATGGGCGGTGAAGCTCTACTGTCTTGGCTCTCTCATCACCGCTCATCTCGAATAATTCCTGACGGCTTCCGATGGAATGCATATGTCCGCATTCACACTGCCAGATGTTCAGTGGTGTTCCCCAGTAACGGTTACGGCTGATACCCCAGTCCTGAACATTTTCAAGCCAGTCGCCGAAACGTCCTTTACCGATGCTCTCAGGGATCCAGTTGATTGTATTGTTATTTCTGATCAGGTCATCCTTAACTGCTGTCATCTTGATGAACCAGGATTCTCTTGCATAGTAGATCAATGGTGTATCACATCTCCAGCAGTGTGGATAATCATGCTCGAATTTCGGAGCATCGAAGAGCTTGCCTTCTTTGTCCAGGTCTGTGAGAACCATAGGATCTGCTTTCTTTACGAAAACGCCTGCGTATGGTGTCTCTTTTGTCAGGTTACCCTGTCCGTCTACGAACTGTACGAATGGCAGTTCATAGTTACGTCCGATTCTGCTGTCGTCTTCACCGAATGCAGGTGCGATGTGAACGATACCTGTACCATCACTCATAGTAACGTAGTTATCACAGGTTACGAAATGAGCTTTCTTTTTCTGTTTTGCTGCTGCCTCTCCTGCACATGCGAAAAGCGGCTCGTATGCTTTGTATTCCAGATCTGTTCCTTTGTAGGTTTCCAGAACTTCATATGCTTTCTCGCCTTCTTCTTTTGCAAGCTTGCCAAGGACTTTGTCAAGGAGTGCTTCTGCCATATAATAGGTATATCCGTCTGCTGCCTTTACTTTGCAGTAAGTCTCATCCGGGTTTACGCAGAGTGCAACGTTGGACGGAAGTGTCCATGGTGTTGTTGTCCATGCAAGGAAGTATGCATCTTCACCAACAACCTTGAATCTTACAACTGCGGAGCGCTCTTTTACAGTTTTGTATCCCTGGGATACTTCCTGTGCGGAAAGAGGGGTACCGCATCTTGGACAGTAAGGAACGATCTTGAAGCCTTTATACAGAAGCTTCTTGTTCCAGATTTCTTTTAATGCCCACCATTCGGATTCAATATAATCATCATAATAAGTTACATATGGATGTTCCATATCAGCCCAGAAACCAACAGTAGATGAGAAATCCTCCCACATTCCTTTGTATTTCCAGACGCTTTCCTTACACTGTTTGATGAATGGCTCCATACCGTATTCTTCGATCTGCTCTTTGCCATCCAGACCAAGCTTCTTCTCTACTTCCAGCTCTACCGGAAGTCCATGAGTATCCCATCCTGCTTTACGTGGAACCATGTAGCCCTTCATTGTACGGTATCTCGGGATCATATCCTTGATAACGCGGGTAAGTACATGGCCGATGTGCGGTTTACCGTTTGCAGTAGGCGGTCCGTCGTAGAATGTATAGGTTTCTCCCTCTTTTCTGTTCTCCATACTTTTCTCAAAGATATGGTTTTCTTTCCAGAATTCTTCTACTTTTTTCTCACGGTCTACAAAGTTTAAGTTCGTATCAACTTTCTGGTACACAGTAATTTACCTCCTGTTTAAATTATTTGTATCAGACACCTGAAAATATGCAGGACGTTTATATACGCTGAAAAATATTTCCAGTGTCCTTTAAGAACGAAAATAAGCCCATAAAAAAATCGCCCTTTTGTAAAAGGACGAAGGTTTATTGACGTTCGCTATACCACCTGTTACATTGTACGGGCATCCTCTGCCGATACATGAATCTTTTAACGGGGATTTCCGTCAGCTCTTACCTGTCTGTACACCCTTCAGAGCTGCAACTCCGGAGTGATCTTCACTGCATTTACTCACCACCGGGCTCACACCCTCCCCGGTTCGCTGTCTGCTTTCCCCTGCAGTTACTCTCTCCATCAACGTTTTTGTGGACATATCATTTATTTAACTATGCGGATTCATTATAAGGTCACAAAATTCACTGTGTCAAGTATTTTTTTGAATATTAGGGTAATCCTGTTACTGTTTAATAACACTGGTTACTGTCAAACTCCCGAACAGTAACACACTGTTAACATACTATCATATAAATTTTACACAGGCATTGTAATTAATGATATAATAAGGTAGAATATTTTGTCCGAACGTCATTTAAAACGATGTACTAGAGCGTGTCTGAAAAAGGCTTTCTGCAAGATGTACGTCACAATTTTGTGGGATATTTTGCCCGGATGAGGGCGCGTAGCGGGCTACGGCAACTGAATTCGGGTGAAATATCCCGCAAAGTGGGGCGTGCAGATTGCGGGAATGAATTTTCAGACACGCTCTAGGATATGGAAAGCAACTACTATGTATATTTAATGAAGGGTAATTTCAAATGTTTAAAACAAAATTTCATAAATTAATGAAACGTTTCCTCACCGGAATGCTTTGTGCAGGGATTCTGACCTCCCAGCCTGCAGTCACTTATGCTGCCGAGACCTCTGCCACTCCTGAAGTCGGTCATTCAGAAACCTATTCACAGGCCTCAGATATCGATTCTGTCAAAGGATGGCCCGCAGGTCCTAATATCGAGGGACAGTCCGCAGTACTGATGGATGCAGTCACTGATACTATTCTTTATTCCAAGAATGCCAAAGATAAGCTATATCCCGCCAGTATCACTAAGATCATGACCGCTCTTCTGGCCTGTGAATATCTGGATATGGACGATACAATCACCATGTCGCAGGAAGCGGCTTATGGGATTGAGGCCGGAAGCTCCAGCATTTACGCAGAAACAGGAGAGGTTTTCACAGTAGAGCAGGCCCTGATGGCTCTGATGCTGGAATCTGCCAATGAGATGGCTCTTGCTCTGGCAGAAAAAACAAGCGGTTCTGTAAAGAAGTTTGTTGAACTGATGAACCAGAGGCAGCTCAGCTGGGCTGTAAAAACACCCATTTTAATAATCCGAATGGTCTTCCGGATGAGACGCATTATACCACCGCGGGTGATATGATGAAGATTGCAAAGGCAGCCTGGTATAATCCCAGATTCCGTAAATTTGTGACCACACAGGTTTATGAGATTCCTCCGACTAATAAGCAGTCTGAAACCCGTTATCTTCTCAATCACCATAAAATGATGCCCGGACAGTCTTATGCATACGATGGAGTTCTGGGAGGAAAGACCGGATACACCGATGCAGCGGGAAGTACGCTTGTCACCTATGCCAAGAGAGGAAATTCCATTCTCATTGCAGTTGTGCTGAATTCTACAAACGGTGCTTTTCCTGACACAACTTCTCTGCTGGATTACGGCTTCGACAATTTTGAAAAAGTAGACTTGAATATAGATACCGATCCGGTACCGGCAGCATTTCTTCCATGCGAAAAACACCTGTTAAAGGACTGGAGTAATCTGTGTTCCTTCTATTATATGAGGCATGTGTACGTAACTGTCCCTGCAGGAACTGATGTGAGCCAGCTTGTAAAGAAGCAGAAACTTCTGAACAATTCTGTCGGTCCAAAGCGGATTAAAAGTAAATATTATTTAGACGGCCATATGGTCGGATATGGAATGCAATATGAAAAGGAGATCCTTTCAGATCTCCTTCTCAACACTTCTTTTTAGTTTTCGCCTGAGGCGGAGGACTTCTTTTCTTTCACGAAGTTCCTCCGCTTCTTCTGTATCTGTGAAACGCAATGTCTTCACAGCGAAATATTTCTCATCTTCTGTTTTTCGGATACGGATCTTGCCTTTTATCAGTCCATGCTCTTCACAATTGGATATGCTGTAATAAACCTTTGGATTATTCATAAACCATCGGAGTTTGCGCTTTGCAGGCAGATGACAGACCGGACATCTGGTGCTGGTCACCTCGCGGTCTTTCATGATTCGCTCTCTTGTGGCAAATTCTCTGGATACATATTTGTCATGATCCGGATAGGAAATATGTATTTCGTCTTTTTTCTTCTTTGGATTCTGGTAAACATCCAGTGACGGATGATTGATGATGATTACGTTATTTATTTTCTCCAGGACTTTCGCTGTATACCAGGCATCTGCAAGCGCCCGGTGAAATCCCCTGGTTTTCTCTATTTTCAGTTCATCGATCGCATGCTCCAATGCACACCTGTGTGTACCGTCATCGTAACTGATACTGTATAATTTCTGCACATCATAATAGGTCACAGGTCCGGGAAGCAGATCCAGCAGGCCATAGAACTTCATATTCCTCTGAAGTTCCATCACGTCCTGATTTCCCCAGGTAAAAAAATACCAGTCTTCTCCGCACCAGTCAAGAAATTCCCTGACTGCCTGCTCAAATGGCACTCCTTTCATAAGATCTTTATAATCTACATGAATTACCTCATGGATGCTGTCATGAATCCATTTATAGACCTGTGGTTTGATCAGTCGGTGAAAATGATCCGTTATTTCTTTTTTGCTGTTTACTTTTACAGCCCCAATCTCGATAATCTCAAATGGAAGCCTGTCGTTACGTGTTTTCTTTCCCGAAGGATTCTGATTCCATTCCAGGTCAAAGACAATATAGTTCATTCATCCGGTCCTTTTTGTTTATTACTTTTTCGCATTTATTTTCCATTGCTGATAAATATATTATTTCACGATCTTCAGTTCATACTGTCTGGTTCCCAGACCAATCTTCTCTGCCTGATCCAGTGTTGCCTGCCATTCAATGTTCGGGTTGGAATCTTTGAAATGGTCGTGGTGGCAATGCCAGTCAGGTTTTGCCAGGTGTTCTCCAAGCTGGCTGTTCTCGATCGGAGTTGCTTTCAGACAGGCATCTGCGCAGGCCTGGTCCAGAGCAACCGGGTCAAAGCTTGCAAACATTCCGATATCAGGAAGGATTGGTGCATCATTTTCGCCATGGCAGTCACAGTTCGGGCTGATATCCTGAACAAGCGCTACATGGAAATGCGGACGGCCATGACAGACTGCCTGTGCATATTCTGCCATCTTACGGTCAAGAAGTTCATTCGCACTGCTGTTTGGATTGTATACTGCATCAAAACCGCAGGCTCCGATACAACGGCCGCAGCCTTTACATTTATCATAATCAATGACTGCTTTTTTATTCGGATATGTAATCGCATCACTTCCGCACTCTTTCGCGCAGCGACGGCATCCGCGGCAGAGTTCTTCATTTACTGCAGGTTTTCCGCTGGCATGCTGTTTCATCTTACCTGCGCGGCTTCCGCATCCCATTCCGATATTCTTCAGTGCACCGCCGAAGCCGGTTGCTTCATGTCCTTTGAAGTGGCTTAAGCTGATAAAAATATCTGCATCCATGATCGCATGTCCGATCAGTGCAGTCTGACAATATTCACCGTTAACTACCGGTACTTCTACTTCGTCTGTACCGCGTAAGCCATCACCGATGATGATCTGGCATCCTGTTGAAATGCTGTTAAATCCGTTGAGATTTGCGCACTCCAGATGCTCCAGTGCATTCTTACGGCTTCCCGGATAAAGAGTGTTGCAGTCTGTGAGGAACGGAAGTCCTCCCTGCTCTTTACAGAGATCAGCTACTGTTTTTGCGTAATTCGGGCGCAGGAAAGCCAGATTGCCAAGTTCTCCGAAATGCATTTTAATAGCCACGAATTTTCCATCCATATCAATGTCTTTGATTCCGGCTGTAACGCAGAGTTTCTTCAATTTATCAAGCTGGCTGGTGCCAACCGGACATCTGAAATCAGTAAAATAAACGGTTGATTTTTCCATCGTTTTTCCTCCTGTTTTTATTAATCAAAATTTGATTTTCTTTTTTATTTTATCACAAGATGCAGGTTCTTTTCGAGATATTTTTTTGCTTACATCTGTTCGTAAAATTTTGTCACCTTTTTGTATTCTGCAGGCAAAGTGATCTGCTCTACCACAACATCTCCATCTTCTGCATTGTGGTAACGGTAAATGTAAACGCCCTCCTGGATCTCATCTCCTTCGATCAGAGAAACTGCCAGATATCCCTGTCCTTCAAATTCAAAGGTATCCATGATTGCAAAATCCCGTTCTGTTCCGTCAGATACCGGGATGCTGATTACTTCATATTCTTCCATCGTATGTTTTCCTTTCATTCATAAGCAATCTTATTCTTATTTTCGCTGTTTTTTATTGTAGCAAAGAGTGTTAATTATATCAATCCTATTTAACCGAATCAAGTAAGTCGTTACTGTTCACTCGGTTCACAGTAACAATAAGGCCCCTGCGGGTTACAAAAAGAAAGACTGCACCTCCAATGAGCACAGCCTTTCCGGTTTGGTATATTTTATTCAGTTCTGCTTACAATTGCTTATGCCATAATCGGTTTTAATGCTTCTGCAAGCTTCTCTTTCTCAGCTTCTGCCTCTTCCAGGTTCTTTCCGAGAGTTGTGTAATAAATCTTGATCTTTGGTTCTGTTCCGGATGGGCGGACAACTACTGTCTCGCCGTTATCCAGCTTGTAGATCAGTACGTTTGCTGCAGGAAGTCCTGTTTCTTCCGGTTTCTGGTAATCTGTTACTTTTACGATAGTATGACCTGCAATCTCTGTGAGAGGTTTGTCACGAAGTCCCTGCATCAGAGCTGACATCTTATCCATTCCGCTTAATCCCGGGAATTCGAAGCTGTCTACCTTATTCAGGTAACGTCCGTACTGTGCATAGATCTCTTCCATTCTCTGTTTCAGGGAACTTCCGATGCTTCTGTAATATGCAGCCATTTCACAGATCAGCATAGATCCGATAACAGCATCCTTGTCACGTACATATGGTCCTGCAAGGTATCCGTAGCTCTCTTCAAATCCGAAGATAAATCTGTCTACTTCATCTGCTGCTTCAAGCTGTGCGATCTGATCGCCGATCCACTTGAATCCTGTAAGTACGCTTCTGAGTTCTACTCCATAGTGCTCTGCCACTGCATCTGCAAGTGGTGTGGAAACAATGGATTTCACTGCTACCGGGTTCTTTGGCATTGTGCCTTTTTCAATGCGGCCTGCACAGATATAATCAAGAAGGAGTACACCTACCTCATTACCTGTTACCAGCTCATAGGAACCATCCGGGCATTTCATTGCGATACCAACACGGTCTGCATCCGGGTCAGTTGCAAGCATTAAGTCTGCACCTGTTTCTTTTGCGAGGTTTAATCCAAGCTCCAGAGCTGCAAAGATTTCCGGGTTCGGATAGCTGCAGGTTGTGAAGTATCCGTTCGGATATTCCTGTTCCGGAACGATTGTGATATCTGTAATTCCGATATCTTTTAATACCTGAGTTACAGGTACAAGTCCTGATCCGTTTAACGGGCTGTAAACCAGTTTCAGTCCTGCTGTCTTGCAGAGACCCGGACGAACCTGACGGGATTCGATAGCTTCATAGAGAGCCTGCTTGCAGTCATCTCCTACAAAACGGATTTTTCCCTGTTCTACGCCTTCTGCGAAGGACATATATTTCGCACCTGTAAGTACGTCTGTTTTCTGGATCTCTTCATATACAATGGCAGCTGCATCATCTGTCATCTGGCATCCGTCAGGACCATATGCTTTGTATCCGTTGTACTTAGCCGGGTTGTGGGATGCTGTTACCATAATACCTGCATTGCATTCATAGTAACGTGTTGCAAAGGAAAGTGCCGGTACAGGCATCAGTGCGTCATAGATTCTGACATTAATATCATTTGCTGCCAGTACGCCTGCTGCTGTTTTTGCAAATACATCACTCTTGAGACGGCTGTCATAGCTGATGGCTACTGTCTGATTACCGCCCTGTGTTTTTACCCAGTTCGCAAGTCCCTGTGTTGCCTGGCGAACTACATAAATATTCATACGGTTGGTTCCGGCTCCGAGAACTCCGCGAAGTCCGGCTGTTCCGAATTTCAGCGCTACTGCGAAACGATCTTTGATTTCTTCATCATTTCCTTCGATTTTGGATAATTCCGGATTAAGATCCGCATCCTGCAGATCTGCTGCCAACCAGCGTTTGTATTCTTCCTGATACATTTTGACCACTCCTGCCTTGTTTTTTAGATTTTTTAAGATGTTTTCATAATATCATAAATCAGACAAATCAGCAACAAAACAGCGAGATTTCGGTCAAATTTTAAAAATTACTTTCTTTTCTGTTTGTCTGTGCTCTGCAGGCATTTCCTATATTGGTCAGGCAGAGCACTGTGGCGATCAGGAAAAGTCCGGGAATCAGAATGATCCACCAGGAACCTGTCATTAATGCTTTATCTGACAGAGACAGCATACTTCCCCATGTGATAACCTCTATCGGAAGTCCAATACCCATAAAACTTAAAGTAGCTTCAGATATCATTGCAGTTCTTACATTCATGACTACCATAAACATAATGGATGAGAAAAAATTCGGCACCAGATGCTTCCACAAAACACGGAAGAATCCGGCTCCCATACATCTTGCTGCGATGATATACTCACTGTTTCGTATCTGTCTTACCTCTGTACGTACCACTTTCGCAATACTGGTCCAACTGGTCACACCGATTACAAAGGACAGACTCAGGATATTGGCATTTCCCATAATAGCCTGCAGCAAAATGATCAGAAGCAGAGCTGGTATACTTAAGAATATCTCTGTAAATCTCATGATCAGTTCATCAAGCCAGGCAGGTGCCACTCCACTGAAGGCACCGACTACCACTGCAATAAAAGTAGAAATAACTGTGGCTAATCCACCGATCAAGATCGAGATTCTTCCTCCATACCAAATCATGGAAAAAATATCCCTTCCCATAGTATCTGTTCCAAAAAGGAACTCCCTGTCAGGAGCTTTATTATAGTTTAACAGATCCATATAAGCAGGATCCTTTGTCATGATCAGTTCCGCACACAGGCAGCCCAGTACGATAAGAATCAGGATTGCTGCTGAAACAACGGGTTTTCCCTGATACCACTTTTTCTTTGATTTGGGAATTACTGTTTCTGTTTTTCTGTTTCCTGCCAGTTCAAATAAATGATTGGTCATACTTCTACCACCTCCGATTTCTCGGTTATTACTTCATCCTTCATGCGGGGATCAATCTGTTCATTGATCGTCTGACTGACGATATTACAGAAAATAACCAGGATTCCTGACATCATGCAAAGCAGCATCAGCAGATTGTAATCATGGTATCTGGCACTCTCATAGGACAGAGCTCCGATCCCTGGATAGGAAAATACGCTTTCTACCACATAGGTTCCTCCAAGTACATGGGGAACCGCAATGGCCATAATACTTAAATAAGCAGGCATTACATTTCGGACACAATGTCTGAACATAAGCTTTTTCTTATCCAGGCCTTTTGCCTTTGCCAGAAGTACATAATCTGCGCGAACCTCTTCCAGGATTTTATTTCGGATCATGTAAGCGTAATACCATAAATGCTCCATGACCACGATGGTCAGCGGCATGATCAGATGCAGCACTCTGTCACCGATATCTCCTGCATTTCCTGTACTGTAAGCTCCACTGCTTGGCAGAATCTTAAAATTTACGGAAAAAACAAGGATCAGGACCAGAGCCAGCCAGAACTCAGGAATACAGCTGGATATGTTCCCAGCTTACACAGAATCCGGTCTGCCAGCCGGTTTTCGTACCAGGCACACAGGATTCCCAGGAGCAAGGCTCCGGCAAACATAATGATAAATCCGATTCCTCCAAGTACAAGTGTATTGCCAATACGGCCGCCGATCACTTCTACCACATCCTGTTTATATTTAAATGAAATTCCAAATTCTCCATGAAAAGCATTTTTTACCCACTTCACATACTGTACAGAAATTGGTTCGTTCAGCCCCAGTTTCTCCATAGCCCATTCACGTTCTTCCGGACTCATCTTCTCTGTGCGGTCGCCATAATAGGAGATCAGCGGATCTCCCGGTGCAAGACGGGCTACATAAAATACAGCTACAGACAATATAAATACTGAGATCAGAAATATCAGGCATTTTTTACCATAGTAGACTAACTTTTTTTGTCTCATTATATACTGCACCCCTTTCCTTCAGCCGGAAGCATTGCAAAATGTCCGGGTGACACTTCTGTCCACACACTGTTTTCCATTCCTTCGCCATCATAGTACTGCAGAACTCTTTTTCTTTCCCTGATCGGGTCAGGAACAGGAATTGCAGACAGCAATGTTTTTGTATAAGGATGCACCGGATTGGAATACAATTCTTCTGATGGCGCCAGTTCTACCAGTTTTCCATGATACATAACTCCCACACGGTCACAGAGATACTCAACCATAGCCAGATCATGGGCGATAAACAGAAATGTAAATCCATGCTCCTCCTGCAGATGACGGAACAGATTGACGATCTGTGCCTGTATGGACACATCCAGGGAAGCTATCGGTTCATCAGCCACCAGAAATTCCGGTTCCATACACAGAGATCTGGCTATGGCCACTCGCTGCCTCTGTCCCCCTGATAATTCAGATGGATAACGATCCAGGAAACTGTTCTCAAGTCCTACATATTCCATCTGAAAAGCAGCTTCCTTCACAAAGCTTCCTCTCGGAGGTGTGATATGCTGGATTCTCATTGGTTCCGTAATAATATCTGACACCCTCATTTTCTGGTTCAGACTGGATGCGGAATCCTGAAATATCATCTGGCGTCGGGTCTGCAGCATTTTTTTATGCTTTTTGAATTCCTTTTTGTCGCAGATATTTACATCTTTATACCAGATTTCTCCCTGAGCCGGCTGATATATATTCATCAGACATCTGGCAACTGTGGACTTTCCTGAACCGGATTCCCCTACCAGACCAAAGATCTCACCTTTATGGATCTGAAATGAGACATCATCTACAGCCTTTACCTTGATCTTTTTTGTCAGATGAAACTGCTGAGTCAGATGCCTGACATCCAATAAAACTTCTTTACTCATGCGCTGTTCCTCCCACAGGTGATTTGATCTGCGGTGCTCTTGGATCCAGCAGCCAGGTTGCCGCATAATGAGTATCTGTTATCTTAAACATAGGCGGCATTTCTTCATAATCAATATTCAGGGCATATTCATTTCGACATGCAAAAGCATCACCTTTCGGCGGATCTATCAAAGTAGGAGCATGCCGGGGATGGTGTACAGGCTTTCTTTTCCATTTGCAAATGCAGGCAGTGATCTCATCAGTCCCCATGTATATGGATGTCTGGGATCATAATACACTTCCTCTGCTGTACCGATCTCTACGATCTTGCCTGCATACATGACTGCACTCTGTCTGCACACGTGCAACCACTCCCAGATCATGGATACCAGTATGGTAGCTGTTCCAAGCTTCATCTGTATTTCCCGCAGAAGATCCAGAATCTGTGCCTGTATGGTCACATCCAGTGCAGTAGTAGGTTCATCTGCAAATAAAATATCCGGATCTGCTGCCAGAGCGATGGCCATAACACATCTCTGACGCATTCCTCCGGAGAACTGCCACGGATACTGATGATATCGTTCCTTTGGATGGGAGATACCTACCAGTTCCATAAGCTCCAGAACCTTCTTATTTACCTGTTCCTTCGTGTAGTTCTTATTGTGGATCACCACTGCTTCCCCAATCTGTTTTCCAATTTTAATAGTTGGATTCAGGGATGTCATAGGATCCTGAAAGATCATAGAAAAAACTCTTCCACGCAGTTTCTGCATCTCCCTTTCCCTGTAACAGGTGATATCCTGTCCGTTCACACAGATGCTGCCCTCTTTAATCTTTGCACTTGGCGGCAAAAGCTTCATAATACTTTTGCAAAGCACACTCTTCCCGCATCCGGATTCTCCAACTATAGCCAGCACCTCTCCCTTTTTTAATGAAAAAGACACGTCTCTTACTGCCTGAACTTCTCCGGCAGGACCGTCAATGCTGACTGAAAGATTTTTAACCTCTAATAAATGTTCCATTTTTAATCCTTTTTCCGCTCGTGTAAAAAGGGGGCACCTTTAGTGCCCCCGTCACAACCTTTATCTTTTTATTCAATAGTCCAGTCTGCTACATTCCAGAAGATTCCAACTCCATGATGTCCCATAATTGTATCAGAATCAATTCCTTTAATATTGCTGTCAGCAACATAGTTGGCATCAATATAGCAGATCATTGCATAAGCCGGATCCTCTGCCAGAGCTTTCTGGAAATTAGCATAGGCTTCTGCACGAACTTCCGGATCAGCTGACTGTCTTGCTTCTGTCAGATACTTGTCAACGTCTGCATTAGAATAGCCGGAGTAGTTTGCTCCCTTATCTGTTCCGAATACTTTGTATGTATGGTCGTCAGCGTCAAATGGGCTTCCCCATCCGATCAGGAATGCCATCTGTCCTGCCCAGTCTGTCTGTGCAGGGATCTCTACTGATACATCCATGCCGATCTCTTTCAGTTCCTGTGCTGCGATCTGAGCCATATCAATACGTACCTGATCTCCTGCACTTACGCTGATTACAAATCCCACTTTTTCGCCGTCACGATAATAGAATCCGTCATCACCCATCTCGCATCCTGCAGCTTCCAGAATTTCTTTTGCTTTTTCAGGATTGTAATCATAATGCTCTACATCTTCATAATTGTAGATATTTCTCTGAAGAGGTCCATAAGCCGGCATTCCCTGTCCAAGGATAACTGCGTCGATGATCGCCTGACGGTCAAGCCCATAGCATACTGCCGGGATCAGATCACGGTTTTTCTGCCAGTATTCATTTTCAAAGTTAAACATGATTCCACGATAGTCAGAAGTCTTCATATCGTAGCATGTATATGCCTCATCATCAGCAAAAGCAGCTGCATCCTTTGGTGTTAATAATGCCAGATCAAGTTCTCCGGATTTTAACTGAAGTGCTTTCGCATTGTCATCCGGTACGATCTTGAATACAATTTTATCGATGGAAGCTCACCCTTAAAATAATCTTCATTCTTAACCAGTGTGATCGCCTGTCCCTCATCCCAGAATTCGATCTTGTATGGACCTGTTCCTACCGGATTACGGAAGAAATCAGAGGTCTGCATATCTTCGCCCTCAAGCAGATGCTTAGGAAGAACCGCCATTGTCATATAGTCAAGGAATGCAACGTTTTTGTCCTCAAGCTTGAACGCAACCGTATGATCATCAATAACATTAATCTCTTCTACGTCCTCGTAGTTGGGTGCATTCTCAGAACCATTTTCCGGATCCATGATCGCTTCAATAGTAAATTTAACATCCTCTGCTGTCACAGGTTCGCCGTCCTGCCACTTGGCATCTTCTGCCATATGGAATGTATAAGTATTGGTTTCATCATCAAAATCCCAGCTCTCTGCCAGTCCCGGAACTACCTGATTATCTCCGTCATGTGCAGTTAAACCGTTGAAGATCAGAATATTGATCTCTCCATGTTCATCCATAGCAGGATTGATCCTGGTATAATCTCCGCTTCCGTATACCAGTGTTGTTTCTTCTTCTGCCAGTACAGGCACTGTTGTTCCGGCACTGACCAGTGATACAGTCAGAAGCACTCCGGCCATTGTCAATAAACCCTTTTTCATTTCATGTTCCCTCGCTTTTTCTTTATTGGTAACTGGCTTTTATGATATCAGACAATTCTGACATCAGTAAGCCCTGCGGGGGGATATTGACATATTCCTTTTTGTGCCTTATATATGCCATATATGGCATACCTGCAGCAGTATCATTACTCTCCATCGCAGTGCGATCCTGCCCGGAGTGTTATTTATGTTATAGGAACATTACAGAGTAATTTCCTATAATATAAATAACACTCCGCCTTTAGTATTTCACTAAAAGCGAAGTGTCCTGATATTAATATAATTTTGCACCAGCCGGAATATGGTCATCTACCATCAGAAGATGAAGTTTTTCTTCGCCCTCTTCCTCATGGATTGCACTAAGTAACATTCCACAAGATTCAATTCCCATCATTGCTCTAGGTGGCAGATTTGTGATAGCTATAAGAGTCTTACCTACCAGTCTTCTGGTTCGTAGAATGCGTGAATACCGCTTAAAATGGTACGTTCTACGCCTGTTCCATCATCCAGAGTAAACTGTAAAAGTTTCTTTGACTTCGGCACTGCGACACACTCTTTTACCTTTACTGCACGGAAATCGGACTTGCTGAAAGTCTCAAAATCTACCTCATCTTTGAACAATGGTTCGATTTCTACCTTTGAAAAATCAATCTTCTCAACTGGCTTTTCTGAAACCGTTTTAGCCTGCGCAACGTTGTTTGCTTCGTTCTTAGCAGCGCCCTGGGACTTCATTGTCGGAAAAACTGATTCGCTTACCACACTATCCCGTATTGTCGAGTATTATACATTATTTTCAAAAAGTCTGCAACTTATTATAACGTATTATTCAGTATGTATTTGTTGTATTTCTGTTGCACACCACATAATTCTGTTGCACCTCATAGAGTTGAACCACAAGGGCTCTTTCCTAGAATATGTTCAAATTATGTGATAATTTTTCTATTGCTTCTGTTTTTTTCATATCAGTGACTTCGGCATATATATCCATCGTTGTCTCAATATTTGCATGTCCCATAACTGCCTGTATCACCTTAATATTAGTTTCATTTTCGCAGAATCTCGTACAAAAAGTATGTCTCAAATGATGGCAGGAAAAATGTGGGATAATAATCGGATCTCTTTTTTCCTTTTTTGCTTTCAGAATTTCTTCTGCATTATAGTTTTCCCGGATACGTTTGATTGTCCGGTTAATTGCCTGCGGATTATGAAGATTACCGAACCGATTTGTAAATATAAATCCCTCCATACCATCCAATGTAACAGTACTGAATCCATTCTCTTTCTGATATTCGCACTCTTCCATAAAAGCATTATATACAGGCTCCATCATCGGAACTGTACGAATACCTGCCTCTGTTTTAGGTAATGAAACAGCAAATTCACATCGGGTTGTTTCTGCTCTGCGTGGATAATATGTAACACTATGATTGATATTGATCAGTCGTTTCTCTAAATCAATATCTTCCCATCGAATCCCAATAATTTCACCTATACGGCATCCAGTACCTAAAAGAACGGTAAATAATGGTGCCCAATGATTAAATACCGGACTATTCGCTGTATAGTTCATAAATGCTCTCTGCTGTTCAACAGTCAACGCATGTCTCACTCCATGATTCCTCCCTGGTTTCTTTTTTATTTCTGACATTACACCATGAGATGGATTGTTTCTGATAATATCATCTCGCACTGCTAACTGAAATGTTGGATGAAGTACCGTATGAATCGTTTCCAGCGTATTAACCTGTAATTTTCTTTCATTTATTAAATGATAATAAAAGTACAGTACATCTGAATATTTGATTTCTCCGATTTTCTTCTTCCCGAAACTATCTCTAACGTAATGATCATACATGTACATATAATTGGTATAGGTTGTTCGCCTCAACTCTGTTTTCGTAGAAATATATCTATCAAATACAAAATTAAGGCTGGCATTTCCTGCTGCATACACATCAAGACCATCTAACTGATCTTTCAACAATTTCTGCTCTTTTTCCCTTAACTTAACTAAATCCTTGGAATATGTATATCTTCTTTTTCCAAATGGATCTGTATAAGTGTATATGTACATCAGGTCGGATTGACGTGACTCTCACCTTTGCGTAAGGCTCTGCCTCTGTTATCTTTTCTTGCTTTTGCCACTGTAACTCCTTCCTAATGTAGCAAGGAGTCCTTGTGTTACTTTTCTGGCATCTGATATAAAAGATCAATACCTTTTTGTATCGCTTGTGTTGTAGTCAGCTCATGCTTCGCTGCATACTCTGACAATTTCTGATATTCTTTCTCCGTTAATCGGAAACTTACGTTTTTCTTTTTCGGGGATTCTGCTCTCGGTCTCCCCATTTTTGCCACCGTATGCACCTCCTTCATAGCTTGATTACATTATACTTTTTGTCGTGCAAAAAGTCAATACTTTTCGTAGCACAAAAACTCTCGCAATATTATTTATCACTAAATACCAGTTCGAAACGTTTCCAGATATGCCTCAAAAATATCACAGTTCACAAGTACCAATTTATCCAGCTTGTAGACAGCATTTGCTTCCTTTGCCATTTTTTCAAATTTACTTTGACACATGCTGTACATTTCTGCACCTTCTTTATAACGAACAAATCTTTTCCTATTTATAATATGTCTTTGCATTCTTTCGCTCCTTTTCCAATTTATAGCAATCCCACAGGTAGCTGTCGGGTAACAGCCTCATTGGTATTTCACCATCTTTTCAGACCGGGCAGCTTTCCCGGAAGTATCATTATCAAAAACAGTATCTTCGCCACAAAAATCCCACTTTCTGATCACAGTCAAATATTTATCGCTCATGCCTTTGCTTCCATATCATTTTGATACCATTTCCACTTTGCGTCACGATGTCGCAAGGCAATAATGCAGACAGTCCTGGCGTATTTGCTGCACAGCTCCTCTGTTTCATACGTCCTGCAGGATAAATATTAAATTTTCAAGGTACAAACAACGCTAAATAGCTTTTCCAGCAGAAAGGGATGCTCTTAAATGTTTTTTAGCGAACTATTTTAAATCCAATAATTGTTTTTATCAATTTTGTTTCCAGACGTCTGCGAAGTGTTTCATCTACACAATAATGAACACAGCCATACTCATCATACATTTTTCTGACCGATAATTTTGCAATATATCCCTCATAATGTTTCAGAACTTTATTTATTGCCTGAATGTCACCCTCCAATGCTTTTTCGATTACCCAAAACGGTATCAATTTTTTATTATTTACACTTTTTTCTTCCGTTTTCATCTGCATTTTCCTCCAGCATAATCTTTAGTATTTCAAGCGATCGTGTACGATGCTCATGTACCGTACTTCTGACAAGGTTCAGTTTTCTTGCTATATCCGCATCATTCATTTCCATAAAGTATGACAAAAGAATAATGTCCCTTTTTCTCTCTGTCAGTGTAGTTAATGCTTCTGCCAATAGAGCATTTTTTACCTCCACATCATAACCACCTGCCCGAAAATAGCTTTTTTCCAATTCATACTCATCAAATACAGAAAGACTCTCCATCTCCTGTTCAGATAATTCTGAAAACAAAATTTCATGTTTTCTAAGATAAGCTAAATGTCTTTCATAATCCACAGTTTCGCCCTTTAATGCCAATTTACATTTTCGATCAAACTGGTGCATTACCGTTTTTTCATCATAGGAAGAAGATTGCTCCATAGAGTTCACCTCCTCCCCGACCATAAGATATGAGCAAAGGTCTTTTTCCCTTTCACCCTTATCCCGATTGAGAAGCCCCCATTGTTCGGGTTTAAAAGAAAAACTCTATAAAAAGTTCTTATGGTATACAAAAACGTCCTTATGGATTGAAATCCATTGGACGTTTTCATATAAATAATCTAATATTCAAAAATAATCTTCTCCCTTCATTCCATATAATAAAAAAAGCGGAAATAATTTTTTATCATCTCCGCTTATTCTTGCTCTTTTCAATTTTATATTTCAAAATACCAACATACTGAGAGATTAAAATTATAAAGGAAGTCAATGCAACAAGGGAAAGCATGTCTGATATTCCTGCAAGTGTACAACAACCAGCAAATGCAATAACAGCAATTAAGACTTTCATGGTTACTTTTTTGCAGTGTTCTTTTTCAGCATCATCAAGTTCTCGATTAATGCATTCTACTGGTGCAGCTTTCAATATCAGTATTGCACTTACTAATATAAGAAGCCACGCTGTACCTACCGTAAACTTATATTTACTGTTAAAATACATTGTTATTGTCTGCACAGTGACCGAACATATGAAACATGATCCAAAACTGTTAAGATGTACACCTCCTGCATAAGTCCGTAATAACATAAAAATCCCAGTAAATATTATAAATTCCGGAATCATATGCATATATATTGCTATGCTCAAACAAGTTACGAAACAACATAACATCTCAAGTCCAATCTGAAAGCCATATTGATATATGTCATATGATTCCGAAGAAACTGCACCGGTCTTTACCACATATTCCGTTAATTTTTCTGATAACCGCCTCATTTTAAATCTTTTTAAGTTTTTTCAAGTCCCTCGGAACTTTCGGCTGGTGAAAAATATAGCAACATGCGCTATCTGCAGACACTTTGCCAAGTTTTAAAGATACATTTGCCAGAGCCTTCGCTGACTGAGCTTTTACATTTTTCATATTCATGGTAGAAATCTCCTTTCATTTTCTTTTTAAAAACAATACTACAAAAATACATTCTATTTCTTTTTCTGTAAAAAAAACGAGTATTCATGTAACTTTTTCCTGGGCACTACAAACATCAATATTTCATTTTAACACTAAAAAAGGTTGCAATGAATTCATTGATCATTACAGCCTTTTTTGAGAACCATATTTTTTCAAATACCATACCCACAATAATATCTCTTCTATTTTTTTTTGATATTCCTGTAAATCCTCCACATTCTCCAAATAATCATACACTCCTGCCTTCAATGCCGAAAAAATATCCTGCTTTGTCCCATTTTCAATCAACGCAAGAATTGGAATTGTATTTCCCAACATTCCTTTTACTCTGATAATAAATTCAAATGTTCCTTTTTCAACCATTTTTTTATTAAAATACATAATAATAACATCTGGATTAAAATGCTTATCATAGTTCAACCAATCATAGGTACACCACCTCAATTTATATTTTCCTTTTGTTATTTTACTTGTAGTTTTAAATATTTCTCTATGGTCACTAAATAATAATATTTTTTCATTTTACCCTACCATGACATTCAAATCGTAAAATTATTTTTATATTTTATCATGTTATTTCAAATATTATTTACGTGGTAATAATTCCGGATATTCATGTAATTATTCCTTTTCTCCATACAACACAACTCTCACTAAAAATCTTTCTGGTATAGAATCATCAACTGTAACCGTTCCATTGTACTTCGCTACAGCTCGGTAAACCGACGGCAAACCAACACCATGATTTCCAGCATCGGATTTCGTAGATTTCAGTCTCTTATCCTTCATTTTGATTAATCGCCCCTGGTAACTATTCATTAAAAATATCAACAGATTACCTCTATCATATTTCATTTGGATTTTTATGTACTTCTTCTTTTTTGCCTTTTCAGCCGCTTCTACAGCATTTTCTAATAAATTCCCAAGTATTAGACATATATCTGCACCCTTAAACTCCATCTTCATAGGAACCTTTATGTTCAAGGAGAAATCTATCCCTTTCTTTTGAGCTGTTACATACCAATATCCAAGTAGAGAATCAATTACACAATGTTACCACTATTTGCAACCTCCGATATTGATAAGCCACTTTCTTCCATTATATCTTGGATAAATTCTATGATTTTCTCATCTTCTCCTTTCTCTGCATAAGCAAGAATAGATACTAGATTATTTTTCATATTATGTTTTATGTCCCTTAATTGCAACATAGAAAGTTCTCTTTCTTGTTGATGACGTTCACATAATTCCAACTGTTGTTCATAAACAGAAGTCATTCGTCTTAGTTGTAAATCATCCATCAATTTTACATAAATATAAAAAATCAGTACATTTAAGCACAGCAAAATAATTGCTGCAATTGCCGAATGAAAATATGCACGTTCATTATTTATTTTGTAACTAAACAAAAAAATTTGGTTCATAACATAGATACTTCCAATTGGAATCAGAATTAACATAATACTGTGTTTAACAGAAAACTCTGTAATTCCACCTGTTAAAAATACCTTCCTTAAAGCAAAAATAATTAATAAAAATAATATTTTCGATATAATTGATCCCAAGATTCCGTACATCTGAGAATACATAAATTGATTACAATAGATTGAGAGTATATATCCGCTTACCGTTTCTATCATCATCCAAATTGCGTTAAAACGCCAGAACAAAAATACATTTGTTCCAACCTCCTTCCTTCATAAATACACAACACTGAAATAAATGTTATTACAATAGTAATGATTATATTTATATAAACCGGTAATGTACTAGCATTCAAAAGCAGCAACTGCCAAACTGCAAAAATGATGTATCCAATTACAATTGCTATTTTTTTCTTTCTTCTTGTAAAAAACATTGAAAAATAGTAAGAAAAAAGAAATATCGCAAATATTACAAGCAATATCGCTATCACATTCAGCAACATTTTTATTCACCAACATAAAACGTATCCCCCATCGAACAGTACTGTTTATTCTTCTATCTTCACTAATTGAAATCTTCTTTTCATTATGGAAATCATATGAATTATTACCAAAGTTTCTATCTGCAAAGTAGTCCATGCTAACTGTTATCTAGATTCTTTTTCCTATTAAAAAATATAAGAAAAAAAGGAGTCTAGATACACTAAGAAAATAATATACGAAGTATATCAACCTTACCATAATCTATTTATACATCAACATAAAAAGTGTTCTCCATTTTACAGTACTGTCCACTGATAATCTTCCGCCTGTCTTCGCTAATAGGTATTCTTTTTCCATTATTCAACACTACAAAATCATATCCTATTTCTTCTACATGTTTATAACTTACCAAAAAAGACTGATGCACCCGCAAAAATGCCACTTTACTCCGTTCCAAACTTTTTTCAATATCATTAAGCTTTCCATAAAGTTCAAAATTTTCTTTTTCTGTAATTATCTTTACCTTTCTTCGATTACTCTCGAAATAAAGGATTTCCCCAATTGGGATTTTATGATTGATCCGTTGGTAACTATATCGAAAATAACTGTCAGTACTGCTTATTTCTTCATAGGCTGCTTGCAAACACCGTTCCATCATCTCTCTACTGACAGGCTTCACCAGAAAACGAAAAGGTCTGATTTCAAACGATCCATCATATAATTTTCATGGCTTGTAACATAAACAATCAAAACACTTTTATCAATCTTCCGAATTCTCCGTGCTACTGTAATGCCGTCTTCCTGTCCCATCTCTATATCCAGAAAGATAATATCAAAAGAATTACCCATTTCTACAGAATCAACCAAATGTTCTCCTTTCCAAAAAACATCCGTATCTACTGGCATAAAATTTCTTTTTGCTATGTTTTGCAACATAGTTTCTATTTTCCCTGTTGTAGAAACAACATCATCACAGATTGCTACATTTATCATTTTCCCTGTCCTTTTTCTTTTTCTCTTCATTTTTTCTAACAATCTGCAAAAGCGACCAAACCAATTCTTGATCATATTGATCTAATGTCTTGTAGACTTCAATCATATCATAATACTCATCCAATGTTTCATTGAGTTTAATCTGTCCTGTTAAATCCCTTTTTACATCTGACATCCCTAACAGATAGTCTGTTGTCACATTAAAATACTCTGCCAGCCTTTTGAGAATATCAACTTTAATCACTGTCACATCTTTCTCATATTTACTAAGCATCTGCTGAGTAATTCCCAATTCTGCAGCTAATATTTCTTGTATGATTCCTCTTTTTTCCCGAAGATTTTTTATACGACTTTCCATAATCCCATACTCCTTATTTTTATTCTAATATCATGCTACCCTTTTCTTGTTTTCATGATACAAATAATAGAAGTATTCATTTACATTGATTAGTGTTGTTGTCTTAGCCTCTAGCTTGTTTTTCCTGATATAAAGCACGTTTCCGGATCTTGAGTTAAAAAAATTATTAAAATGTTTGCCAACTGTACAATATCATTTATTTACTAACTCCCCTAGTATGGTATCCATCTAGTAATAATAGTTTACAGTTACTTGTTTTTTGCTATACTCCATTCAAAAAACAGTTCTGGAGGATACGCAATGCCACGTTATCATGTTACACTCACCGATACAGAAATACAGGAACTCAAATCTTACTAAAGCTGAATCAAAAGCCCGAAAATAGTTCCTGGACGTATGACCGTATCAAAGAAGCATATGGTGCTTCCCATAGTACAATAGCTGGAATTGCCCAGCGTTTTGTAACAGAAGGTATGGAAGCTGCCCTTGGAAGAAAAGAGCAAAAAACCGACACCGAAAAGTTACAGGTGATGTAGAAGCAAGGATTTGTGCAATTGTCTGTTCGACACCTCCGGAAGGGGCTTCCCGTTGGACCATGCAGGCTATCGCAGAGGAGCTGATACGGCTGGAAGTTGTTGATTACATCACCGATAGTACAGTCTGTAACGTTATGAAAAAAAACGAAATTAAACCGTGGCTTGTAAAAGAGTGGTGCATCCCCCAGGCTGATGCAGAATTCGTAGCAAAAATGGAGAATGTTCTGGATGTATATCAAAGACCATATGATCCGTTCAGACCGGTAGTTTGTATTGATGAAACGAATAAACAGCTAATCCTTGAAAAACGAATTCCCTGTGAGCCCGGGGAACCGGAAAAAGTGGATTCTGTTTATGTTCGGAATGGAGTTGCAGATATCTTCATGATATCTGAGCCGCTAGCAGGAAAACAGGAAACTGTTGTAAAGCAGACCCGAACAGCAATTGATTTTGCTGAAGTCCTTCGTTATACAGCAGATGAACTGTATCCAAAAGCGGAGAAGATCATACTGGTCACAGATAACTTAAATATCCATACACCATCTTCTTTGTACAAGGCATTTTCAGCAGAAGAAGCAAATCGGTTAACCAAACGTTTTGAATGGCATTACACGCCAAAACATGGAAGCTGGCTGGATATGGCAGAAATTGAAATAGGGGTTATGAGCCGCCAGGCACTTGCAAAACCATTTCCAGATCTCGAAAGTTTTACAAAACAGGTTCATAACTGGATAATTAAGCGGAATGCGAGACGTGTAAAAATAAATTGGCAGTTCACAACAGCTGATGCCAGAATTAAGCTGGCAAAGCTATATCCAACGATACTTTAAAAACCAGATGGATGCAATACTAGGCTCATTTTTTCACTGGCTCACTCGTAAATGGGTCTATATATTCTTTCTATCTTCTTTGCATTTTTTCTACTGCATTTACATAATATCCACCACACTACACTCAAAATATCTATTTCCATATTTATATTCCAAATTTGCATATCCCGCAAAAATTATATATGTACTTTTGAATTTTAAATATATTATAAATTCTAATACCCTTATCCTATATGTTATTTACAATTCCATGTTGTATATGATAGACTGTCAATACTAATTTGTGCGGCCTCCCTTGTCGCATCACTAACAGATGGTTTATTTCTTTTCTAAGGCTACATTTTGGGAAGCAACCAAAAATGCGGGTTTAGAAAGCATAACCTTACCATAACAATAAAAATAGTAAGATAAACAAGAACATTTTCTCGATTATCTTACTATTTTTATTAATTAATCATACAACCATACAAACTGAATAGACTCCAAATAAATACTTGAGTAAATTATATCTGCAAGTTCATCTTTGGAAACATTTCTATTTTCTTCTCCTATATATCTCCCCACTTCCTTACTATGTAAAAATGTCATGATTATTCGATATTATTACATCAAGGAAAAAACAACATATTATAAAAGTATTATTATAGTGTAAGCATTAAAATTTTCGAAATTATATTAAAGAGTTAGACTTTGTATAAGTGTATATTTTATCAACAAATTGCAAGATATTTCACTAATGCAATATCTATAATCGTTATATTATTGAATATTCCGGCTTGGATGTCCATGCTGTCCGGTGATTAGGAAACCGATTGGCAAGTATATAGAATACAATTTACCAATGTAAAGTCGGCTAACGCCCCGCAAAGCGGCTCTGGGCTTGACATAGGCTCTATTTCTTATTATAGGTAATCGAGCCAATCAAAGTTGGTTTCCGCTACTCCGGAATCAAGGTTTCTTGACGCAAGAATATTCATATTATGGATGGAGATGATAAACTTTATGTTACATTTAGCTATTTGTGATAAATCATTAAATGATACTGAACAAAATGGAAAAATACTTGGAGAATATAAAATTCTTTAATTTTGATTATGAAGTTTTTGAAAACGCAAAAGAATTATATAAATATCAAACACAACACCATGAAAACTTTGACATATATATATTAAGCATAGAATTGGAAGACATGTTGGGCTTGGAAGTGGCCAGAAAATTACGTGAAGATTCTCAAGAAGCTTTGATTATTTTTGTATCAAATGATGCAAAATGCGTTTTTGATGTTTTCGAAGTTTTTACATTTGCTTTTTTGCTAAAACCTTTAACTTACAATAAATTTAGCACAACATTATATAACGCATTTAATTATTTATACAGAACTAAAAAGGCTATTTTTATTCAGTTATCGCAAATGTAACTATAGTATATTATGTCAATCTATTCTATATATTGAAAAGTTAGGAAGAAAAGCCTTTATCCATACAAATGATGCAAGAGTTTATCAATGTAATATCACATTAGAAAAAATTTGGGAACAGTTAAATCCATCGAAATTTGCAGCTATTCATATATCTTGCATTGTAAACCTGACAGAAATTGCCAGCATTAAATGTGATCAATTAAAATTGAAAAATAATGAAGTATTGTACGTTGCAAAAAAATATCGCCAAGAAATCAAATCACGTCATCTACAAAATTTAAAGATGAAAAAATTGTAAAATTTATATGCAACTACAAAATGTTAATACTTCTAGGTATTTGGAAATAGAAAACGATATATTAAAAAGGGGGATAAAAATGTCAAATAATCATATTCAGGATATTATTGATAGTGTATTACCACAAATTTCATTTAAAAGTAACAAAGTCTCATAAGCGAAATTGGCGATGGCAATTTAAATTATATCTATAGAATAAAAGAAATAGAAACCCAAAAATCCATTATAATAAAAGTTGCACAATATGAAAGTAGAATATCTAAAGATATACTATTGGATATTTCCAGAAGTTATTTTGAATATTCCTATTATAGTTTAGAAACAGTAAAAAAATCAAATTTTTCGCCGCAGATTTTATATGCAAATCCTCAAGCTGGAATAATCGTTATGGAAGATTTAGTAGATTATTGTAGTTTGAGAGAAGCTCTTATTTCTATGAAAAAATACCAATGTATTTCTGATAATATATCAATGTATTTACGTTGCGTATTAATTGAAAATGCAACATTTAACCCAAACGATAAACTAGAAAAACTTAGATATAAGTTTCGAGGAAATAGGTTGTCAGAATTAACAAAGCAACTTATTTTTATCGAACCGTACAATAATATAAAAAAGAGAAATAAAGTTCCTGCTGAATTAGAAAGTTGGGTAAAAGAACACATATATCATAATGATAGATTAAACGCTAAAGTAGAAAGTTTACGGGAAGCTTTTGAAAATGAGGAACAATCTATTATTCATGGAGATTTACACACGGGTTCATTTATGGTAAATAATGACCAAGTAAAAGTAATCGACCCAGAATTTGCCTGTTGGGGACCAATAGGGTTTGATCTTGGATGTCTTTTGGCAAATTTAATAATTGATTATTTATTTCATTTAACAAATAATGAAGAATACTGTTTGTTTATTATTAAAATAATTTACAATATATTATCAACCTTCGAAAAAGATTTATCAGTAAAAATACCCAAAAATTATAAAACTATAATGATTGATAGTGCTGCATATGCCGGAACTGAAATTATACGAAGAACTATTGGCATTGCATTAGCAAAAGAGGTGTCAATTATGGATGAAAAAGGTAATAACATTGCATTTAGAAAGAATTTACTCATTATAGGTATTGACCTTATAACAAACAGTGAAAAATATGGAAGTTGCGAGAATTTTATTAAGCGAATTAAAAAATTACATGTAAATTGATTTGTTAAGAATATATTGTTCAAAAAAACGAGCCGGTGAAAAAATCTCTGTAAAAATAAACATCATCAAAGGTCTTCTATGATAAAATCATAGGAGGCCTTTTATTATTGGCAAGACAAAAGAAACCTGTAACAATCGAGTACAAATGACAGAAGGGAAAACGAAAATAGTTAATCCAATCACGAC
>ENA-OQBJ01000133-OQBJ01000133.1-human-gut-metagenome-genome-assembly--contig:-NODE-133-length-37702-cov-3.323646_pt1 | contig 37702 bp, 54 predicted proteins | sample MGYA00242743_ERZ504545 | MGnify/ENA primary metagenome ERZ504545 (study PRJEB26092, sample SAMD00036252) | human gut metagenome | host: Homo sapiens | study: EMG produced TPA metagenomics assembly of... | reverse complement strand
ATTTCAGGTAATGGCCGGAACGTACTGATTCACCGGGATTTCGCACGTGAGAATGGACTATCGGTGGGATCGACCTTCCGACTCAGTCAGGAAGGCCGCGATTCCACGTCCGCGTGGCCGGAATCTTCTCTGGCAATGTACAGGCACAGAGCCCTATGCCATCGGACGCATCGGAGAATCTCATCTATTCGGGCGCTCAAGTGGTTTCCGCGCTGACTGGAGAGGAACGGGTCGGCACGATCCGGTGCCTCTCGGATAATCCGCGGGATCTTTCCGCAGCAATGGCCCAAGCAAAGAAAATCGCCGGAAGCGAGTATGGCGTCACCGATGACTCGGCGCGGCTTTCCGGCGTGCTGCAGTCGGTGGAAACGGTACGCGATCTGGTCCGCATGGTGCTGTTGTCCGTCTGCCTGGCCGATGTGCTGGTATTGGGCATGGCGCTTGTCTTCTGGATCCGCTCACGCATCCATGAGATAGGCACCCTTCTGGCCCTCGGCATCGGCAAGATGCAGATTATCGCCCAGTTCGCGATCGAAACCGGTCTCATGGCTGTGGTCGCCGCCCTGTGCTCGCTGGAACGGGCTCCCTATTGTCCGGTTACGTGTCCTCGCTCCTGCTGCACGATTCGGGAGTCGCACCTCTTGAATCATTGCAGGTGGAGGCTCTGCCGCCAGAACAGACGCTGCTCATCCTGCTGCTCGGATGCGCGGTCATCGCAATCGCGCTTGCCGTGTCGTGCGCCGCAGTGCTGGCCAAATCCCCGAAATCCATTCTTTCCTCTATGCGTTAGGAGATACTAATCATGACTATCTGTCTGCAATTGGACCATGTCAATTACTCATATGGCGCGGCGAAGATCCGTGCTCTTTCGGACGTGAACGCTGATTTCGAATCCGGAAAGATGTATGCGATAACCGGTCCATCGGGAGCGGGAAAGAGCACACTGCTGTCCCTGTTGGCCGGTCTGGATGCCCCCTCTGATGGAGTGGTCCGTTTCGAGGGTGAGGATATAGCTACGACGGGTTATTCAAAGCACCGTCGCGAGCACGTGTCCTTGGTGTTCCAGGACCATAATCTGATCGACTATCTCACTCCCGAAGAGAATTTGCGTTTGGTCAATCCCAAGGCCGATATGAAGATCCTCGAGGATTTGGGACTGAGCCGTGAGGAATCGAAGCGCAACATCATGCACCTGTCGGGCGGTCAACGTCAGCGAGTGGCGGTCGGCCGTGCCCTAGTGGCGCCCGGCCGCGCGATTCTGGCGGATGAACCGACTGGCAGCCTGGATCCGGAAATGACTGATGAGGTGATTGATCTTTTGCGGCATGCCGCTCATCAACTCGGTAAATGTGTCATTGTGGTGACGCATTCCAAACGTGTCGCCGATTCCGCCGATGCCGTTTACACCCTCAGACATAAGAAGCTAGCCAAGCATAGCACTCTCGCACAGACCACGTCTTCCGTCATGGCCGGCAAGAACCGCGCCAATGCCCCTTCCGCCATCGTCCTCGGCTGCGAAACGGGTGTCGGGATTGCGTCGTGGATCGGTGACGTTTTTGGGACTCGTCGCCGATCCACGACGCCCATGCCGGCCCCCGTCCTGATTCGCACTCGCCCCGATCGGACCACACGCCCGTCCGGCATCGACAGAAGTAAGAACGGCCGGGACATGCCCCGGAAAGAAACGAACCCGCCTCATCGAAAAGGAACCAAAAATGACCGCACGACACATCGACGCCACGGACAAGAGGACGGAAGCCATGTCGTCAAGATCCTATGGAACGAAAACGACGGCGAACGGGAACTGACCGTCCGCATGCCGGCAGCCGGAACGGACGCCACGGACCGCGTGGACGTGGACCTCCTGCCGTCCCGGGAGAGGATCCCGCCACGACGATGGACGATGCCGTCGCGGCGTTGGAGGGATTCCTCGGCAACAACAAGTACATCCACATCGATGGGGACGACGTCAGAAGCGTCTGCGCCGGCGCCCTGACCACGGTCATCCGCGTGGAAAGCGGGTCGTCGACGGGCATCGTGGAGGCGCTCGACGGACGGTTCCATGATTCGAGCGTCGCATCCGACGAGGTCACGGGAGCGATAATCGCCATCGAAGGTCCGAAGAGCCTCCAACTGTCCGACGCCACGGCGATCGTCGGCGGCGTGCAGAAGCGCCTCACCGACAAGGTCGAGATCATATGGGGCCTGAATTTCGCCGACGAGGACGTCCTGCGCGCCACCGTACTGCTCGCAATACAACAGAAATAAAGAACACGACGGGTTTGCATGCAGGAAAATCAAACATCATCGGAATGCCTGTTGCACTTACAAGTACGAGTCCCCATGCTAACCGCTAGTTCCATGTCACCGGGGCGTCTTTTATCCGTTTATCCGCGTCAACACGACCCGCACGGTCAGGCAATTCGGGTCGGACTCCCCTGTGGTTTCGCTGAAGAAAACCGGGGGTGCTACCCAATCAGCTGTTGTGGGATTTGTGCCAGATGAGATACGAGTAAACATACATGGCTGCGACCGAGACAATCGCAAGCACCATAATCACTGCCAGAATCCAGGTTTCAGGCAATATACCTCCTAAAAATCCCAGCACAATCAGGCTAACGCCCACCACCATGAAACAGGCTCCGCCGAAACGGTGGGTGCGGCGCCAGTTGTCGGGGTCGTCGAGCGCCCATGGCGTTTTGATGTCGAGCGTGTAGTTTTGCCGCACACGAGGTAGATAATTACCCATGCCGATGAAGAACGCGCCGATCGCCCCGGACACGATGACGTTGACCGCGCCCTTGCCAGGAAGGAGGTTCCAGACGGTGAGTTCCCCAAGCCAGCTGATGGCGCACATGAATACCGTGAACGAGATCACGAATCCTTGGTAGAATCCGCCGAACTTGGCATATGCGGCACCTTTCGGATCAATGCGCGGCACCACATAGAACAGTGCGAGAAACGTCAATGGAAGCGCACCCAGAACGGATGCCATCCAACGTGGCCCCCATCCGTTCACACCGCCGTCAACACCCCAATGCATGGGAATGCGCTCAGGTAGCCCCGGCATGGCGGCAAGATGCGCCACGACGTTCAGCACGCAAAGCAGCATGAGGACGACCCATACACGGGCCGGAATACCGGTCGAGGCTTTGGTTGTCTCGGGTTTTTCCTGCTTTTGCATTGTCAGACCTTTCATTGCCTGTCTTCCGGATCGTCCGCGAAGCCCATGAACCATCCGACCAAGTCCTGCATAACTGTGGTATTGAGCTGTACACGATGTTCTGCCATGTCGTTCGTCCGTTACGAGACCAGCGTTCCTAAGAGTCGCCAGATGGTGACTGAGCGATGGCTTGCTGATGTCGAAATGCTCCGCGAGCTCCCCCGCGGTCATATCCCCCGCACGCAGCAGCTCGAGGATACGACGCCGCGTGGGGTCGGCGAGTGCCTTGAATCCTTCTCCTGCCATCATCGCTCTCTTTCCAGTATCGGATTGGGATATTCATCCTACCAGATATTTAGACGTTTGTCTAAATATCTAAAATACGGAAGTCTGAAAACGTCATGGAAACCGGAATCTCGTTTTTTCGGAGCAACGCTGATGTCAAGGAACGGCGCCTTCCAGTAGACTCGGCAATAATCCCACGCCATAGGCGGCAACATGGGCGGAACCGCGCAAGACAAGGAGGTCCCGAATGGAATACATTCGAATTACCAGGGACAACATCGATGCAGAGCACGTCTGCTGCGCCATGTCCGGCAAACAGGCCCTTGCGAAAAAGGAGTGGCTCAAACGTCGATTCGACGAAGGATTGATCTTCTACCGCAGCGTAGAACGCGGAAAATGCTTCATCGAATATATCCCCGCGGAGAACGCGTGGGTTCCTATCCAAGCGGATGGGTATCTTTACATCGACTGTCTATGGGTCGCCGGCTCCATGAAAGGCACGGATATTCCAACGACCTGTTACGGGAGTGCGTGAGGGATGCGAAGGAGCAGGGGCGGAAGGGATTGTGTATTTTGTCTGCCGAAGGACGCAAGCGCGAATTCCTCTCCGACGCGAAATACCTTGCGCACAAGGGTTTCATGGTTGCGGACACGTCATCATGCGGAATCATGCTCATGTACCTGCCGTTCGGTTCGGACACGAAGCCTCCGCAATTCAAAGAATGCGCCAAATATCCCACGGCGGATGGTGATGGATTCGTTCTCTATTACACGGACCAGTGTCCGTTCACCCACTACTGGGTGCCACGCGTGGAAGCGGTGGCGGAAGAGCACAGCATTCCATTAAAAACCATTCACATCATCAGCCGTGAGCAGGCCCAGAATACGCCAGCTCCGGTCACGACCTACGCGCTGTTCAAGAACGGAGAGTTCCTGACTCAAGGCATCCAGTCCGACAAGAAGTTCCTGAAGCTCGCAGGCGTACAGGTCTGATGCCGGCCTGACGTTTTTTTAAGATGCGGGGGCATCATGACGTTCCGCACGCATTACCATTCGAACAAGTCGGATCGGCCCGTACGGCATGGCGGAAACACCCCCACCCGCGCAACCGTCAGCGTGCAATGCAGCGAAAAGCATAAAGAAAACGGGTTCCGAATGAACCGGAACCCGTATAACGTAAAACCTCGAAATATCTGAAGTGTCAGAAGTATCCGAGTTTCCTAGAAAATCAGGCGAACAGGAAGCCCTGGCCGTGATGTTCCGGATACGTGTCGAACAGTTCGGCAACGGAACCGTCTTCGAACACGGCGCGGATGGCACTTGCCAGCAACGGCGCGATCGACAGAACAGTCAGACCGTCCCAACGCTTTTCTTCCGGAATCGGCACGGTATCGGTGAGCACGACCTCGCGTGCGCCGCAGTTCTTCAGTCGGTCCACGGCCGGGCCGGACAGCACGCCATGCGTGGCGACGACGGTCACCGACTTGGCTCCGGCATCCTTAAGCACGTTGCATGCGCCGGCGATGGTGCCCGCGGTGTCAATCAGGTCGTCGACAAGCACGCAGTCCTTGCCTACGACGTCGCGACCACACGGTTGGCGACCGCCTGGTTCGGGCGGTGATGTCGCGGGTCTTGTGCACGAAGGCGAGCGGACCGCCGCCGAGGCGCTGCGCCCACTGTTCGGCAACACGGATACGACCGGCGTCCGGGGAGACGACAGCGACGTTGTCAAGTTGGTTGGAGAAACGGTCACGGATGTAATCGACCAGCACCGGCATGGCGATGAGATGATCAACCGGGCCGTCAAAGAAGCCTTGCGACTGCGCCGCATGCAGATCGACGCTCATGATGCGGTCGGCGCCTGCGGTCTTGAGCAGGTCAAACACCAGACGGCAGGAGATGGGCTCGCGGCCGCGGTGCTTCTTATCCTGGCGGGAATAGCCCAGCAGCGGGCAGACCGCGGTGATGGAACGCGCGGAAGCACGCTTCAACGCATCAATCATGATGAGCTGTTCCATGATGGCCTGGTTGACCGGATTGGAATGGCTCTGCAGTACGAACACGTCCGCGCCACGCACGGACTCGGTGTAGCGCACGTACATTTCGCCGTTCGCAAAATCGTATGCTGTGGTTTCCAGAACATCAATGCCGAGCTGTTCGGCGACTTCCGCCGCCAGCTTCGGGTGTGCTCTGCCTGTGACAAGGATAAGGTTCTTATCCGGCTTTCCTTCAAGGATTGCGCTCACCGTGTCTCCAAACGTCTGTTCTAGCGAAGTGGATGTGACCCATACTAACCGGCCGCGCAGACCTCACCGACCCCGTGTGTTCGGGGGCCATGCGATCGTTCCGTCCACCTTCTATCGGTATAGGCCGTGTTTGCCGATGTATTGCACCACGCCGTCGGGTACGAGATACCAGACGGGTTCGCCATGTTCGGCGCGGCGACGCACATCCGTGGAAGAAATCGCCAATGCGGGAATCTCCAGCGTATCCACCTTGCCTTCAGGTAATTTCACGCCGTCCGGCGAGGAATAACCGGGACGTGTCACGGCCACGAAATGCGCCAGCTCCCACATCTTGTTGGCGTCCTTCCATTGCATGATCTCCGCCACGGCGTCGGCACCGGTGATGAAGAACAGTTCCGCATCGGGATACTGGGCGCGGATGTCACGCAGGGTGTCGATGGTGTAGGTGACGCCGGGACGGTCGATGTCCACGCGCGACACGGTGAATTTCGGGTTCGACGCGGTGGCGATGACCGTCATAAGGTACCGGTCCTCCGCATTGGTGACCTTCTTGTCCAACTTGAACACCGGCCGTCCGGTCGGCACGAAGATCACCTCGTCGAGGTCGTACACCCAGGACACTTCGGAGGCTGCGACCAAATGGCCGTTATGGATCGGATCGAAAGTGCCGCCCATGATGCCGATGCGCAACCGGTTGTGCCAGTTGCCTCGTGCGGACCTGCGTCCGGTGGTCACGGCTGATTGCGGCCGGTCTACGGATAGTTCCGACATGCGTCGTTCCGGCTCGACCACGTAGCTGACGGTCAGTTCGGGATCGGCCTCCGCAGATTCCGGCCGCATGCGTTTTGGTCCGGTCATGCGGACGCTCCGCTCTTTTGCGCGCCATCGGCCTGCTGTTCGGCCTGTTTCTCGGCCTGCTGCTCTTTATCCGCGTCGGCGGTTTCCTGCTCGATGCTGTCCGCGGTCGGTGAGGCGTTGTCGGGATCGATCTTGTCCATATCCTCATCCCACTCGTCCTGCACCACACGTCGAATCTCGGCGAATGTCGCAGCGGGAAATCCGGCTGGTATATGCTGCGGATTCCGGCAACGCGCTCGGTGACACGAATCAGCGTGTCGGTCATGCCGACGATGTCATGGTCTCGTTCCATCGCGCTGAACTTGGCGATGTGCTGTTCCATGACCCGCATCTGCTCGTCGATATCGTCAAGCTGGGCGGCATCGGGAGTGATGACGTCCGAAGCGTCGGTTTCGGGCCAGCCGATCAGCACCGCGTCGGCGTATTCGAGCGAGGCGCGTTCATCCGCTGACGCGATACCGTCTTCGACCTGCACAAGGAACACATACCGCACGATGCTCAATCGTTCGGATGCCAATCGCAATCTGAGCATTGGGTCGGTCAAGTCCGCGTTCCATGGGTTCTTGTTGTCCTGCATGGTGTGCTGCATATTGTCCTGCATGACTTCGTCGCTCATTCTCTCACCTGTCCTGTTCCGTAGCCAATCCATTTGGTCGTGGTCATCTCGCGCAGCCCCATCGGACCGCGCGCATGCATCTTCTGTGTGGAGATGCCAAGTTCCGCGCCGAATCCGAACACGCCGCCATCGGTGAAACGTGTGGAGGCGTTGACCATCACCACCGCCGAGTCGATGCGGGCGGTGAATTCCTCGATGGCCGAATAGTCTTCGGCGATGATGGATTCGGTGTGCCCGGTGGAGTGGCGGTTGATATGCGCGATGGCCTCGTCAAGCGAGTCGACCACCTTGATGCCGATTTTGAGTGCCAGATATTCGGTGTCCCAATCCTCGTCGGTGGCATGCACGAGTTGCGCATTTGCGATTCCGGCATGTTCGATGATGCCATACGCGCGTTCGTCGGCATGCATTTCGACTCCCGCTGCGGCGAGCGCTGCCGCGGCTTTCGGCAGGAAGCTTTCGGCGATGTCTTTGTGGACGAGGAGTTTTTCGGTGGCGTTGCATACGCCGACGCGTTGGGTTTTGGCGTTGATGAGGATGGGGATGGCTTTGTCGGGGTTGCCGGTGCGGTCGACGTAGATGTGCACGTTGCCGGCTCCGGTTTCGATGACGGGGACTTTGGAGTTGCGTACCACGGCTTGGATGAGTCCTGCTCCCCCGCGTGGGATGAGCACGTCGATGTGGCCGCGTGCTTCCATCATGGCGGTGGCGCCGTCGCGTCCGTATTGGTCTACGGTGGCGATCATGTTGTGGTCGTATCCGTGTTTGGTGAGTACGTCGGCGATGACGGCGAGTGTTGCCGCGTTGGTGTGTTCGGCCGCGTGTCCGCCGCGCAGCAGGACGCGTTGCCGGATTTGATGCATAGGGAGGCAACGTCAACGGTGACGTTGGGACGTGCTTCGTAGATCATGCCGAGCACGCCGATGGGGACGCGTACCTGCTGCAGTCGTAGGCCGTTTTCCAGATGGTATCCGCGTACGATTTCGCCGATGGGGTCTGGTAGGGATGCCACGTGGCGTACGCTTGCGCGGCGGCGGTGATGCGCTGCTGGTCGAATCTGAGTCGGTCGAGTTTGCCGGCGTCCATGCCGTCGGTTTCGGCTTGGTTCATATCGAGCGCGTTGGCTGCGGCGATGTCGTCCGCATGCTGGTCGAGTGCGTCGGCGATGGCGTTGAGCAGTTGGTTTTTGGCTTCGGTGTTTGCTGGGCAAGTTGCGATTGCACGGTGCGGGCTGCGTCGCCCATGGCGCATACTGCTTCGAACACGTCGGTGTTCATGGCGGTGCTTGGTTCTGTGGATTCGTCATAGTCTCTTAGAATAGCGCGAAATCACGCCTCGCTGGGCAATGACGGCCATTTTCGGGTCGTTGGTTGCGCGGCGGGACGCGATTTCGTCAGTCGAGGCTGGTGATCAGTGGATTTGGTCGAGTCCCGGGTAAAGCGGGAAGTCTTCGGCAAGCTTGTCGACGCGCGCCTTGAGCGCGTCGACGTCGGCGTCCTGTCCTGCGGCGAGAGCGGTGCCGATGATGTCGGCGACTTCCTCGTATTCCTTGGGTCCGAAGCCGCGGGTGGCGAGTGCGCTGGTGCCGATGCGCAGGCCGGAGGCCACGGATGCGGGGCGTGGGTCGAACGGGACGGTGTTGCGGTTGATGGTGATGCCGCATTGTGCGAGCAGGTCTTCGCCTTGTTTGCCGTCCATTTCGCTGTTGCGTAGGTCGACCATGACCAGGTGCACGTCGGTACCGCCGGTCAGGACGCTGATGCCGTTGTTTTTGACGTCGTCGGCCATGAGGCGTTCGGCAAGGATCTTGGCGCCGTCGAGGGTGCGTTGCATGCGGTCTTTGAATTCCGGGGTGGCGGCGACTTTGAAGGCGACGGCCTTGCCGGCGATGACGTGCATGAGCGGGCCGCCTTGCTGGCCGGGGAATACGGCGGAGTTGAGTTTCTTGGCGTATTCCTGCTTGGCGAGGATGAAGCCGGAGCGTGGGCCGCCGAGGGTTTTGTGCGCGGTGGAGGATACGACGTCGGCGTATGGGACGGGGCTTGGATGCATTCCGGCGGCTACGAGGCCGGCGAAGTGGGCCATGTCCACCCAGAATTTGGCGCCGACCTCGTCGGCGATCTCCTTCATGGCTTTGAAGTCTTCGATGCGCGGGTAGGCGCTCCATCCGCCGATGATCAGTGGCGGGATGGGTCTCGAGCGCACGCTGGCGGATGATTTCCGGGTCGATGCGGAAGGTTTCGGGATTCACGCCGTAGGCTTCGGCGTGGTAGAAGCGGCCGGAGAAGTTGATTTTCATGCCATGGGTGAGGTGGCCGCCGTGGTCGAGGGCGAGGCCGAGAACCGTGTCGCCGGGTTTGACGAGCGCCTGGTAGACGGCTGCGTTGGCCTGTGCGCCGGAGTGCGGCTGTACGTTGGCGTATTCGGCGCCGAATAGGCTTTTGGCGCGTTCGCGGGCGATGGTTTCGATTTTGTCCACCTGCTCGCAGCCGCCGTAGTAGCGGCGTCCCGGATAGCTTCGGCGTATTTGTTGGTCAGTACGGAGCCTTGTGCCTGTAGGACGGCGCGTGGCACGAAATTCTCGGATGCGATCATTTCGAGTCCGTTTTGCTGCTGGATAGTTCGGCGTCGAGGATTTCGGCGATTTCCGGATCCGCTTCGGCGATGGGCGCGTTGAACATGTCGTTCGGTGTTTGCGCAAGAGGTGATGCAGTCATGAAGCCTCCTTGACTTCGGAATGATCATCCGCTGTACCGCGGGTTACAGAGCAGTGTACGTGTGAAAACGATCGGAGGAAAACCGGGTTTCGAAACATGTGGGAAATATGGCACCGCCTGCGCGCGAAGACATGGACGGCACGATCGCGGGCCACGTGGAAAAGCAGGACCTTCCGTCGGCAATCGTATGGGGTCGGCGTCCCATTCCACGGACGCGAGGCGACGTTCTTCCCACCTGTGCCGGTACACTGAGAAGCACGTTTGACGTAATCTGTCCGTTCTATTGCTAAGGAAATCAAGTGACCACGTTCCACAGCACACGCAGCACCACCGATTCGCTTACCTCCAAGCAGGCCATCCGCAAGGGCATCGCCGATGATGGCGGCCTGTTCGTGACCGACTCCTTGGGTGAGACCCATGTGGATATCGCTTCCTTGGCCGGCAAGTCCTACCAGCAGATCGCGTTCGATGTGCTGTCCGTGCTGCTGCCGGACTACACCGAGGCCGAGCTCAAGGAGTGCATCGACGAAGCGTACGGCCCGCAGTGGTCCGACGAGAAGATCACTCCGGTCAAGCCGCTCGGCGATGACTATGTGATGGAACTGTTCAACGGTCCGACTTCCGCGTTCAAGGATGTGGCGCTGCAGATTCTGCCGCGTTTCATGGCGCGCACCACTCCGGCGGATGGCGACGCGGATGAGAAGATCATGATCGTCACCGCCACGTCCGGCGACACCGGCAAGGCCGCGTTGGCTGGTTTCGCGGACGCCGCGGGCACCGGCATCACCGTGTTCTATCCGGAAGGCAAGGTCAGCCAGGTGCAGGAGCTGCAGATGACCACGCAGTCCGGCTCCAATGTGAACGTGTGCGCGGTCAAGGGCAATTTCGATGACGCGCAGTCCGCCGTCAAGCGCATCTTCGGCGACAAGGAGCTTGCCGAACGTCTCGCCGATGATTCGCATGTGGTGCTTTCCTCCGCGAATTCCATCAATGTGGGCCGTCTGGTGCCGCAGGTCGTCTATTACTTCTCCGCGTACGCGCAGCTGCTGGAACGCCAGGTCATCAATGTGGGCGACGAGGTCGAGTTCGTTGTGCCGACGGGTAATTTCGGCGACATCCTCGCCGGCTATTACGCGAAGCTGCTGGGCCTGCCGGTCAAGCATCTTGTGGTGGCGTCCGACAAGAACAACGTGCTGTTCGACTTCCTGACTTCCGGCACGTACAACCGTCAGCGTCCGTTCTTCCAGACCATTTCCCCGTCGATGGATATCCTCATCTCATCGAACCTGGAGCGCATGCTGTATTACATGTCCGACAAGGACACGCGCCTGATCTCCATGCTGATGAACGATCTGAGCCAGTGGGGCGCCTACGAGGTTCCCGAGCCGATGATGAAGAAGATTCGTTCCATCTTCGGCACCGGTTGGGCCGATGAGAACCAGGTGCGCGAGATGATCGCGGACTGCTGGAACAAGAACCATTACGTGATCGACCCGCACACCGCATGCGGCTACTACGTCATGCAGCAGATGCCGCGCGATCCGCTCACGCCGCGCGTGCTGCTGTCCACCGCCAGCCCGTACAAGTTCCCGCGCGTAGTCAACGAATCTCTGGGTCTTGACGCGTCCGGCACCGATTTCGAATGCATGGACGTGCTTGCCAAGGCCACCGGCACCACCGCTCCGGCCGCGCTGCGCGGTCTTGAGACCGCCGACGTGCGTTTCGATAACGTCGTCGAAATCGACGGCATGGAAGGATTCGTCGAGCAGGCCGCGAAGGCGCTGTAAGGTTTCGACAGGCAAAACGGCAACGATACATAGAAGAATCGGCTGTCCGCGATACGCGGGCGGCCGTTTTTCATTGACGCTGGTACAGTGCGTTCCCGAAAGGCAGGAGAATCATGAGCGTAGCTTCAGCATCGCAGTCGGGCGTAACGGCAAATCGGCCGGATGAACCCGCGGAACCGAGGAAGGACCGGCTCATCACCCGTGACGTGGCGCTGGTGATGCTGGCGACGTTCTTCTTCATGACCAGCAACATGGTGATCACGCCGGTCATCGCCGGCTATGGCGAGTCGATGGGAGCGACGGGCGCGCTGATGGGCGTGATCGCCGGCGCGATGAGTTTCGTGTCTCTGTTCTGCCGTCCCATCGCGGGCAATCTGTCGGATTTGGTCAGCAAGAGGTTGCTGGTGGCTGCGGGAACGGTGCTGTACATCGTGGCGGGCGTCATGTATTGTCTTGCCGATTCGACGGGCATGCTGGTCGCGGCGCGCATGGTCAACGGGCTTGGCTTCGCATGCGGCACGGTTTGTCTGGCGACGTGGGTGTCGCTGCTGCTTCCGATCCGGCATATGGGCGCGGGCATGGGATTGTACGGCATCGTCAACGCGTTGGCGATTGCGGTCGGCCCGGCACTCGGCATCCGTCTGCAGGCGGCCGTCGGCTACCAGTGGACGTTCATCGCATCGCTGACGCTTAACGTGTGCGCGTTCGTGACGGTTCTGCTGGTGAAAAACGGTGGCAGGCCGGCTCGTAAAACCGTTGCCGCCGAGCAGTCGTTACGGCATCGTCTGCGTCTTCGCAATCTGGTGGAGCCACGGGCCATTCCATTGGCCGCGGTGTTCATGATGTTCGCCATCCCTTATTTCGCGAACCAGTCGTTCCTGGTGGATTACATTTCCGCACGACATCTGCGTATCTCGTCCGACTTGTTCTTCGTGTTCTATGCGGCCGCGCTGCTGGTACTGCGGCTCACGTTGCGCGACCTGTTCGATTCGAAGGGTTTCCGTTTCTGGCTTGTCGTCTGTTCGTTTGCGATGTTGGCGTCGCTTGCCTTTCTCACGTTCATGACGAACGATTGGTATCTGCTTGGCGCGGGCATCGCCATGGCGGCCAGTTATGGACTGATGAGTTCCGTCACGCAGGCGCAGGCGATGGTGATCGCCGGCCGGGAGCGCAGTGGCTTGGCCAACGGCACGTACTATATGGGCATCGACTTGGGTATGGCGTTGGGGCCGGTGCTGGCTGGAGTTCTCTATGGGCACCTGCCGATCGCATGGTTCTATCCCCTGTTCATGCTGGCGCTGCCGGTGTCTTGGCTGATCTACCTGTCCTTCCACCGTCTCATCCATCCGTCGCACAAGTAACGGACAGGCACCGCAGCCGGTAGGCACCAACTGTTCAGAATGGCGGAATACCAAGGTTTTCAATTACGGCCATGCTGTTATAGATCATATAATAACAGCATGGCCAAATCTGTGTTACTGTTATATATAGCTGTTGAACAGTTTGCGTACACTGTTCGGTCAGGATATATATCACTCGCAGAAAGGGATACAGTGAAGCTGAACATCTCATCCGCGTCCGGCAAACCGATTTACGAACAGATCGAAGATCAGATCCGAGCGGCGATCATGTCGGGCGAACTGCAAACCGGCGAGGCGCTCCCCTCCCTCAGGAAGCTTGCCAAGGAACTGCACATCAGCGTGCTCACCATCGCCAGAGCGTACAGCGAGCTGGCGGATGAGGGGCTTGTCGAGAATGTGCAGGGCAAAGGCACGTTCGTGCTGGCCCACGGCAACGAGCTTATGAAGGAACGTGCGCGCGAACGCATCATGGACGTGTTCCGGCAGACGGTAACCGCCGCCAAGGCCGCCGACATCAGCCTGCTTGATCTGCTTGGCATGTTCGAGAAGGCGTATAGGGAACAATCATGAGCCGCGTCTTCATGAGGCTCAACAAGATATGGACCTGATCGGCGTCATGAAAGCGTGAAGCGGTCGAATCACGCAATGGCCCGGAAACATCAGGCGATGATGCAAACCGTTACAGTATGACGGGCGCGTCGTGGAAGTCGAACATGACGCCGTCGGCCAGATCGCAGATCTCAGGCCAGTCGGCGTCGGAGGAATCGTCGTGCATGGCCCACACATGCATGCCGACCGACTTGGCCGAGCGCATGCCGACCAGCAGATCCTCGAATACGGTGCAGTCGCTTGGTTTGATGCCGAGACGCGACGCGGCCAGCAGATATACGTCCGGCTCAGTTTTGCCGACGTCGCCAGCATCGTCGACGCTGACCACGTCATCGAAATAGTCGAAAATGCCGACGTGCTTCATGGCCGGTTCGCGCAGCATCGGCGGCAATGACGTGGCCACGGCCAGTTTCGCGCCGCTCGCCTTCAACGATTCCAGATATTCGCGCGCATACGGTTTGGCTTCAACCACCGTGGCGTACATGACACGTGCCATATGGTCCCACTCCTCCATCAACGCTTCGGGAGTGTCCGACAGGCCGAATCGTGCGATTGTGTATTCGGCGATCTGGCGGAATTGCATGGCCGCGACCTTCTGCATGTAGTCGTCCGGCACCTCGATGCCGCGTTTGGCAAGGAAGTCGACGTCCACCTGATCCCACACGCCCATGGAGTCGAGTAGCGTGCCGTCAAGGTCGAAGATGGCGCCTTTGCTTGGTTCGCCTTGGTTTCCTGTGTCATATCGGCTCCTTTGTTTTGCAATTACCGCTTTTGCGATTTGCGATTACTTTTTACGATTGAATCCGCCGTCAGTCAAGCACCGACGATTTGAGCAGTTCCTCGGCATGTTCCAGAGATGTTTCGCTTTCGCTGCCGGACAGCATGCGGGCGATTTCGTGCACGCGCTCATCCCCGCGCACCTGGCTGATGGTGGTGGCGATGGAACCATCCTTGGTTTCGCCTTTGGCAACCACATACTGTTCGTCCGCCCAGGAGGCGACCTGCGGCAGGTGCGTGACGACCAGAACCTGCGCGGATTGGGCGAGTTTGGCCAAGCGGGCACCCAGCTCCACAGCGGCCTTGCCACCCACGCCGGCGTCGACCTCATCGAAGATGAACGTCATCGGCGGCACGGTTCCGCCGGCCACGACATGCTTTTCAGCGGCCACCAATTCGAGCGCGAGCATCAGACGGCTCAGCTCGCCGCCGGATGCGCTTTTGCCCATCGGCAGTTGCGGGGAGCCGGGGAACGGGGTGAAGAGGAATTCGATGTCGTCCGCTCCGGTGGCGTCCAACTGTTCGCGTTCCGCCACGCGGATCTCAAGTTTCGAAGTGCCCATGGCCAGCGAATCAAGTTCCGCGGTGACTTTGGACGCGAGTTCCTTCGCCGCGGCTCTACGCCGTTTGCTCACAGTCTGCGCGGCTTTTTTCGCAGCTCAAGCAGTTGGGCGCGTTCGGCTTCCAGCCGTTCGACCTTTTCCGGCGAGGCGTCCAAATCCTCCAAATCGTATACGGCCTTGTCCCTCCACGTGATCACGTCGGACAATTCCGGCCCCCACCGGCGGGTCAGCTCGTCCAACTCGTGGATGCGCCCGTTGATGGCATCCAGATCCTCCACGCTCGCCTCATTGTCCACTTCGCCGGACAGGCTGAACACCACGTCGGACAAATCGGTGCTGATGGAGTCGAGCCGGTCGGCGAGTTCGGAGAACACGCCTTCCACGTGAATGGCGCGCAATGCCTGCGAGGCACGGTCGATCAAATCGGCGGCGCTGGCCGATTCAACGTCATCCGCCACCTGCGAGGCGTCCAACGCACCCAATGCGCGGGTCACGCCTTCGGCGATTTCGGCGGCGTTTTCGATGCGGTCGCGGCGTGCGCGCAATTCCGTCCATCTCCCCCGGCTGCGGTCGACCGGTTGATGCGTTCGATTGACTCAGCAGGTAATCCGCCTGCTGGCGCATGGACGATTCCTGGCTGCTGAGCCTTTCCAAACGCTCGTCCATTGCGCGCAGCGCGTTCCACGTCTTGCCGTAGGCGGCCAAAGCCACTTCGTCTCCCGCATAGCGGTCAAGGAATTCGCGCTGACGTGAGGTAGTCGCTATGCGCAATTGGTCGGCCTGTCCGTGAATCGTCACCAGTTCGGCGGCGACGGAGGCGAGTACGGAACGCGGCACGCTACGTCCCGACAGCATGCTGCGGGATCGCCCGGAAGCGGGCACTTACGCGACAGAAACAGCTCGCCATCCTCCGGCTTCGAGTCCGGCTACCCGTCGCCTCGGCACCGCGGCCGGCGACGAGGCCGACTTCGAACACACCCTGCGCCCACGCCTCCTGAGCGCCCACCGAAACGCGGCCTCCATCGGACGGACCGCCGGAAATCAGTCGGATCGCACTGAGCAGCATCGATTTGCCGGCTCCCGTCTCACCGGTGATCGCCGTCATACCACCTGCCGGGGCGATCAGAGCGGAACGAATCGGACCGAGATTGTGAATCTCAAGCTCTTCCAGCATGCCCGGTCACTTCCCGCTTTCCGGTTTGCCGGTTCTAGGGAACGATTGCCCATGATGTATGCCACCGGTTTTGCGCGCCTGCTCGCGCCAGCCGACGACAGGCAAATCAAATTTGGTGACGAGCCGGTTCGTGAACGGCACGCCAGACAAACGAGCCAATCGCAAAGTGCATTTCGATTCACGCACTTCGACACGTGTGCCTTTGGGCAGTGCGCGTTGACGACGGCCGTCGCAGCAGATCCAGCCATCCGACGTGGAATCCTCGAGAATGTCGATGGCGAACGTGGAGCCGGAACCGATGATGAGCGGACGTGCGAACAACGCATGCGCCGCCAACGGCACCAATTGCAAGGCTTTCACATTCGGCCACATGATCGGCCCGCCCGCGGAAAACGCGTAGGCGGTGGAACCGGTCGGCGTGGATACGATCACGCCATCGCAACCGAATGAGCTCATCTCCACGTCGTCGACACGGATGGACAATTCCACCATCTTGCCACGGTCCGCACGTTCCAAAGTGATGTCGTTCAACGCCCAGTCCTCGATGGTTCCGTCGCGCCCGGCAGCCATACGTCGACGTGGGCGATCATACGTTCGTCGATGGAATAGTCGTGGTCGGCGATCCGACGGATCGCCTCGCTCATCTGGAAGCTTTCAAATTCGGCAAGAAAGCGACATGCCTAGGTTCACGCCGAGGATGGGCACTTCAGTGCAATGAACCAGTTCGGCCGCGCGCAGAATGGTACCGTCCCCGCCAAGCACGACCACGATTTCCGTGTTTTTCGGCACTACTGGCGTCTTGCTGCCGAAATCGGGCGCTTCGATATTGTCGATGATCGTCACTTCGAAATCGGCGCGCCGCAGCTGTTCGACGGCTTCTTCGACCACCGTGCCGCTTTCACGCAGACGTGTATGCGTCACTACCACCGCATGCCGGGTACCGTGCATCGCAAGCCCTTTCCGAGAACTCTCGTACATACCACGTCCTCGACGGACGCCGATGCCTACCATTGTAATCGAACAAATGAACGAATGGCGGTAGCGGGTGTCCGGACACGCCGCAGACGTTTCCGTTCGTTCACGAGCCACGTACATCCCACCCGCAAAACCTGTTCGTCGTTTTCCCACGAATCCGCCGAACAGGCCGAATGGTATGTCTCTGCACCGTTCGTCACACTACCGTCTACAATAGCTCAAGGAAACGAAGACCGTTTATACAGACAAGGAGCGAGGAACAGCATGTCCAACCTCGTCTTCGACGAGTCCTCCTCCAATCGCGAGGCCTCACATGGCTATGCCTGGTGGTTCTCCGGGGACACGTTCGAGAAGGCCATGGCGGAGGAGCGCAAGCCGCGCAAGCGCAGCCTAATGCACAGACTCACCACACATCCCGGACGTCTGACCATCCTGTACTTCATGATGTTGGGCGCATTGTCCACGCTGCTCCTGCTCACGCCCACCGCCACGCCGAAAGGCGAGCAAACGACATTCACCACCGCGTTCTTCACCGCGATCTCCGCGATTTCGACGTGTGGCATCTCCATCGTCAATTCGACGACGCATTGGTCCGCTTTCGGCCAGGCCGTGCTCATCTTCTCCGTGCAGATGGGCGGCTTGGGTGTCATGACGTTCGCTTCACTCATCGCCTTGGCCGTGAACCACCATCTCAAGGCCACGCAAAAGCTGCTGACGGCCAACGAGCTGGGCACCACGAAACTCGGCGAGATCAAGGGCGTGCTCACCGTGGTCATCGCCACCGCGTTCACCATCGAAGGCATCACGTTCGTGGCGCTGTTCCCCGGCCTGTACAAAGTCAATCATGGCAATGTGCGGCACACGCTGTGGGAATCGTTGTTCTTCGCGGTCATGGCATACAACAACGCCGGCTTCACCCCTGACGGCGCCGGCCTGCATGTCAACAATTGGGCTGTTGGCCTGCCTATCCTCGTCAGCGCGTTCTGCGGCACGCTCGGCTTTCCCGTCCTGCTTAACCTCATGCGCTCATGGCGCAACCATCGTCCGCCGAAGCGTTGGAGCCTGCATACCAAGCTCACGCTGACCACCACGTTCTGCATCGTGCTCGCCTCGTTCACCTGGTTCCTCCTCATGGAATGGAACAACAAACTGCTGTTCGCCACCGAAGGCGTGGAACCGCGGTTGTGGCATGCGATGGTGGCGGCCGTCATGCCCCGCAGCTCCGGCTTCGACCTGTCATGGATGCCGGGCGTGAGCGACGCGACGAAGGTGTTCCTGTCCATCGTCATGTTCATCGGCGGCGGCAGCACTTCGACCGCAGGCGGCATCCGCGTCACCACATTCGCCGTGATTCTGTTGACCTGCCGCGCCGCGTTCACCGGACGCCATGACGTCAACGCATTCCATCGTCGCATCCATTCGCAAGCCGTCATGACGGCCGTGGCCGTCACCACCTCATGTCTGGCACTCGTCACCATAGTGTCCATGACATTGATGGCCATCACCGGATGCTCGCTGAGCAACGCGCTGTTCGACACCTGCTCGGCGTTCGGTCTGGGAGGCTATTCGGTCGGCGTGGCCAGCGCTTCTAGTCCAGCGGTCCTGTACATTCTCGCCGCGACCATGTTCATCGGCAGGCTCGGTCCGCTCACCATCGCCTACGCGATCTCCAGGCCGCGCAATGTGGAGCCGGTCCGCTACCCCACCGAGCAGATCGTGGTCGGCTGAGCGGATTCGTCGATACGGTTTCTATACCCGCAACTTCCTATACTTGAATCCGGAACAGAACATCGAAAGGTACGCGAACAATCATGGCTAACAACACCAGAAGCGTTCTTGTGGTAGGACTCGGCCGTTTCGGCAGTTCCGTAGCCACCACATTGGATACGATGGGACAGGATGTGCTCGCCGTCGACAAGGACGGCGAACTGGTGAACCGCTGGTCGTCGCAGATCCCCACCGTGCAGGCCGACATGACCGACGTGATGGCGTTGGAGCAGATCAACGCCTCCGATTTCGACACGGCGGTCGTAGCCATCGGCGACAGCGTCGAAGCGTCCGTCATCACCGCCGGCAATCTGCTGGACGCGGGCATCTCCGACATTTGGGCGAAGTCGGTGTCCAAGGAGCATGCGCGCATTCTGCAGCGTATCGGCGCACGGCACATCATCAACGCGGAGACCGATGCCGGCAAACGCGTAGGCACTTGGTGTCCGGCAACTATCTGGACTACATCGAGCTTGAAGGCGCGTACAGCGTGGTGAAGATCCACACTCCCCCGCATGTCGTCGGTTACTCCATCGAGGATGCGCGCGTACATGAACGGTTCGGCATCACCGTGGTCGGTGTCAAATCGCCGGGCAAGGAATTCGAATACGGTTCGAAAGAGCTGATTATGCACCGTAACGACGAGCTCATCATCATGGGCAAGCAGGATCAGATCGACAAGTTTTTGAGGGGCTAGGCCCACGGAACATGCAAAAGGCCGGCGGTCCATATGGGATTTTTCATATGGGCCGCCGGCCTTTCATTTTTACGCTATCGATTGGCGGAGAACGGTTTACGCCACTGCATACAGCAGATACTCGATGTTGCCGTGCGTGCCTTCGATCGGTGAGACCGCCGTGGCGCGTACATCCAGTCCGTTGGCTTTCGCGCAGGCGGTGACGGTGTCGAGCGCCTGTTTGCGTAAGGTTTCGCTTTCCACGATGCCGTTTTTGCCGAGGTTGCCTTTGCCGACTTCGAACTGCGGTTTGACCAGCAGCACGACGTGTGCGCCGGGCGCGGCGATGCGCGCGATGACGGGAATCACGTATGTCAACGAGATGAATGACACGTCGGATACGATCATGCTTGGCCGGTACGGCAGATCATCCGCTTCGACGTCGCGGATGTTGACGCCGCTCATTTCGATGATGCGCTCGTTGCCTGCGATGCGCGGGTCAAGCTGGCCGTGCCCCACGTCGAGCGCGATCACATGCGCGGCACCGCGTCGCAGAAGCACGTCGCAGAAACCGCCGGTGGACGCGCCGATGTCGAGGCAATCGAATCCTTCCGCGGAACGCAGGCCCGTCTGGGAGAACATGTCGAACGCGCCGACCAACTTGTAGGCTCCACGGGAGACGTAATCGTCTCCCAGATCGGCATCAAGCGTGTCGGCGGCCGTGACTTTGAGCGACGCTTTGGATGCGACGATGCCGTTCACCCGGACCTTGCCGGATTCGATCAGCCGTTGTGCTTTGGAGCGGCTGTCCGTGACGCCACGCTCCACCAGCGCGATGTCGAGTCGGACGACGGCACCGGAATCGTCATTCATGTTGCGCATACGCACGTGCGGCAATCAGGCGATTCGGAATTCCGGCACGATCATGCCGTCGACGCTGTGTCCGCGATCCGCCGCATCCCACATGGCGGCGCAGGCCGCACGAAGACCGTCGACGCTGGTGATGTCGGTGACGTAAAGACGATCGCCGTCGACGCACGCCTGCACGTCGCGGCAGCTCCAAGCGCCAGCCTCATGCACGACTTCGGGGGCCGGCTCGTTAAGTCCGGTCAGGTCCTTGGCGATGTAGGTCGGACGCAGATGCTCCGGAGCGAACATCAGCTCATGCGGATTGGTGACGCCGGTCAGCACGGCCAGGGAATCATAGCCGCCACGATTGCCGGCTTCGATATCGGTATCGAGACGGTCACCGATGGCGAGGCATGCTTCCTTGGCCACTGGTTCGGCACCATCATGCGCGGCAAGCAGTCGGGCTTCGTCATACATGGCGGATTCCGGCTTGCCTGCGGACGAAACCGGTTCCACACCAGTGGCGTTGATGACGGCCATGATCATGGAACCGCAACCGGGGGCGATGCCCAGCTCACGCGGAATGGTCAGGTCGCGGTTGGTCACGAAATACGTGGCGCCCTGTTCTACGGCGTAGGCGATTTGCGCCATCTGGTTCCAAGACATGTCCGGGTACCAGCCTTGGATGGCCGCGACCGGCTTGTCTTCGGCGGAATCAACCACTTCAAGACCCTGCTTGGCGACTTCCTCACGCAGATGCTGTGCTCCGAGCACAAACACTTTCGCACCTTGCGGCACCGCACGGGCCACCATACGGGCAGCCACCACGGACGAGGTGATGACCTGCCATGGTTCGACGTCAAGGTCGAAGCCCTTAAGCTGGTCGGCCACCACGGATTGCAGTCGGGAGGAATTGTTGGTGGTGTATTCCACCGTCATGCCGAGGCCTTCGGCCTTGCGGATGCTCTCTGCAGCATGTTCCACCGGATTCTTGCCACGGTAGACCACGCCGTCAAGATCAAGCAGCGCCAGCTGGTAGCTTCGCTCAGCGGACGGGTTGTGGATTTCAGCATTGTTTTGCCGCACCTCACTCGTTGTCGGAATCGGCTGCGGATTCGACCTCATCCTCAGTCTGGTCGTCTTCGGAGTCGCCCGCGTTTTCGCCGTCACCGGCAGGCTCGTCGTCGGACTCGGCGCCTTCCTTGGCCGCTTCGGCATCAAGCTGGGTCTCATCGTTGGTCTCGCCGTTCTCGTCGACGGCCTCGGAATCGTCCTCATCCTCGTCTTCCGGCGCATACTGGGCGTCATCTTCGGAAATGCCGAGCTTGTCCATAAGCTCGTCGTTCAATTCCTGCATGTCGTATTCGATGACCAGATCGTCGGAGTCTCGTCCTCTTCGGCATCGGCGTACTGCAGCTCAAGCTTGTCAAGCAGCTGGTCGAGGGCCACGGCCTCATCGGAGCGTCCGGCCTGCTCGAGGAAGTACTGTTCGGCCTGCACCGCACGCATGCGGTATTCGCCGGCCAGACCCTTGGAACGGCCCAGCGTATGCACGATCTCAATGGCCTTATCCCACAGCTCGAGGTCGCCCAGCGCGCCCGCGTACACGAGGAACATCTCGGCCTTGGATTCGCCGCGCAGATACTTCGCGTCATCGCTCATGGCGGTTTCGATGGCCTTCTTCGGCTCGCCCATACCACGCTCGCAGTCGGCGATGAACGGCAGATAGTCAAGGAAACCGTTCATGCGGAACGCGGTGCGGAACTCACGCAGGGCCAGTTTGTAATCGCCCTGACGGTAGGCCACGAACGCAAGGGTCTCACGCGCGAAATCAATACGGGAAGCCTGATGCGCCACCCACTTGGCGTGTTCGAGCGCCAGCTCCGGATCCCTTTCCTCAAGCGTGTAGGCGGCGAGGATGTGCAGGCCGATGTTCTCCGCATGTTCCTTGGACAGGCCACGCAGACGCTCACGGTCATCGGTGGACAGCATGCTCCACTCGATGCCCTTCGGCATCTTCGGCTCGCCCGGGCGACGATGCGTGTACGGGTTTTGCGACGGGAAGCTCATCGTGCCGTCGGAATTGCGACGTGGCTTCGACAGGTATTCACCACGCTTCGCCTCGCGGTACTCCATCTTCTCTTCACGGGTGAATTCGCGGCGCTCCTCGCCTTCCGGACGCTGGTCGCGATCCTTGTGGAAGTCACGACGCTGGTTGTCACGGCGGAAATCCCTGCGATCGCCGTCACGACGATCATCACGACGGAATTACGACGCTCGCCATCACGGCGCTCCCCGCGGCGGTCATCGCGGCGGAAGTCCCTGCGATCGCCGTCCTTGTGGAAATTGCGGCCGCCACGACGCTCACCATCGTCACGGCGGAAGTCACGACGGTCACCGTCATGACGGAAATTGCGACGCTCGCCATCACCATGCGGTCGTCACGATGGAAATCCCTGCGATCGCCGTCACGACGGTCATTATGACGGAAGCCGGAACGCTCGCCATCACGCTGGTAGCGCGGATTGTCGCCGCGATTGCCACGATAGCCGCCGCGGCGGTCGTCACGACGCTCGCCATCGCGGTTGAACTTGCGCGGACCGTTGTGGAAACGACGCTCCTGACCTTCGCCTTCGCCATCGCGATGGAAATCGCGGTCGCCACGACGGTATCCGCCGCCATTGCCCTTGCGATATCCGCCCTTACGGTCATCGTTGTGGAAGCCGCCGGACTTGTGTCCGTAGGACTTGCCGCCGTTGCCGCGCGGCTTGAATCCCTTGCCACCGCGGTTACCCGGCCTGCCCGAGCCGTAGGACTTGTGGTTGCCGTAGGACTTGCCGCGCGATCCGCGCTGTTCTTCTGCCATGCTGTTCCTTATTGGTCTTGAGATACTTGCGATTATTTACTTACGATTGCCTATGCGTCTCACGCCTGTTCGACGACGCCGAGCGCCTTCTTGCCGCGGCGGATGAGCACGAAACGACCATGCAGGAAGTCACCTTCCTGCAACGTCTGTTCCTCATCCTCCACGCGCGTGTTGTTGAGGTACACGCCACCGGACTTGATGGTCTTGCGCGCCTCGGAAATCGACTTGAACAGGCCTGCCTTCATACCAGCCTCGGCCACACGGTCGCCGGCTGCGACCTTGGCGAATTCCCCATCGACCTTCATGCCGTCGATAGCGGCCTCAAGCGTGGACTCATCGATGTCCGCCAGATCGACGCCACGTCCGAACAACGCGCCGGCAGCTTCGATGGCCTGGCGAGTGGCTTCCTCGCCATGCACGAAGCTGGTGACCTCCCATGCGAGGGTGCGCTGCGCCTCACGCGCGCCCGGATTGGTCTTGCTTCCCTCGATAAGCCGTTCGATTTCGGCCTTTGGCAGGAAGGTGAACGCCTTGAGCAGGTTCTCCATCTCGCTGTCGGGACGGTTGAACCAGAACTGGTAGAACTTGTAGGGGCTGAGCATCGTGCCATCCAACCAGACGGCGTTGCCTTCGGACTTGCCGAACTTCTTGCCCTGCGCGTCGGTGATGATCGGGCTGGTGAACACGTTCACGTCCACGCCGCGCACCTTGTGGATCAGATCCAGACCGGAGGTGAGGTTGCCCCACTGGTCGGAGCCGCCGATCTCCAGCACGCAATGGTACTCGTCGAACAGGTGCAGGAAGTCGTTGCCCTGCAGCACCTGATAGCTGAACTCAGTGAAGGAGATGCCTTCCTCGGAGTTGAGGCGACGGGCCACGGTGTCCTTGGCGAGCATGGTGCCCATACGGAAATTCTTGCCGACGTCACGCAGGAAGTCGATGACGTTCATCGAAGCGGTCCAATCGTAGTTGGACACGAAACGTACCGGATTGCTGCCTTCGGTCTCGAGGATGCCGCCGATCTGCTTCTTCAGACGATCGGCCCAGCCGGCCACGACGTCCTTCGGGTTGAGCGTACGTTCGCCCGACTGGCGCGGATCTCCGATCAGCCGGTGGCGCCGCCGACCAACGCGATCGGATGGTGTCCTGCGGCCTGCAGGTGGCGCATGTTGATGAGCTGAACGAGGTTGCCGATGTGCAGGGAGGCGGCGGTCGGATCGAAGCCGCAATAATAGGTGATGGGCTCTCCGTTCAACGCTTCGGCGAGTCGATCCCTGTCAGTGGACTGGGAAATCAACCCGCGCCATTCCAGTTCATCGAGGACGGAATCGAAACCGGCCTCCTTGAAATCGATGACGTGAGCCATAACTGTGCTTTCTCCCTATCGAATTGTGGACATTACCGCGTTTTACGCACCCTACAGTTTCGCAGAAGACACAGACAGCCGCGTGTGCCGTTTTCCATGTTTTTATCAAAGCGATCACGGAACATGCCGGTTAAAATCGAAAACGGAATCTCATTGACGAGAAGAAGGGAGGCCTGCATGGATCGCAAAGGCATGAAGGCCAATGCAAGGAAAGCCTATAAGAGACACTATTGGATGATAGTCGTCATCTGCCTGTTCGCTTCGGTGTTCGGTGTCGCCTACAGTTCGTCGACATGGTCGGTGAACGCCAGTTCCCCGTCCGCAACCGTGCAGGAGGATGGCACAGCGCAATCCGACAACGTGTCGAAAGTGTTGGAGAACCTGCTTGTCGGCGATGAAAGCCAGGCACGCAGGCAAGTGGAGCACAATCAGGAGCAGATCGTGCAAAACGACACCAATGCCATGATGGGGCGTAAACGCGGCGTGTTCGCGTCTCTGCTCAACTCGTTCTCATCGGGTTCGGTCATTCTGTCGATGGCCGATGCGGCCAATTCCATCGTGCATAATGACGGCGTCGCCGTGGCCGTACCAATCGTCGTATCCCTGGCCGTTTACCTTTTCGTATGGCTGTTCGTCCAGCAGACATACCGGGTGGTCATGATGCGCATGCTGCTTGAGGGGCGGACCTACGACAAACTTCCCGTGAGCCGTTTTCTCTACCCGATCACCACGCGCAAATGGTTGTCGATGGCGAAGGTGATGCTGCTCGAGAACGTGTTCCTGTTCCTGTGGACGTTCACCATCATCGGCGCGTTCATCAAACCGTATTCCTACCGTATGGTGCCCTACATCGTCGCCGAAAATCCGAATATCGGGGCACGGGAGGCCATCAGCCTGTCCAGGCGCATGATGAAGGGTCACAAGTGGGAGTGTTTCGTGGCCGACCTGTCGTTCCTTGGCTGGTGGCTGCTCAATCTGTTCACGCTCGGCTTGAGCGGCATCTTCTATTCCAACGGCTATAACGCGGCGTTTTTCGTCGAATATTACGTGCATGTGCGCGGATTGTCCAAGGATTCGGGATTGGAGGGAAGCGAGCTGCTCAGCGACGAATACCTGTACAGCAAGGCCTCCGCTGAGACATTGCATGCCGCGTATGGTGATGTTGCCGAAACGGTGGAGCAGTTGTCCAGCAATCTTGTTCCAGTGGACAAGCCAAACGGTTTCGTCGGGTTCCTGTCCGAATGGTTGGGCGTGCGTATCCTGCATGCGCGGTCGGTGACCAAGTATGAGGAGTATCGCGAGCAACTGCACCAGATCGATACCGGCAGGGAGATTCTGGACGGCGCTATCTATCCTGGTCGTCTGGCTCCGGCGCCGATGGCGTTCCGGTTCCGCGAATCCCGCACCGTCAGCTCCGATCGCAGCTATTCGTTGGTCAATCTGGTCATGATGTTCTTCATCTTCTGTTTCGTGGGATGGGTATGGGAGGTGAGCCTCGCCTTCATTTCCGAAGGAACGTTCGTGAATCGTGGCACGCTGCATGGGCCATGGCTGCCGATCTATGGCACCGGCGGAGTGATTATCCTTATTCTGCTGAAGAAGTTGAGGAAGAAGCCCTTGTTCGAGTTCCTGGCCGCCATGGTCTTGTGTGGCGGGTTGGAGTACTTCTCGTCCTGGTATCTGGAGAAGACCCACGGAGGACAACGCTGGTGGGATTACACCGGTTATTTTCTCAATCTCAATGGTCGTATCTGTGCCGAGGGTCTGCTGACGTTTGGTTTGGGCGGTTTGGCGATTGTGTATCTGCTGGCTCCTGCATTGGACAACTTGCTGAGTCGTATCGATACAAGAAAGCTCACCGTTGTGGCCGTCGTGCTTCTGGCGTTCTACTGTGTGGACCAGGCGTATTCGGCGCAGCATCCGAACATTGGTGCCGGCATCACCGATTACAAGGGGTCGGCCACATCGCAAGTGTCGTAGCCCCTATCCGATGTGATGCATAAAGGGATTTTGCCCGTCAGCGTGCGCAACGCAGGTTGGCGGGGCAAATCGTTTTTGGACACATGCTATACGACACGTGTGGCCGGTGGAAACTTACTTTCGGCGCAGCATCTCACGCACGGTTTCCATGATCTTGCTGTATTTGGTGGAGTCCGTGGAACGCATGCGTGGGAAGGAGCGGATCATACGACGTTGCTGCCAATTCAACGCGGAAGAGACAAGCTGACGCATATTGGCGACACGTTCCTGCGACGATTCCGACAAATCATGCATCTTTTCCCGGAACTCCTCTTTGCCCCACTGCCAGGAGTCTCCGGCCTTCTCCGCACGATCCTGCACCGCTTCGCTGAATTTGGCGAGACGCTCGGACAGGCCGACGATGCCCACCACGGTGACGATGGTGTCGATGATAACGACGATGGCGGCGACCGCGCATATCACGTGCACGGCAAGCAGCGGAATCATGGCGGTGAGCCGTTCGACCTGCGGCTGGACCACATCGATGATCAATACTCCGCCGAATCCGAATACGATTGCGCCGAGCAGACAGATGCGGCCTTGGATGTTGAATCGGTAATGGCTGTAATCCCACCATCTGGCGTGGAACAGCTTTTCCATGCCCCAAGAGGTGATGTACTCGAGTATGCTCGCGCCAAATGAGGAGATAAGGAAAATCTCGATGGGATTCGTGAAGTCATGCAACAGCACGATCGCAAGCACCGCGCCGCATCCGTAAATTGGGCACAACGGCCCGTTAAGGAAACCACGGTTGACCCATCGACGTTCCGAAACGGACACGAGAACCGACTCGTACACCCATCCGATAAAGGCGTACAACAGGAACCAAAGGAACAAATATTCGAGTGTGAGCGCCACAGCCATCAGCTCCTGTCCATCGGTTGTCCGGATGCGGGTTTGTCGAAACGATCGAAAGAGAGCGTTTCCTTCGTGGCGCTGATTTTGTCGGCCGCGGTGACAAGGTATCCTTCGATGTACTTCGGCGGATAGGGAGTCAATGGGAACATGTGATGTTCGATGCTGTCCCGTTCGATCTGGTTGAGTTTGAAATCCCGTATGGCGTTGCGCATGGCCGTTTCACCATGTGTGAATCCGTGTAGCCGATGGGTGCCGTTGTCCCAGTCATGCCAATCGTAAAGGAAGTAATCATGGAGCAAAGCGGCGCGAATCAACGAACGTAGATCAACCCTATTCCACAGGTGCAGTCTGTCTGCCAGCCAGACGGACAGACAAGCCACACGAATGGAATGGGCGAATGTGGTGACCACGCCATGCTGGTAGCAGACCCTTTCGATGGCCATGTGGTCATGTTCCAGAATCTCCCGGCCGTGCGCGTAGACCAGCCGTCGTATCTGCGTGCGCGTCAACAGCACCGCTTTTTGCTCCTTGCTTGATAGGGATTACTTGAGCAGGGATTCGGGCGACTTGTATGCGGAACCGTCAGACACGGAGTTGGCGAAGGCGCGTAGCTGCTCGATGGTGGTCTTGGCGGAAACGATCTGTTCGCGCACGCGCAGCGGGGAGGTGCCTCCCTTGCCGTTGCGGGCGGAGACGGAGCCTTCGGTGGACAGCACTTCACGCACCTGCGGGGCCTTGTCCGCCGGCAGGAAGTCCTTGAACACGTTGATGAAGTCCTCGTCGGTCAAATCCCACAGCTCCTGGCCACGGTCTTCGGCAATCTTGACGCAGGCGCCGGAAAGCTCGTGCGCGTGACGGAACGGCACACCGTTCTTGACGAGCCATTCGGCGATGTCGGTGGCAAGGGCGAAACCGGTCGGGGCTTCGGCTTCGAGGCGTTCCTTGTCGAAGACCATGGTGGCGACCATGCCGGTGAACGCCGGCAGCAGCACTTCAAGCGTGTCCACTTGGTCGAATACGGCTTCCTTGTCTTCCTGCAGGTCGCGCGCATAGGCTGTCGGCAGGCCTTTCAAGGTGGCGAGCAGGCCAGTCAGGTCGCCGATGAGTCGTCCGGACTTGCCGCGAGTGAGTTCGGCGATGTCCGGATTCTTCTTCTGCGGCATGATGGACGAGCCGGTGGAGTAGGCGTCATCAAGACGCACGAACGCGAATTCCTGGGTGTTCCAGATGATGATCTCTTCGGACAGGCGGCTCAGATCGACACCGGTCATGGCGGCGATGAAGGCGAATTCGGCGACCAGATCACGCTGGCGGTGCCGTCGATGGAGTTGGCGGTCACCTTGGAGAAGCCCAGCTCACGGGCCACAGCCACCGGTTCGAGTCCAAGGGTGTTGCCGGCGAGGGCACCGGAGCCGTACGGGCTGGCGTCGATGCGCTTATCCCAATCGGCGAGACGTTCCACGTCACGCAGCAGCGGCCACACGTGGGTCATGAGCTGGTGGGCAAGCAGAACCGGTTGGGCGTGCTGCATATGCGTACGTCCCGGCATGACGGTGCGACCGGCTTTTTCGGACTGCTCGATCAGTGTTGCGGCGAGACCGAGCAGCATTTTGGCGATGATGCGGCTGTGGCGGCGCAGCCACATGCGGATGAGCGCGGCGATCTGATCGTTGCGGGAACGGCCGGCGCGGAGCTTGCCGCCGAGTTCGTCACCAGCGATCTGGAGTAGACCGCGTTCGAGTGCAGTGGCCTCGTCCTCGTCATCCTCGATCGGAGCGAACGCTCCGGAATCCACGCGGCGCTGCAGCTCGTCAAGGGCGTCTTCCATGCGCTGCAGCTCATCGGCGGTCAGCAGTCCGGCGCGGCCAGTGCACGGGCATGGGCGCGCGAACCGGCGATATCGTCATCGGCGAGTCGCCAGTCGAATTGGGTGGACTTGCTCAGCCGTGCGAGTTCCGGCGACGGACCAGACTTGAAACGGCCGCCCCACAGGGCAAGATGCTCACCATTAGTAGTGCTCTCGGTCATTGTTTTTCCAAATCTCCTTGCAGATATGACTGAGGGAGAGCTTACCAGTCAGGATGGTCCCGACGGTACGCTCTCCCCCATTATCAAGACGATTCACAACGTGAATCCGGATGATGCTTACTCGACGCTGTTCTCCGGAACCTCGATGCCGTTGCCGAACTTGACGTCGCGGGCTGCGGCCACGCGGCTCGGCAGACCATAGATGTCGATGAAGCCGTTGGAGGACTTCTGGTCGAAGCTGTCGCCGGAATCGTAGGTGGCCAGGTTGTAGTCGTACAGCGAGCTGTCGGAGCGACGGCCGGTCACGACGGCGCGGCCACCGTGCAGAACCATGCGAATCTCGCCGGAGACGTACTTCTGGGTGTCTTCGATGAAGCGTTCAGGGACTGGGTTGCCGGGGAGAACCACTGCGCGTCGTAGACCAGTTCGGCCCAGCGCTTGTCGATGTCGCGCTTGATGCGGTGCTGCTCGCGTTCGAGGCAGCAGTTCTCGAGTTCCTGGTGGGCGGTGATCAGCGCCACTGCGCCCGGAGCCTCGTACAGCTCGCGGGACTTGATGCCTACCAGACGATCCTCGATCAGATCGATGCGGCCGATGCCCTGCGCGCCTGCGCGACGGTTCATCTCTTCGATGGCCTGCAGCGGAGTGACGTCATGACCGTCGATCTTGACCGGGACGCCCTGCTTGAATTCGATGACGACCTCATCCTCGACCGGTGGGAACGCCGGATCGTCGGTGTAGGAGTAGCAGTCCTTGGTCGGACCGTTCCACGGATCCTCGAGGAAACCGGTCTCGATGGCGCGGCCCCACACGTTCTGGTCGATGGAGAACGGGCTCTTCTCGGTCTGCACGATCGGCAGCTTGTGTTCCTTGGCGAAGGCGATCTCGACGTCGCGGGTCAGAGACAGGTCGCGAATCGGGCTGATGGCCTTCAGCGTCGGGTCGATGGAGGCGATGGAGACCTCGAAACGAACCTGATCGTTGCCCTTGCCGGTGCAGCCGTGGGAAATGGTGTCAGCGCCGAACTGGTGGGCGGCACGGACGAGATGCTTGGAAATCAGCGGACGGGAGATGGCGGAGACCAGCGGGTACACGCCTTCGTACATGGCGTTGGCCTTCAGGGCTTCATGCAGTATTCGTTGGCGAATTCATCACGGGCATCGACCACGTAGGCTTCGACCGCACCGCATGCCAGCGCGCGCTGCTTGATGGTTTCGAGGCTTTCGCCGCCCTGGCCGACGTCGAGGGACACGGCCACAACATCCTTGCCGGTGCGTTCCTTCAGATACGAAATGGCGACGGAGGTGTCAAGACCACCGGAGTACGCCAGGACGAGACGATTCTGATCGCTCATGGTTTCCCTTTCTAACATCCAACGTTATTCATCAGTATATGCACAGCTCTGTATATTTATGCATATTTGGTGCGTCGTGTCCACTATATGGCTATTCACGCTTTGGAAGCGACATCAAGCAGCCATTGCGCACGCCGTTTGGCGACATCATCCTCGGAGCAGATAACCATGACCGTGTCATCTCCGGCGATGGTGCCAAGCACGCCTTCGATGGGCTGCTTATCGATGACGCTGGCCACATATTGCGCGGCGCCGGATGGCGTGTGCACGACCACGAGATTACGTGCCGCGGCCACGGATGTGACCAGTCCGGACAGTACCCGGCTAATCTGCTGCTCGGTTTTGGCGTCCGGGTTAGAAGCCGGATGTTCATCAATGTTCTGTTTGCCGACGGCGTAGGCCACGGTTCCGTCGGCAAGACGGGTCTTCGTGGCGTGAATCTCATCGAGATCACGGCTCAGCGTGGCCTGCGTCACCTCGATGCCCTGGTCGGCGAGAATCTGCGACAGTTGCGATTGCGAGGTGACGATGCGCGTCAGCAGCGCCTGCTCAATGGCGCTCAGTCGAGCGGTTCGTGTGGCAGGACGCTGCAACGCGGGAGTGTGGTCAGTCATCAGACCAGCAGGCTTTCATCGCCACGGGCCTTGCCGGCCAACCAGGTCAGCAACGCCTTCTGGGCGTGCAGACGGTTGCCTGCCTCATCCCAAACCACGGACTGAGGACCATCGATAACCTCGGCGGTGACCTCCTTGCCGCGATATGCAGGCAGGCAGTGCTGGAAGATGGCGTCGTCCTTGGCCTTGGCCATGAGTTCGGCGTTCACCTGGTAATCCCAGAACGGCTTGGAACGGACAGCGTATTCCGCTTCCTCGCCCATGGAGACCCACGTGTCGGTGAAGACGCAATCGGCTCCGGCAACAGCCTCATTCGGATCAGTAGTGACGAGGATGGAGCCGCCGGTCTCAGAGGCAATCGCTTCGGCATCGGCAACGATCTGCGGATCCGGCAGGTATCCGTACGGTCCTGCCACACGCACGTTCATGCCCGCCACAGCGCCGCCGAGCAGGTAGGAGTTGGACATGTTGTTGGCCGCGTCGCAAGATAGGCGATGGTCTGGTTCTTGAGGTTGTCTACACCGCCGCGATGTTCCGCGATGGTCTGGAAGTCAGCAAGAATCTGGCACGGATGGAATTCGTCGGTCAGTGCGTTCACCACCGGATGGGTGGAGTACTTGGCCATTTCCTCAACACGGTCCTGACCAAAGGTGCGCCACACCACGCCGTAGGCCATACGGTCAAGCACGCGAGCCGTGTCGGCCACCGGTTCGCCACGGCCCAGCTGGGAGCCGGACTTGTCAATGACCAGCGGATAGCCACCGAGTTCGGCCACGCCAATGGAGAAGCTGGAGCGGGTACGGGTACTGGCTTGTCGAAAATCACGGCGATGCCTGCGGGCCAGCGAACGGCTGGTGATAGAAACGGTTCTTGTGGAACTTGATGGCCAGTTCCAGCACCTGCTTCTGTTCTTCGTGGTTCAGATCGTCATCGCGCAGCATATGGCGCAGTTCAGGGGTTGCCATTGGTATAGAGGCTCCTTTCAAATTCTTCGGGTTCGTCCGAGATCAGTCGTTAGGCAGGTCGGACGGAATCTTGGCGAGGATGGACACCGCTTGATCGACGTCCTGAGCAGTGATGACCAGCGGCGGGGCGAGACGCAACGCATTCGGAGCAACCGCATTGACGATGAGACCGTGTTCCAAAGCCCAGTTCATGGCCGCATGCGAGCAGGGGTGGGCAAGTTCGATGGCGTCGAGCAGGCCACGGCCACGCACGGAGACGAACAGCGGATTGCCGCAGGAGGCGATACCGTCGCGCAGCTGCTTGCCGCGTTCTTCGGCGTTGTCCACGAGGTTGTCCTCTTCGATGACTCCCAGCGTTGCCAATGCCGCCGAAGCGCCCAATGGATTGCCTGCGAAAGTGGAGCCGTGGGAACCCGGGGTGAACAGCGCGGACAGTTCGGCGCCGAAGGAAATCATGCCGCCCATCGGGAAACCACCGCCAACGCCCTTGGCGAAAGTAACGATGTCCGGGGTCACACCGCCGGAAAGATCCTCACGCTGGAAGGCGAACCATGCTCCGGTGCGTCCGATGCCGGTCTGCACTTCGTCGATGATGAGGAGCGCCTTATGCTCGTCGCATAGTTTGCGGGCGGCCTTCACATAGTCCGCTCCGAGCGGCATCACACCGGCCTCGCCTGGATAAGCTCCATGATGACGGCCGCAACCGGCCCTTTGCCGTACTTGCCTTGGCCGGTTTCGGCGAAAGCGTCGTGCAAGGCTTCGACGTTGCCGGCTTCGACGAATTCGATGTTCGGTACCAGCGGCTCAAATTTCTCACGGATGGCGGGCTTCCACGTTGCGGACAGCGCGCCCATGGTGCGGCCGTGGAAGCGTGGGTCATGGAGATGATGCGTGCCGGTTTGCCGCCGATCTCAGGCAACGCGCCCGGCAGGGTGCGCCCGTAGAGCTTGGCGAGCTTCAGCGCCGCCTCGTTACCTTCCGCGCCGGAATTGCCGAAGTAGACGCGGGAACCTTCCGGAGCGCCCGCGAGCTTGACGAGTTTGGCGGCGAGCTTGATCTGCGGTTCGGTGGCGAAGTAGTTGCTCACATGCGCGGCCTTGGCGGCCTGTTCGCTGACGGCCTTCACCCACTTCGGATGGGCGTATCCGAGCGCGTTGACGGCGATGCCTGCAAGGAAATCGAGATATTCATTGCCGTCGACATCCCAGATGTGGCGCCCTCACCGTGGTCCATCACGCGCAGGGGCGTGCCAAACACGTTCATATGCACCTGGGAGTACTCTCCCAGCCACTTGGCATCTTCAGTGCCGAGTGTTTCCAGTTGTTCAGTTGCCATAGGAACTCCTCATTTCAATACCGTCCTCGGGCACGACCATGGTGCCGATGCCGTCGGTGGTGAAGATCTCGTTCAGGATGGAATGCGGTTTGCGACCGTCGATAATATGGGCCCGCGGAACGCCTCCGTCGATGGCGCGCACGCAGGCTTCCATCTTCGGACGCATGCCGCTTTCCAGGTCGGGGAGCATATCGCGCAGATTCTCCACGCCGATGCGGCCAATCAGGGAGTCACGGTCCGGCCAATCGGCATACAGACCGTCGACGTCGGTCAACACGACCAGCTTGCTGGCTCCAAGGGCCGCGGCAAGGGCGGCCGCGGCGGAGTCGGCGTTCACGTTGAGCACTTCAGTGGCATCGTCTTCATTCGGAGCCACGGAGGAAACCACCGGAATACGTCCAGCGTTGATTAGATCCTCCACGGCGGACGCGTCGACGCTCACCACGTCGCCGACCAAGCGATATCGGTGGGCTTGCCGTCAATGACCGGTTTGCGCTGCATGGCCGAGAACAGGGCGCCGTCCTCGCCGGACAGGCCGACCGCGAATGGACCGTGCGCGTTGATCAGCCAACGAGTTCACGGGACACCTTGCCGGTCAGCACCATGCGGACCACATCCATGGCTTCCGGAGTGGTGACACGCAATCCGCCCTTGAATTCGGACTTGATACCAGGGCCTTAAGCATTTGGGATATCTGCGGACCGCCACCGTGCACCACGACCGGGTGCAGTCCCACCTGGCGCAGGAACACCATGTCTTCGGCGAAGCAGGCTTTCAGATGATCGTCGATCATCGCGTTGCCGCCATATTTGATGACGATGCGTTGTCCGGCGAATTCCTCCAGCCACGGCAGCGCTTCGATAAGCACTTCCGCCTTCTGGTCGGCGCGCAGGTCGGTGTGCACGTCGAAGTGGAATCCAGGTCCTTTGAGTTCTTTGGCCATTCCTATTCGATCAGCTTTCGTAGTCAGCGTTGATGTGTACGTATTCGTGGGTCAGATCGTCGGTCCAGACGGTCGCTTCCGCTTCTCCGGCGTTCAGGTCGATGTCGATGTGCACCTCGCGTGGGGTCATGTCCACTTCGGAGCGGTCGCGTCCGGCTCCGCCGTTTTCGCAGATGCGTACGCCGTTGACGTCCACCGTGACCTTTTCGGAATCGTATGGTGCGACGTCGGGCGGCACGGTGCCGAGGGAGCTGACGATGCGGCCCCAGTTCGGATCGTTGCCGGAGATGGCGCATTTGAGCAGATTGGACGCTGCGACCGCGCGACCGCATGCCAGAGCGGCTTCTTCGGTGGTCGCGCCGGTAACTTTGACACGGATGTCATGGCTTGCGCCTTCGCCGTCGCCGATGATCTGGCGAGCGAGCGAGGCGGTGGCCTTGGCCACAAGCTCTTTGAACTCGTCCGGGTCCGGTTCGATGCCGGACGCGCCGGAAGCCAGCAGCAACACGGTGTCGTTGGTGGACATGCAGCCGTCCACGTCGATGCGGTTGAACGACATTTCGACTCCGGCGTTCAAGGCGGCTTGAAGCTGTCCGGCGGTCACGACGGCATCGGTGGTGATGACGCACAGCATGGTGGCCAGCTGCGGGGCGATCATGCCGGAACCCTTGACCATGCCACCGATACGGAAGCCGTTGGAACCTTCCAGCTCGACGGTTTTCGGCTTGGTGTCGGTGGTCATGATGGCTTGCGACGCTTCCGCTCCTGCTTCCGCAGTATTTGCGAGGGCCGCAAACGCTTGTCCGCACCGGCAAGCACATGGTCGAGCGGCAGTAGTTCACCAATCAAACCAGTGGAGCATACCGCAACGTCCTCGCTGAAGCGCCCAAGAGTTCGGCAACTTTTTGTGCCGTGGCTTCGGCTTGCTCATAACCCGGCTGACCAGTGCACGCGTTGGCGCCTCCGGAATTAAGGATGACGCTTTCACATGACCGTCGGCCACGATCTTGCGCGTCCACTGCACGGGAGCTGCGCAGAAACGGTTCGAAGTGAACACTCCGGCAGCCATATCCAGCGGACCGTCATTGACCACGAGAGCCAGATCCTTCTTGCCCTTGATCGAGGAAATGCCAGATTCCACACCGGCCGCGGAAAAACCTTGCGCAAACGTTACGCTCATGGCGCCACTCCAATCTTTGTCAGGCCTGCATCTTCAGGAAGTCCCAGTGCTACGTTCAACGACTGCACCGCCTGTCCGGCCGTGCCGCGGTTGAGATTGTCAATTGCCGCGAAGGCCAGCAAACGCCCCGCCTTACGGTCGATGGCCACCTGAATATGGGCCGCGTTCGATCCGATGATATTGGCGGTGGCCGGCATGACGCCTTCCGGTAAAACAATCATGAAATCCTGATCCGCATATGCGTCAGTCCAAACCTGCCTGATTTCAGCATCTGACATATTCAATGCTGTATCGGTTAGTTTGGCGGAAACCGAAGCGAGAATGCCACGGGCCATTGGCACAAGAATCGGGTGAATCCCAGCGTGAACTCGTTTGCCGCGGATGCGTTCTTTCCTGCAGCATGGGCGAAGTTCTGCAAAATCTCAGGAATATGACGATGAGTACCGCCGACAGAATACGGTAATGCGGAACCGAATGCCTCAGCTGCAAGCAAATTGACGCGCTTCAGATTCTTCCCTGCGCCGGAGTAGCCGACCACCAGATCGGCAACAATATCCGCCGGTTCAACAAGCCCTTGGGCAATGCCCGGCTGCAGCGCCAATGTGGTTGCGGTCACATTGCATCCTGGACCGGCAATACGCTTGGTTCCTGGAATCACCTCACGCTGGTGCTGGTAAGAACCATCTTCGGATATGCCGGTAATGAGCTCAGGCATGCCGTAAGTCCAGTGCTCATAGAAGTCGCCGCCGTAGAACTCATCCAAGCCGGCCTGTTCTTCGAGGCGATGGTCGGCGCCCAAATCCACAACCACCGGCATTCGGATCGAGCTGCGAGGCGAGCTTGCCCGAAGCACCGTGCGGCAGTGCGAGGATGATAACGTCATGCCCGTTCAGCACTTCGGGCGTGGTATCTTCAACGACCAGATTGGCCAGTTGGGGAATATGCGGCATGTGCTTGGCCATCGACTCCCCCACTGAGGAATGGCCTGCCACGCAGGTGATGTCGAAGTCGGGGTGCGCGGCCAGAATGCGCAGCGCTTCACCGCCGGCATAGCCCGTGGCACCGGCCACGGCCACTGTATATTTCGCCATACTCATCTCTTTTCACTGATGTGTCTTCGGATGAGTATACGCGATTATGCAGACTATTGCATATTTATGCAGTGGGTGTGTTGGTTATGTGGAACGCTACTTATGCGGAGATGGAGTCGGAGGAGGAGCCGGTGCCGCCGGTCAGTTGCTGGAGGCTTCCTGGTAAAGGCTCATGCGTCATAGCCATTGAAGGCCATCCAGATGACGGCGATGGTGTACAGCACGTTGATTACCACGGCGGCCACGGCCAAACCGAAGCCCTTCATATGGAAAGTGCGCGTGCGCCACATTGCCACCGCGCCCATCAGTGCCGAGAGCACTGGCACCGGGAAGAACAGGGCGAGGATAAAGGAGATGATCGCATACGAATCCCAGTGCCCGTAGAGTGGGTTCTGGTTTGGATCGTTCAGGTCGATGCCGTGGTAATAATGCGGCTGGTGAGGCTGACCGTTCGGCTGTTGACCATACGGCTGGCCCTGCATGCCGGTACCCGCCCGGATATGCGCCCGGACCGGACTGTTGGCCGCCTTGAGCGTACGGCCAGCCGCCCGCCTGCTGATTGCCGGGCCACGCCGGCTGCTGACCATACGGCTGGCCAGCCTGCTGAGATTGTGACCGCGCCACGTTATCGCCAGCGGCTGCGGCGGAATCCTTCTTAGT
>ENA-OQBJ01000131-OQBJ01000131.1-human-gut-metagenome-genome-assembly--contig:-NODE-131-length-37914-cov-4.005055_pt1 | contig 37914 bp, 51 predicted proteins | sample MGYA00242743_ERZ504545 | MGnify/ENA primary metagenome ERZ504545 (study PRJEB26092, sample SAMD00036252) | human gut metagenome | host: Homo sapiens | study: EMG produced TPA metagenomics assembly of... | reverse complement strand
CCTGGGCCGTGTGAAATGCAGGACGCGGCTGTAACGCTGGAAGTAGCTCAGGCCGATGACAGCTGCCAGTACGTCAGCAAGGCCCGTTGCCAGTCCGGCTCCCATTACGCCGAGTCCGAGATGGGCAAGGAACAGGTAGTCAAGCCCCGCATTGGTCATACCGGCCAGCACGGAGACGATGAAGCCTGCATGGGGCGTCCATCGGCAATGAAGAAGGCGTTGAAGAGGATCATGAGCGCGGCAAATGGGAAAAATGGCAGGAGAGCGTAGAGATAGTTGCGGCAATCGGCTAAAAGCTCTGAAGAAGAGCCGAGCAGGAACAACAGGTCATCTCCCGCAGCAAAGGCCAGCAGGGCCAGTATACCCGAAAAAGCTGCCGTTGCGATGGTAAGCATGGTGAAGCGGCGGCGTGCGGCCTGTGGCTTGCCCTCGCCGAGATTCTTGGCGACGAGAGCGGATCCGCCGGAAGCGAGCATGATGGCCAGTCCCAGCACGAGGTTGATGGCCGGATAGACGATATTGGAGGCAGCAAGGGCATCGCTGCCGGCATAACGGCCGATGAAGATGCCATCCGTTACGGTATAGAGAGAAATGATGATCATCATCCGATGGACGGTGCAGCAAAACGCAGTAACGATTTTAAAGTGAAGTGACGTCCCAGCGGTGATGCGGTAGTAAGATGTTCTGACATGATATCGCAGTCCTTTCTGGTTAAAATCTCGTGATTTGTGATATTATTATCGTAAAGTATACAGTAACTGTAATGTCAAGGGGGCAGGAACGATGAATCACAAGATGGGATTCCATACTGGTGAGTTTGCCAGGCTCTGTGGGTCAATAAGCGTACGCTGCATTACTATGATGAACAGGGGATTTTCTCGCCGGATCATGTGGAAGCCAATGGGTATCGCAGTTATTCTGTGCGCCAGCTCTATCCGTTCATCATGATCCGCATGTTGCGCCAGATGGGGCTGGAGCTATCTGAAATCAAAGGATATATGGCAGAACGCAGTCCGGAGCGCCTGGATGCCCTGCTGGCAGGACAGGAGGGATGCTGCAGCAGGAGCTGCGCCGTTTGCAGGATATGAAACACATGGTGGAGAATCAGCGTGCAATCCTTGCACGGGCCCGTTCTATTGTCTGTGATACCGTTGCCGTGGAAGAATTCCATGAAATGCCATTTGTTTATTCGTCTCCCGTACGCACTGCCATGGCGGCAGAGGACTGGAATGGCGTGGAACGCATCATCATGGAACACATGCGTTATGTGCTGACCCATGAACTCAATACCGGATATGCCTTCGGTGCGCTTGTCGCCAGGGATGATTTCCTGACACCAGGGCAGGAAACGCTGATCGCACGTTTTTTCACTTTGATAGATAAAGAACGATTGCATGTTCCGGCGGAGATGACAGCCACGCGCCCGGCTGGCTCTTATCTCGTGACGTATTTCAAGGGAGATTATATGGATACTGCTGCGGCTTATCAGCGCTTGCGCGCTTATCTGGCTGCTCATCCGGATATCGCTCCGGGCCCGTATTCTTATGAGGAGAGCATCATCGAAGATCTTGGTACAGCAAATCCGGAAGAGTACATCACGCGCATTGCCATATCGATCCTGCCAGGATGACCGACTTGTTTTTGCGGGTGCATACTGATATGATATAAAAAGATGAGTATATTTTTTGTGGCTGATAAAAGCAATTTGCATATCTTTTTTATATAATAAAGGATGAGATCTATGGACTTAAAACAACTTCATTATTTCCTGACGATTGTAGAAGAGCGGCAGATTACGGCGGCTGCCAGAAAACTGCATATGGCGCAGCCGCCTCTCAGCAATCAGATGAAGCTGCTGGAGTCAGAGCTTGGCATGCAGCTGTTTGAACGCGGGCCGCATCATATCGAGCTGACAGATGCCGGCCGCATGCTGGCACGCCGGGCGCATCAGCTCCTGGATATGGCGGATACGGCCAGGCGTGAGATTGACGATTTGCGGCGGGGGCTCAGCGGGACACTGACGCTCGGTACGGTATCATCCTCAGGCAATTTCTTGCTGAGTCCCGGCATGCAGGAGTTCCGCAAGACTTATCCAGGAATCCATTTTGAGATTTACGATGGCAATACGTATCAGCTCATTGATATGCTGGAAAAAGGCATGATAGAGATCGGCATTGTCCGGACGCCTTTCAATGCTGCTCGTTTCAATTGCCGCTACCGCCGTCCCGAACCCATGATCGCGGCGATGTCTGCGGCACTTGACTGGGCACCAGAACGCGATACTATCGCTATCTCCGAGCTGGCGGGCAAGCCGCTGATCGTTTATCGGCGATTCTATCCGTTGATCCAGGATGCGTGCGCAGCACATGATTTTGCTCCGGAGATCTATTGTCGCAACGATGATGCGCGCACGACCATCCTCTGGGCGAATGCCGGCCTTGGCGTGGCTGTTGCACCAGCCGGGGCCGTGGACCTGGCTGCTCATGGAAACCTGCACATCAAACAGATTGAAGAGCCGTCGCTCAAAACGAGATTGGCTGCCATCTGGCCGCGCGATAAATATCTCTCGTCTCTGGCTGAGCGTTTCCTGGCCTCGTTTTAACGGGGCAGGGAAGCTGATGCAAAATCTAATGGAAAGTCAACAGGCATCTAAACGGAATGCAAAGCGGCAGCGTTACACTAAGAGCATCAAAAATAACCTTCTCTTATCAAGATGGAAAGAGAGATGATCATGATGAAAATCTGGAAAAAAAGCATAGCTGCCGTTTTAGCTGGTCTCATGGGTTTTGGTGTCTGGGGGACGTCACTGGCTTTGCCTGCCGAAGCTGCATCCCATCAGGCTTACGAGCAAGTCAATGCGCATCCCGCCTGGCATCAGGCTGCTCATGAACGCGAACTGGCACAGCAGAAAAAATCAGACCATGAGCGCTGGGAGCGCGAGCATCGCCGCGCAGAGAAATCTTCGAAGGGGCATTCGACGGGAGAGGTCACGACGGCTGCCATTCTCGGGGCTGTCGTCGGTGCAGTCATTGCCAAAAATACGTGATGACGGATTCCTGTTTTTCTGCAAAGAAATGAGGAATCTGGAAGGAGATTTGCCCGTCACGGAGAAAAGTAAATGATAAGGATACGGCAACAGCCCGGTGTCCGAAGCAAGATATGCACATGGAGAATAAAAAACCGCTATTCTATGAGGGAGAGCGGTTTTCTTTTTGGTTAAAAGGAAGGATGAAAGCTATGACTTTAAAACGCTATATATTGACGATGCTGGCAGTCAGTGCGCTGTCCATGCCGTTTGCAGCCGGAATCAGCCAGGCCGCAGCGAATGATGCTGCGGCGCAGGCTGTGCCGGCTTCTACCGCCGACACAGCGGTAACGAATGACGCGCAGGGAACGAGTACGGTTATTGCAAAGGCAAAGACGGGTCATGCAACTGCCAGACAGAAGACGTACAGCCTGAAATTCGATAAGAATGCCTATACGAAGGAAACGCTGAAGCTCAATGGCGAAGATGTCGCGTTCCGCGCTTACCGTAATATCGTTTACGTATCAAAGCCGGTTTCGGTGGAAGCGGAATCGATGAGTATCTTCATCCCCGAAGCGTATTTCAAGGATGGTGGTACAGTCAATGGCTATACGAAAAAGACAGCGCCAATCTTCCTGCCGAATGGCGTGGGCGGCTATATGCCGGGTGAGATCAAGGAGCCGAGCGCCAATGACCGCATGAGCGGCGGCGCGAATGCATCGCTCGTTGCGCTCTCCAAGGGGTATGTCGTTGCCGCTCCTGCTGTTCGCGGCCGCACGACAGCAGGGACTGACGGCGTGACGTATGTCGGCAAGGCTCCTGCGCTGATTGTCGATTACAAGGCTGCTGTGCGATACCTGCGCCATAACAAAGGCCGTCTGCCGGCCGGTGATACGGGCAAGATCATCTCGGATGGCACAAGCGCCGGCGGTGCGCTTTCGGCATTGCTGGGAGCCACCGGCAATAGCCGGGACTATGAAGCGGATCTCAAGGCAATTGGTGCGGCCAGGGAACGCGATGATATCTTTGCTTCGCAGGCTTATTGCCCAATCACTGATCTTGACCATGCGGACATGGCCTATGAATGGATGTTCAATGGGTCGATGAGGCCTATCAGAGCAGTGGTGCCATGATGCCAAGGATGAACCCAGCTGCAGGGGCAGTCCTGCCCAATGCCGAAGACAAGCTTTCGATGATGGGCACCGAGTCTGCTGCAGGAACTGGAGATGATGCTGCCGTGACGGATCGTCCCGACAATGCACCGACGGAGATAGCAGCCGCTGTGCCGCTCACCGATGCGCAGAAGGTGGCGTCCAGACAGCTCAAGGCCCTCTACCCGGCTTATATCAACAGCCTGAATCTCAAGGATGCTGACGGCCAGGCGCTGACGCTGGAGAAGGACGGGACAGGCAGCTTTGCCGACTATATCAAGTCGGTTTACGCCGCATCCGCACAGACGGCTCTCGATGCTGGTGAAGATCTGTCTGGCCTTGACTGGCTGACCATTGAAGACAGCAAGGTTGTGGCTGTCGATCTCACGAAGTATGCACCGTGGGCAACGCGGCTCAAGGCCACGCCCGCCTTTGATAAATTCGATCTGAGTTCGGGTGAGAATGATGAATTCGGCACGACGGCGAATGCGCCGCGCCACTTCACAGGCTTCTCGCTGACACGCAGCACGCAGCCGGGGACGAGCCTGGCTCCATGGAGGATATCAAACGGATGAATCCGCTCTACTATATCGGGCAGAAAGGCGTGAAGGTTGCCCCGCACTGGCGTATCCGCACGGTGCGAAAGACCGTGATACCTGCCTGGCCGTGCCAGCGATCCTCGCGCTGAAGCTGCAGGATACCGGCTATGATGTCAACTTTTCCTCACCGTGGGGCAAGGGTCATGCAGGCGATTATGATCTTGCTGAACTCTTTGCCTGGGCCGATCATATCTGCAAAGCCAGCAGCAAAAAATAAAAAGCTGCTGCACATATATCGTTGAGAAAAGCGCTCGCTGAACGCAGCGGGTGTTTTTCTCAACGATATAGTTGGTGAAGTCAACCACATTTTAGGCAGATAAACCCCGCATCATCATCAGATGAAAGACAGGGACGCTTCCGGCACTCTTTTTATTAAAAAAACTGCCGCACATTTTGTCATGTGCGGCAGTTTTTCAACATATGTTTTATTTATTGTCTTTGCTGGCCAGGAATCCTTGAGGATCTGGCGCTTGGCAATCTTGCCCGTCGTCGTACGAGGCAGCGATGGCAGCTCGTGGAATTCGCGCGGGATCTTGTAGAGAGCCAGGTTGGCCTGCAGGAATTTCTTGAGTTCGCGGATGTTGATGGCGGCGCTTCATGCAGGCTGTAGAAGCAGGCGCCGGCCTGGCCGCGGAGCTTGTCATGGATACCGATGACGGCAGCTTCACTGATGCCAGGGAACTGATAGATGAGTTCTTCTACTTCACGCGGATAGATATTCTCACCCATGCTGATGATCATATCTTTGATACGGTCGACGATGTAGATGTAGCCATCTTCGTCAGCACGTGCGACGTCACCCGTATGGAACCAGCCGCCGCGCAGTGCATCTTTGGTAGCATCGGGAAGATTCCAGTAGCCGAGCATGATATTGTCGCCCTTGACGACGAGTTCGCCCGCTTCTCCTTCAGGAACGCGATTGCCTTCTGCATCGACGAGTTTCCACTGGATGCCGGGAACGACCGGACCACAGGATCCGACTTTCGGGCGTTCTGGAGGGTTCATCGTGACAACTGGTGAAGTCTCGGACAGGCCATAGCCTTCACAGATATCGACGCCGAACTTGCCCATGAAATCCTGTTCGATCTTAAGCGGCAGCGTCGTGCCGCCCGAGACGACGAGACGCAGCGAAGCCATATCTTCCTTGGTGGCCAGTTTGGTCAGCAGGCTGCAGATGGATGGCACGATGTAGAGATCGTTGACCTTCTCGTTGCGGATGACATTGATGGTCTCTTTCGGCGTGAAGGAATCAAGGATGACGATCTCTGCGCCGCAGAAAAGCGGATAAAGGACGGAACACGTCCAGCCGAAGCAATGATACATCGGCAGTACGCAGAGTACGTGATGTTCGGCACGGCAATGCATGAAGCTCATCTGCTCGGCATTGGCGATGAGGTTGCGGTGCGAGAGAACGGCGCCTTTAGGAGCTCCCGTAGTGCCGGAGGTATAGATGATGACGCAGGGATTCTGCTCATCGAAGGTGGCTGGCAGCTGGTGCTTTGGGGATGGATGCATCTTCTTTCCCCATCTGGCGGATATCGTGCTGCGTGATGCGCATGTCGCAGCGCAGGGCCGCCAGTGCATCGACGAGATTCAGCGGCTGGTACGTGAGGATGTGACGGGAGCCGGCGTCTTTGATGATGTAGGCAATCTCGCGATTGCTGAGCTGGAAATTGATGGGGACGGCAATGGCACCCAGCGAGGCAATAGCCATATAGGCATAGATGAAGTCTGCGCTATTGCGCGAGAAAATACTGACGCGATCGCCGACGCGGACGCTGCGGCATAAAGACGGTTGCGGCAGGCCGCGACGTGCTGCTGCAGCTCCCGGTAGGTGATGCGGCGCTCATGGTCGACAAGTGCCAGGGAATCAGGATCTCCCTGGTAGATCAGTTCATGTACAAACATGGTTTTCCTTCCTTTAGAGGAGCCTGAGGCCCCTATCGCAGAGAACAATTTTTCTGATTGCTGTACTTTTAATTTTATACCAGGTCACAAATTTTGTCAAAGCGTGTTCAAGCAGCTTGCAGGCCTTATTCTTCTTTGTGAGGATGTGCCAGCGTGCTGTGCTGGTAGCTGTAGCCAAAGTAGACGAGACAGCCAAAAACACACCAGACAAGGAAGCGGACCCAGGTTCCAGCAGATGATACATGAGATAACCGCAGGTCACGACGGCGAGCGGTGCGATAAGCCAGACGAAGGGGCAGCGGAAGGTGCGCGGGACTTCCGGTTTCGTGATGCGCAACACCAGGACGCCAAGGGCGGCGACGAGGAAAGCAGATAGTGTGCCGATGTTGGCCATCTCGCGATGACACCAATCGGTGCAAAGCCGGCGATGATTGAAACGAAGATGCCGCCCATGACCGTGACGATGTAAGGCGTGTGGTAACGCTTGTGGATCTTGCAGACGCGCGCCGGTACCATGCCGTCACGGCTCATGGCGAAGAAGATGCGGGCCTGCCCGTAGAGGAGGACGAGCAATACTGTCGTGATGCCCGCGATGGCTCCGACACCGACGAGCGCCGAGCCGAGATTGTAGCCGATATAGCGCAGAGCAAAGGCTACGGGCTCCGGGTTATTGAGTTCTGTATAAGGAACGATGCCTGTAAGCACGCCTGCGACGACGACGTAGAGTGCCGTGCAGATCACAAGCGAGCCAATGATGCCGATGGGCAGGTCGTGTGCGGGATTCTTGCATTCTTCCGCACTTGTGGCCACGGCATCGAAGCCGATGTAGGCAAAGAAGACGATGGCGGCACCGCCAAAGATCCCCGAGACACCGAAAGGCGTGAATGGCTCCCAGTTCATCGTATCGACATGCGGGATGGCCAGCAGCAGGAAAATGGCGATGGCCGTGAGCTTGACGCGACGAGGATGCGGTTGAGTTTCGTGCTTTCCTGGGTACCGCGTATCAGCAGGATGGAGAGCAGCAAGGTGATGAAGATGGCTGGCAGATTGATGACCCCGCCGTCTGCTGGCACGTGGGTAAAGGCATGTCCAGGGTCAATGCCCGCGGAAAGCAGCAGCCCTGTTACATATCCTGACCAGCCGGACGCTACGGCACTTGCCGTGACGGTGTACTCAAGGATCAGATTCCAGCCGACGATGAAAGCAATGAATTCACCGAGCGAGGCATAGGTGTACGTGTAAGCACTGCCGGAAGCCGGCACGATGGAAGAGAATTCTGCATAGGCCAGTCCTGCGAGCGCACAGGCAAGTCCTGAGATCATGAAGGAGATCGTGACGGCCGGGCCGGCGTATTTGCTGCAGCAACGCCGGTCAGGACAAAGATGCCCGTGCCGATGACACAGCCGATGCCAAGCAGGATCAGGTCGAAGGCACCCAGGGTCTTGGCCATGCCTGAGTGTGCTGCGGCCTCTCGCATCTGCTCAATGCTTTTGGTACGGAATAAGTTCATTTCTACCATTCCTTTTCTGTTCTGTTTGAGAGGATAGTTACAACATTACGAATACAACGTTATCATTATAAGGAACACAAAAGCCTCCGTCAACATGACGGAGGCCTCGTCGCAGGAAATATTGTGGTGGATTTTTACGGAGGGCCTTCACTCACGGAGCCAGGTCTTGAATTTCTCGGGGGATGTGTTGATGACAAGTTCTTCTGGGAAATCGGCTTGAGCGAGAACCTCCAGTGAACCTGTGTGATTGCCGACGTCGAGATCGATATGGGCATCGCTGCCATGATGATATGCGTGCCGTATCTCTTGCAGGCTGCAAGCATGACCTGGGCCGTTTCGCGGGAACCGGCGCGGCTGCCATGCGAGCGGTAGGAGCTGTTGTTGCATTCGAGCAGTACATGGTTCTCTTTTGCTGCTTTGGCAAGTGCATCGAAATCAACTGGATACGTCGGATTGTCCGGATGGCCGATGATCTTGACATAGGGGTTGGCCATCGCACTGATGACAGCCGTGGTATTCTCGAGTTTGCTGCCTGGCTGGATGCATTGGCTGTGCAGGCTGGCGATGGCATAATCGAGAGATTTCAAGGCTTTTTCTTCCAGATCGACTTTGCCTGTTTCATTCAGGATATTGAGTTCAGCGCCCATCATGACTTCGAGACCGGCTTCTGCTCCGTATACCTGACGGTTGAAGATGCGCATGTTCTCGAAATAGAACTTATGGGTGCTGCCGGGCATGGCGGGAGCATGGTCGGAAATGCCGACGAGCTGCAGGCCGTGCTTTTTACCAGCAAAAAGCATTTCGCGGATGGTATTGTAGGCATGCCCGCTGGCAAGCGTGTGCATATGGACATCGAGTAAATCGTTCATCGTGAATCAGTTTCCCTCCTTGGAATTGGATCATTTACTCATTTCATTATATCACGAAGCGCGTGAAAAATTTCTCACGATATTTTTAAAATTACCTGTTGACAGAAATGGATATATGCCGTATAATAAATCCTGTCGTTAAGACATGGGGTTATAGCTCAGTTGGTTAGAGTGTCTCGTTGACATCGAGGAGGTCACAGATTCGAATTCTGTTAACCCCACCATTTAGGAAAGATGAGGTTTCGTCAAACGACGAGACCTCTTTTTGTTTGCTCGCTTAGCTCAGTTGGCTAGAGCATCTCCGTCACATGGAGGGGTCGGGGGTTCGAATCCCTCAGCGAGCACCATATGGATATGAGAGGCTGCCGTCTGGCAGCCTTTTTTGTTTGTTCCGGGAGGGTCCTGCTGCGGGTGTCCCAGCGGGAGGGAGCCCCTTGACACGTTGACACCTGGGCATTGAAAATGCTATGATAGACAAGGGAATATCGGTAACTTCTCCAAACTCAAAATGAGGCTTTTCTGCAAGGTGTCACGATAGGCAAAGAAAAGTCAATTTGAGTTTTTTCGTCGTGTTTTCACTTCCGCGGTGCAGAGACGCCGCCAGGAAAATGAGGAGGAAATCACTAAATGATCGAGCGTTATACTAAGCCGGAAATGGGCCATCTCTGGTCTATCGAGAACGAGTGGCAGCAGATCCTGAACGTTGAGATGGCTGCTTGCGACGCCATGGCCGAACTCGGAGAGATCCCGAAAGAGGCTGCCAAGAACATTCGCGCGAAAGCAAAGTTTGATGTCAACCGCATCCATGAGATTGAGTCGGTTACGCATCATGACATCATTGCTTTCTTGACGAATGTAGCCGAGAATGTTGGTGATGATTCCAAGTACATCCATAAAGGACTGACTTCCTCGGATGTCAAGGACACGGCATATTGCATGATGATGCGCGATGCCTGCACGATCATTCTTGATGACCTCAAGAAGTTCCGCGAAGTCCTGCGCCGCCGTGCGAAGGAATTCAAGCATACGCCGTGCATCGGCCGCACGCATGGCATCCATGCGGAACCGATGACATTCGGCCTCAAGCTCCTGCTCTGGAGTGCTGAGATCGAGCGCGACATCGAGCGCATGGAGCATGCCAAGAAGATTGTCTCGGTCTGCAAGCTCTCGGGTGCTGTCGGCACGTACTCCAACATCGACCCGAAGATCGAGCAGATGGTTGGCGAGAAGCTCGGCCTGACGCCGGTACGTCTCGCAACGCAGGTCATCCAGCGTGACCGCCATGCAGAATTTGTCACGTCAATTGCCATCTGCTCTTCGACCCTTGAGAAAATCGCTACGGAAGTCCGCAATCTGCAGCGCACGGATATCCGCGAGGCTGAGGAGTATTTCTCTCCTGGCCAGAAGGGTTCTTCCGCAATGCCGCACAAGCGTAATCCGATCAACTGCGAGCGCATCTCCGGCATGGCTCGCCTGAACCGCGGCAATGCCGTTGCAGCTCTCGAGGACATCACGCTCTGGCATGAGCGTGACATTTCCCATTCTTCCGTTGAGCGCGTCATCCTGCCGGATTCGTCGATCAATCTTGATTACTGCACGCAGAAACTCACGGATATCATTGACAAACTGCTCGTCTATCCGGACAAGATGCTGCACGATATGAATCGTACGGGTGGTCTCATCTACAGCCAGCGTATCCTGCTGTCGGTCGTCGACAAGGGCGTGCTGCGTGAGGATGCCTACAAGTGGGTTCAGCGCAATGCAATGAAGCGCTGGATGGAAGGTCAGGATTTCCGCACGAGCGTCGAGAATGACCCGGATATCACGAAGTACCTGACGAAGGAAGAGATCGATGACTGCTTCGATTACAAATATTTCCTGCGCCATGTCGATATGATTTTCGAACGCTTCGGCCTTTAAGAATCCAATCTGTGAATGAAAGCCTCTTCTCCCTGCGGGAGAAGGCTTTTGTATGTCTATGGAAACATCTCAGGAGATGCATCCATCATAAAGGAGAGACTATTTATGTCAACAGTAGTAGTAACTGGTACCCAGTGGGGCGATGAGGGCAAGGGCAAGATTGTCGACTATCTTGCACAGCAGGCTGAGACTGTCGTGCGCTTTCAAGGCGGCAGCAATGCCGGCCATACCGTCGTTGTCGATGGTGTGGATTATAAGCTGCGCCTGATGCCGTCTGGCATCCTGTTCAAGGGCTCCCATTGCGTGGTGGGCAATGGCGTTGCTTTAACCCGAAGGTCATGCTTCAGGAAATGGATGGCCTTGCTGAGCGCGGCATCGACCTTTCCGGCATCCGCATCAGCAATCGCGCTCAGGTCGTGCTGCCGTATCACTGCCTGATGGATCAGCTCGCTGATGATGCACGCGGCAAGGGCAAGGTCGGCACGACGCACAATGGCATCGGCCCGTGCTATGTCGACCGCGACAACCGCATTGGCATCCGTGTCTGCGATTTCATCGACAAAGAAGAATTTGCAAAGCGCCTCAAGGAAAATCTGGCCATCAAGAACCGTGAACTCAAGCTGCTCTATGATCACGAGCCTCTCGATTATGACGAGATCCTGAACGAGTACAATGGTTATGCTGACCGTCTGCGTCCGTATGTCTGCGACACGATTGCTCTGCTCGATGAGGAAATCAAGCAGGCCGCAAGATCCTCTTCGAAGGCGCACAGGCTACGATGCTCGATATCGATTACGGCACGTATCCATACGTTACGGCTTCGCATCCAATCTCGGGCGCGTTGCCATCGGTGCCGGCGTAGCTCCGCAGAAGATTGACAAGGTCGTCGGTATCGTCAAGGCTTACTGCACGCGTGTGGGTGAAGGCCCGTTCCCCACGGAACAGCTCAACGAAATCGGTGACAAACTGCGTGAAGTCGGCCATGAGTACGGCGTCGTCACGGGACGTCCGCGTCGCACGGGCTGGCTTGATGCGTGCATCGTCCGTTATGCCGGCATCCTGTCGGGCATTGACTACATGGCCGTCACGCGACTTGATATCCTCGATAGTTTCGACGAGATCAAGATGTGCGTCGCCTACAAGTACAAGGGCGAAATCCTCAATGAGATACCGGCCAGCCTCAAGGTTCTCGCAGAAGTCGAGCCGGTTTATGAGACGTTCCCGGGCTGGAAGTGCGATATCACCAAGGTCCGCAAATACGAAGACCTGCCGGAAAATGCCAAGAAGTATCTGACGCGCATGGCAGAAGTCACGGGCATTGGCCTTGGCATTGTTTCCGTCGGTCCGAACCGCGATGAGACGATTGTCATCGCCAACGATATTTTCTGATAAACAGGCAGTTGTCAGGATCCGGTATACACTCGTGTGCCGGGTCCTGTTTGTATGAATGGATCGCGATTTTATTTGGACCGGAAGGATGAACGGAATGTACAAGCTGATAGCCCTAGATCTCGATGGTACGCTGAATAACGACGAAAAGAAGATTACGCCAAAGACGCGGGAGGCACTGCTCTCTGTGCAGCGCCGCGGTGTTACGGTAGTGCTGGCTTCCGGCCGTCAGGCACCTGACTGCGCCGGGAAGCAGAAACACTTTGTCTCAAGGATCATCATGGACTGCTGCTTTCTTATAACGGTGGGCGCATCCAGGATGCGACGACAGGAGAAATCCTGTTTGACTGCAGTCTTAAACGAGACACAGCGCTGCGCTTCCTGCGTCATCTCGAAGCCTATCCGGAACTCTCCCCGATTGTCGATGACGGGGAGTTCATTTTCACAACGGATGCCAGTCGCCATAAGGTGCAGGACGAGAGCCGCAACAATAATCTCAAGATCAAGATTGTCGAAAATATTGCAGATGCAGTGGAAGCAAGGGGCTTTTGCCCCGTCAAGATCTTGACGGCAGCACCTAATGAGATCCTGGTGCCGCGTCTCGCAGACATCCGCCGCGGGTTTGAGCAGGAGCTGTCCTTCGTGCAGTCTGCACCCTGGTTCTATGAGGCAACGGTCAAGGGAGTCAGTAAGTCGAGTTCTCTTGCCAAGATCTGCAGCCGTCTCGGCATCAATCAGCATGAGGTCATGGCGTTCGGTGATGCACAGAATGATATGAGCATGCTGGAATTTGCCGGTCATGGTGTTGCCATGGGGAATGCCTGTGAAGAACTCAAGGCGATGGCGGATGAGATCACGCTCTCGAATAACGAGGACGGCATCGCGTTCTCGTTGGCGCATCACTATCCGTTCTTGGCTTAATATGGATTATCGTTTTGCGAATGGAGCTGCCCATAGGGATATGGGCAGCCTTTTTGTATTTCTATGATAATGCTTATCGAATATAGATAAAAGTTATGACAGCAGGTCATTCCTATTGACAATTTTTGTTATAAGCCATAAAATGAAATCATCAATCCCGAGTATTTTTGTAAGGATTAACAAATCCTGTGTTTAAAGGAGAGTTTATATATGGCAGAGAAGCTTTTGGAAATCAGGGATCTCCATGCTGGTGTAGAAGGCAAGGAAATCCTCAAGGGCCTGAACCTCACTGTGGGCAAGGGGGAAGTGCATGTTATCCTCGGACCGAACGGCTCGGGCAAATCGACCCTCATGAATATCATCATGGGCCATCCCAAGTATGAAGTCACGGCTGGCACCATTGTTTTTGACGGTGAAGATCTCAAGGAACTCAAGACGTTTGAGCGTGCGCGCAAGGGCCTGTTCCTTTCGTTCCAGACGCCGGAGGAGATCCCTGGCATTACGGTCGAGAACATGATCCGCACGGCCAAGCAGGCGATTTCCGGCGAGAAGGTCAAGATCATCCCGTTCCGCCGCAAGCTCAAGGCTATGATGGAGGAACTCAAGATGAAGCCGGAATATGCCGAACGTTATATGAACGTTGGCTTTTCAGGCGGCGAGAAGAAACGCAACGAGATCCTGCAGCTTTTGATGCTCGAACCGAAGCTTGCCCTGCTCGATGAGACGGATTCGGGTCTCGACGTCGATGCCGTGCAGATTGTCTCGGAAGGTGTGGCCAAGTTCCACAACGATGAGAATTCCTGCCTCATCATCACGCACAATACGCGTATCCTCGAGAAGCTCAAGGTTGACCGCGTCCATGTCCTGATGAATGGCCAGATTGTCGAGGAAGGCGGTCCGGAACTCATCGATACGATCAACAGCCGTGGCTTTACGCATATCCTCGATGCTCAGGCCGGGAAGTGAGGCGTGCCATGACAGAGAAGAAGAAAACATATGTAGAGGACATTGAGCGTACCCTCTACGATATCAAGGATGCGGATCATTCCGTCTACAAGACCCAGAGCGGCCTGACGGAGGACATCATCCGCGACATCTCGAAGCGCAAGCATGATCCGCAGTGGATGCTCGATTTCCGTCTCAAGTCCCTGGCCGTCTACAATTCTCTGGCTCTGCCGACCTGGGGGCCTGACATCTCGGAACTCAATATGGACGATATCGTTACGTATGTCCAGCCGGATGCCAAGATGACGGGCGACTGGAAGGAAGTCCCGACGGATATCAAGAATACGTTTGACCGTCTCGGCATCCCCGAAGCAGAGCAGAAACAGAGCCTGGCCGGTGTCGGCGCACAGTACGACTCGGAGGTCGTTTATCACAGCATCCAGGAAGACCTCGTCAAACAGGGGGTCATCTATACCGATATGGAGACGGCCATCCGCGAGCATGAGGATGTCGTCAAGGAATACTTCATGACGCTCGTGCCGCCCAAAGACCATAAGTTTGCGGCTCTGCACGGTGCGGTATGGTCCGGCGGATCCTTTGTCTACGTGCCGGAGGGCGTGAATGTGGAAATCCCGCTGCAGTCGTATTTCCGTCTCAATGCAGCAGGTGCCGGCCAGTTCGAACACACGCTGATCATCGTCGAGAAGAATGCAAGCCTTCATTTCATCGAGGGCTGTTCGGCTCCGAAATACAATGTCACGAACTTGCATGCCGGTTGTGTTGAACTCTTCGTCAAGGAGGGCGCGCGCCTGCGTTATTCGACGATTGAGAACTGGTCGCGCAATATGATGAACCTCAACACGAAACGTGCGCTGGTTGAAAAAGATGGCATCATCGAGTGGGTTTCGGGCTCCTTTGGCTCACATGTCTCGTGCCTCTATCCGTGCAGCATCCTGCATGGTGAGAATGCCCGCTGCGAGTTCACAGGCGTCACGTTTGCTTCGAAGGGACAGAATCTCGATACGGGTGCCAGCGTCATCCACGCGGCACCGCATACCTCCGCCAACATCAACACGCGTACCATCTCGAAAGCCGGTGGCAAGGCCACGTACCGCAGTGCCGTCAAAGTCACGCGCCGTGCGCCGTTTGCCAAATGCTCGGTCAACTGCGAATCCCTGATGCTCGATAACGAATCGCGCAGTGATACGCTGCCGGTCATGGATATCGAGGGCGATGAGGCTGATATCGGGCATGAGGCCAAGATTGGCCGCATCAGCATGAAGCGATTTTCTATCTCACGTGCCGCGGCATCGATGAGGATGAGGCGCGTGCGATGATCGTGCGTGGCTTCGTGGAACCGATTGCCAAGGAGCTGCCACTTGAGTACGCCGTTGAGATGAACAATCTGGCAATATTGAATTAGAAGGGACGATGGGCTGATATGGCAGATACGAAAACATTCTCCCGGATCCCCATGCGTACCTGGCGCTGGCTCGGCGTCAATGAGAGCAGGATCCCGGAACAGCTTGACGGCACTGCCGTCAAGACACAGCAGCTCCTTGTAGAGAAGGGAAAAGAGGACGAGGTCATCCTGGTACAGCGTGAGAGCGGCCAGTTTGAGATCCAGGTCCATATCGAAGATGGTGCGAAACTCCACCTGGTCAACGCGCAACTCGTGGATGCGGATAGGCCGTATACCTGCCGCGTCAAGGTCTTTGTCGGCAAGGGGGCAACGTTTTCCTATACGGTGGTGGAAGCCGGTGCTTCCAAGACAGCTACGGAACTTTACGTCGATCTTGCGGGGATGATTCCAAGGCAGATATCTGGGGCCTTTACTTCGGTGATGGTGAACGATTGATTGACCTCAATTATGTGATCCGTCAGGGAGGCAAGCGCACGGATGTTAATATGCAGGTTCGTGGCGCACTGCTCGGCAAGAGCGAGAAAATTTTCCGCGGCACGCTCGATTTCCTCGAGGGCGGAAAAGGCTCGGTCGGCCGCGAGAATGAGGAAGTGGTCTTGCTTTCGCCGCAGGTACGCAATCGCAGCGTGCCAATCATGCTTTCGCACGAAGATGATGTCGATGGACATCATGCGGTTGCTGTTGGACGCATGGACGAAGACAAACTCTTTTATCTCATGAGCCGTGGCTTGGATCTCAGCGAGGCTCAGCGTTTGGTTGTCGAGGCGTCGTTCAATCCGGTCCTCGACCGCATTCCCGAGGAAGCGCTGAAAGATGAAATCGATACATATTTGCAGAGGAGACTTTCCAATGGCTGATGCACAGGAATTTTTGAAAGATTTCCCGCTCCTCAAGATGAAGATGAACGGGAAACAGATTGCATATCTTGATAATGGTGCGACGACGCAGAAACCGGAGCAGATCATCCAGGCAATCTGTGGCTATTATGGTGGCTGCAATGCCAATCCGCATCGCGGTGCTTACGCTCTTTCCGTCAAAGCTACGGAATTTATGAGAACGCCCGTGTGCGTACGGCAAAATTCATCAATGCTGCACGCCCGGAAGAAATCATCTTCACGAAAAATGCAACGGAGGCTCTGAATCTCATTGCTTACAGTTATGGACTGCACAACATCAAGGCCGGTGACGAGATTGTCATCACGATCTCAGAGCATCACAGCAATCTTGTGCCGTGGCAGTTTGTGGCAAAATCCACGGGAGCAACGCTGAAATACATTTATCTGGAACAAGATGGCAACCTTTCGGATGAGGATATCGAGACGAAAATCACGGAACGTACGAAACTCGTTGCTGTGACGCAGGTCTCCAATGTCCTTGGCCTCAAGAATGATGTCCGGAAAATCGTCAAGAAGGCTCATGGGTCGGTGCTGTCTGTGTCGTGGATGGTTCGCAGAGTGTAGCGCATATGAAAGTCGATGTCCGCGAACTCGACTGTGACTTCTTTGCCTTTTCAGGACATAAGATGCTTTCACCGATGGGGATTGGCGTGCTTTATGGCAAGTACGACATCCTCGATGCGATGCCTCCGTTCCTGCGTGGCGGCGATATGATTGAATACGTTGAGGAACAGGATACGACGTATGCGGAGCTGCCTGCCAAATTTGAGGCCGGTACACAGAATGTTGGTGGTGCCGCCGGTCTGACTGCTGCCATTGATTATCTCGAGACGATCACTTTCGACCGCATCGAAGCCATCGAGAAGGATCTCGTTGATTATGCATTGCCGCAGTTGCGCGAACTGCCGTATATTGAACTCTATGGCTGTGATACGACGCGTGACAACAAGACGGGGATCATTGCTTCAATGTCAAGGATGTCCACCCGCATGATGTCGCTTCCATTCTTGACAGCTACGGTGTAGCCATCCGCGCCGGCCATCACTGCGCGCAGCCTCTGCACCGCTACCTTGGCCAGAATGCCAGCTGTCGCGCCAGCTTCTATCTCTACAATACGCGTGAGGATATCGACCGCTGGATCGATGCGCTCAAGAAAGTAAGGGGGGTACTTGGCTATGGCGCTTGAGGATATTTACACGGAACTCATCGGCGAACACAGCCGTAATCCGGAAAACAAGCATCATCTGGAGCAGGCAACCTGTTGCCTCAAGGGGCATAATCCCAGCTGTGGCGATGAGATCACCTTGGAACTCAAGGTGGAAAACGGGATCGTCAAGGATGCTTCGTTCACTGGTGTGGGCTGTGCCATCTCACAGGCGTCTACGGACATCATGATTGACCTCATTCGTGGCCAGTCCGTTGAGAAGGCCCGGGAGCTTGCGCATAAGTTCATCGGCATGATTAAACGGGAGATCACGGACGAATCGGAACTTGAGGAACTCGATGAGGCTCTAGCGCTGCAGAATGTCTCCAATATGCCGGCCCGCGTTAAATGCGCGGTCCTGGCCTGGCATACGCTTGATGATGCGTTGAAAGATCCTCAGAAAGCATGATTGACTACCGATATCCACAGAAAGATGTGGATATCCGGTAGTGTTTTGTGGATAACCTGGCTTTTCCTGTGTATTTAATGTGGAAAAGTCGTAGATGAAAGGATGATAACAATGGCATTCAAAGAAGTTTCTCCGTATGAATTCAAGGAAAGTGCATTCCAGGTCATTGGCAAGGATTGGCTGCTGGTGTCCGGTGAATACGAAGGCAAATCAAATGCGATGACGGCTTCCTGGGGCGGACTTGGCATCATGTGGGGCAAACCCGTGGCCTATATCTTCATTCGTCCGAGCCGTTATACGAAAGAATTCGTAGACAAGGCAGAAGGACTTTCGCTTTGCGTATTCCCTGAAGCGTATCGCAAGATGATGAGTTACTTCGGCACGGTATCTGGCCGCGATGAGGATAAGATACAGAAAGCCGGACTGACCGTCTTGCACGATGCTGACCGTACCTATTACCAAGAAGCTCGGGTCGCGATGCTCTGCCGCAAGCTCTATGCACAGGAACTCAAGAAGGAATGCTTCATTGACAAATCGTGTGATGAGAAGTGGTATGACAACGATTACCACACGATGTATGTCGTTGAGATCGAGAAGCTGCTTGTCAACGAAGACGCATGAGTGAGCTTGTGAAGCCCAGTCAGAAGACTTGTGCCTGCCAAGCGGGTACGGATTCTCCTGTGGCAGCCATATTGCGCTGCAGTACCTTGACCGCGGGTATGGGCGAAGCGGAGATAGCGGATCTTTTGGCTTCGAGCCAGGTCCGCCGTCATGTATTCTCGGCCGGAGAGATTGTTTTCCACGAAGGTGATATGCCACATTCTCTATATATTCTCTTGAGTGGGGAAGTACATATCCTCAAGGATACGTTTTCCGGGCGCCGCATCTTTGTCTCGGAAATCAATGAGCCAGGAGATATGTTTGGCGAGGTCTATGAGGTCCTGCACAAGCCTTATGATATCTATGTCGAGACGGCTGAAAAGACGGAGCTGTTGGAAATCGGCAGCCGCTTTTTCACACTGGATGGCGACAATCCGTCACGCAGTGCGTTGCTCGTGGAACGCAATCTCATGCGCATCTTTGCGCGCAAGGCGTATTTCATGCATGGACGCATCAAGGTACTCGCCAGCGGCAGCCTGCGCGAGAAGCTGGTGCGCTTCCTGTTCCAGAGCATGGATGCGGAAGGCCATGTCGAGCTTTCGGTCAGCCGCGAATACCTGGCTGCCTATCTGGCTGTTACAAGGCCGTCGCTGTCGCGCGAGCTTTCCGCCATGCAGAAGGACGGGCTCTTGTCCGTGTCGGGCAAAGAGATCCAGGTACTCGATCTGGAGCGGTTTGAGGAATACCTGTAAGTTTTTCAATCAAGTTGAAGAATAAAGAAGGGCTATGGCATCTCGTGCATGTGACGGGATGTCATAGCCCTTCTGATTTTCAGCTCAACAGCAGGCTGTCACTCGTGAGTTCGCTGCCCGCTGCTTTCTCGAACATGGCGAGCAGATCCTTGACCGTGAGGCTCTTCTTTTCCTCACCTTTGACATCGAAGAGGATATGCCCGTTGTACATCATGATGAGCCGGTCACCGAGACGCAGGGCATCGCGCATATTGTGCGTGATCATGAGCGTCGTGAGTTCCTGTTCTTCGACAATCTTTTCTGTCAGGTTGAGTACTTTCTCGGCCGTTTTCGGGTCGAGTGCTGCCGTGTGTTCGTCGAGCAACAGCAGCTTTGGCTTGGCCATCGTGGCCATAAGAAGGGTCAGTGCCTGGCGTTGGCCGCCTGAGAGCAGGCCAACCTTGGATTCTAGCCGGTCTTCCAGCCCGAGTTTCAATCCTGCCAGCAGATGACGGAAATGGTCGCGGTCTCTGGCAGATGAACTCCAGCGCAGAGTGGGGCGGCGGCCGCGTCGGGCGGCGATAGCGAGATTTTCCTCAATCATCATGCCGCCTGCCGTGCCCATCATCGGATCCTGGAAGACACGGCCAATGAACTTGGCACGTTTGTGTTCCGGCCATTTCGTGATGTCGGTGCCGGCAATCTTGATGGACCCTTCATCGACCGGGTACGTTCCAGCAATGGAGTTCATCAGCGTGGATTTGCCGGCACCGTTGCCGCCGATGACGGTGACGAATTCGCCAGGTTCCAGGTGCAGGCTCACGTCATGCAGGGCCAGTTTTTCCGTGATGGTCCCAGGGTTGAACGTTTTTGAGATATGAGAGATATCCAGCATTATTTCTTCACCGCCTTTCGGAAGGCATTGAATCGTCCTGGATGAGCGGCAGAGAAAGCGCGATGGCTACGAGGATTGCCGTAAAGAGCTTGAGGTCGTTGGGAGCATGCCCATCTGCAGGACCACGGCAATGACGGCACGGTAGACGATGGAGCCAAGGATAACGGAAATCAGGCAGTTCTTGAAGCTGCGGGTACCGAAAAGTACTTCGCCAATGATGACAGAGGCCAGGCCGATGACAATGGTACCGACGCCCATGCCGACATCGGCAAACCCGTTGCTCTGGGCGACGAGGGCTCCGGACATGGCTACGAGGCCATTGGAGAGCAAGAGTCCCAGTACGATCATGCATCGGTGTTGATGCCGTTGGCGCGGATCATATGCGGATTATTGCCCGTGGCGCGCACGGCGGCGCCGATTTCCGTGCCGAAGAACCAGTAGTTGAGTATGGCGACGATGAGTACGATGATGGCACCGATCACAAGTGTCGTCATGCCTTATCAAAGCTGGAAAACTGCCAGATCGTGAAAATCGTGTCTTGCTGCAAGAGTGGCAGATTGGCCTTGCCCATGATGCGGAGGTTGACCGAGTAGAGTGCAATCATCGTCAGGATGCCGGCGAGCAATGCGGGGATCTTGAGTTTTGTACAGAGGAAACCTGTGATGACACCGGCGAGCATGCCGGTCACGCAGGCTGCAAGAATCGCAAGCACCGGATGGCAGCCTGCCGTGAGAAGCGTAGCTGCAGTGGCTGCCCCCAGTGGGAAACTGCCCTCAACGGTGAGGTCGGCGATATCGAGTACACGGAATGTCAGATAAACACCGATGGCCAGCAACGCCCAGAGCAGGCCTTGTGAGATAGTAGAGATGACTAAATCCATAGGGAACTCCTTATCATTCGACTACATCGGCATCCTTCAGCACATCTTCAGGGATCGTGATGCCGAGCAGGGCGGCGTTTTTCTTGTTGACGGTAATCTTGAGGTCTTTCGCCATTTCAATCGGCATGGAGCCTGGCTTCTTGCCTCGAGGATATCGGCAGCCATGTGCCCCGTCTGGACGCCGAGCTTGTAATAGTCGATGCCATAGGTGGCGAGACCGCCGGCTTTGACCATGTTCGGTTCACCGCAGATGATGGGAAGCTTGGCGGCATTCGTGATGTCGACGAGCGTCGGCATGGCCGAGGCGATGATGTTGTCGGTCGGCTCGTAGAAAGCATCGACGGAGCCGATGAGGCTCTGGGCTGCCTGCTGGATGTCATTGACCGTGGAGATGGTTGCCACCTTTACGGTCAGCCCCTTGGATTCCGCGTATTCTTTCATGGCTTTGACTTGGACTTCAGAATTGACTTCACTGGAGCAGTAGACTGTACCGATGGTCTTAGCATCCGGCTTGAGTTTCAGCAGCAGATCAATCTGCTCCTTGACCGGGTTCATATCGCTGGTACCCGTGACATTGCCCTTTGGCTCCTTGTTGGAAGCGACGAGTTTTGCACCTTCATAGTCCGTGATGGCCGTGCCGACAATCGGGATGTCATGGGTGGCATTGGCGATTGTCTGGGCAGCCGGTGTGGCGATGGCACAGATGAGATCCATCTTGGCACTGACAAAACGCTGTGCGATATTCTGGAGATTCGACTGATCCGCTTGGGCATTCTGTCGGTCGATGGTGATATTCTTGCCTTCTTCAAAACCGCGTTCTTTGAGGCCGTCGACGAACCCTTTGTTTGCGGCATCGAGTGCGTTGTGTTCAACGAGCTGGACAATGCCGATCTTATACGTTTTGCCGCTGGATGACGATGCCGCCTGGTCATTGGAGCCGCAGCCAGCTGTGAGTCCCAGTGCCAGGAGAGCGGTGGCACCGAGCGCCAGCAACTTGCATTGTTTGGATATTCTGGATAAGTTCATAGGAAATCCCACCTTTTCTTTTTATTTTGTACACTTGCGTACATAATGAATGGACTCTTATATTATACAATGTTACACATGAAAAAGCTATAACTGTTTCTTAATCAAAGACATATTTGCTATTTGTTCATAGAGATATCATCCGAGCCGTTTTCTCCTGGGAATCTAGATTGTTCGATGATATAATGAGAAATGCTTATACGCAGATAGAGCGGACTCGTGCTGCTGGAAGCGGCATAGAATATGGAGGGTTTTATTTTGCTGGCAACAAGAGAATATCAAGATATCGAAGATAAGGTGATGCGTGGAGAGCGTCTCACTCGGGAAGATGGCATTCGCCTCTTCCATTGCCATGATCTTGCCTGGCTTGGTGCAATGGCCGATCATGTAGCAGGGAAAATGCAGGAGATATCGTCTATTATAATGTCAATTGCCATGTCAATCTGACAAATATCTGTACGTCACACTGCAAGTTCTGTGCTTTTGGGCGTGATGCGGAGGATAAGGGTGCCTATGCGATGACAAAGGCGCAGGCCATTGCCGTAGTCGAAGATGCCAGGAAGGATCCGAACCTTGCGGGGCTGCATGTCGTTTCCGGCCTGCATCCGACTTGGTCTTTCGAGGATTATCTGGGACTGGTCGAGGCGTTGCACGAACGTTTTCCGGATTTGTATATAAAGGGCTTTACCGGTGTGGAAATCACGCATTTTGCTCAGATTTCAGGGCGTTCGGTCCGCGAAGTACTCATAGCTTTGCGGGATCGGGGCGGTCTGCAGGCCATTGCGGGCGGTGGAGCGGAGATCCTGTCGGATCGGGTACGCGAGGCGCTTTGTCCCCATAAGGCCACGGCCGATGAATGGCTTGCCGTAGCACGTACGGCACATGAATTGGGAATCAAGTCAAATGCTTCCATGCTTTACGGCCATATTGAAACACTTGAGGAACGCGTCGATCATTTGCTGCGCCTGCGGGAACTCCAGGACGAGACGGGCGGTTTCCAGACGTTTATCTGCTTCCCGTTCCTGCCCAAGCATACGGAGCTGGGAAAACACGTCAAGCAGACGAGTGTCTGGGATGATTTGCGCACGATGGCGATTTCACGTCTGATGCTCGATAATTTCAAGAACATCAAGGCGTACTGGGTCATGCTGACTGTACCGGTCGCACAGGTAGCGCTGGGGTTCGGCGCCAATGATATCGATGGGACGGTCCATAAAGAAACGATACTGCACGATGCGGGAGCCAAGAGCCCGACAGCCCTGCGCGAGGATACGATCATCCGTATCATCAAGGAGGCTGGACGCATTCCTGCCGCGTGCGACTGTAATTTCAATATCATACGGACGATAGAGTGAGGTGGAGATTCATGACAGATGCAGCAAGAGCCCGTGCGCGGGCAGCCGCAGGCGAACGCCTGGACTTTGCGGATGCACAGGCCCTTTATGAAGACAACGATCTGTTGTTCCTGGCGGAATGCGCCCGCCGGGCCAAGGAAAGAAAGAGTGGCAAGCAGGTATTTTATACCGTGAACCGTCATATCAACCTGACGAATATCTGCAGTGCCAATTGTCCGCTCTGTGCTTTCCAGGTCAGGGCAGGCGATGCCCGTGGCTATGTGCTGGAACGGGAAGATATCGCGAAGATCCTGATGGAAACAAAAGCGATAAAACACCTTTCTGAGGTACATATCGTCAGCGCCCTGCATCCCGACAAACCGTTTCCGTATTACGTAGAGGTTGTGCGGCAGGTCAAGGAAGCTCTTCCTCATGTGGATGTCAAGCTTTTACGCCGGTGGAAATCGTGAATTTTGCGCATATGACGGGCAAATCGATCCGCGATGTACTGCTGCATCTGCAGGAAGCAGGACTTGACAGCCTGCCCGGCGGTGGTGCTGAAATCCTGTCAGACCGTGTGCGGCAGATCATCTGCCCAAAGAAAGCGACGGCAGCGGAGTGGATTGAGACGATGAAGACGGCGCATAGCCTCGGCCTCCGCACGAATGCTTCGATGATGTACGGCCATGTGGAAACCATCGAAGAACGGCTGCAGCATCTCTTCACGATCCGTGATATCCAGGATGAGACGGGCGGCTTCCAGGCGTCATGCTCTTCCCGTTTCATCCGGCTCATACCGAGCTTGGCGAAACACATCATTTGCAGCGCACGGGGTCGTGGGAAGACATGAAGATGATGGCACTTTCCCGGCTGATCCTCGATAATATCGATCATGTCAAGGCTTTCTGGATCATGCTGACCCTGCCAATCGCGCAGCTTGCTCTGGGGTTTGGGGCCGATGATCTCGACGGCACGATTGGCGAAGAAAAGATCATCCATGCCGCCGGTGCCAGGACGAGTACGGGCATTACGCGTACCAAACTTGAAGCCATCATCCGTGAGACGGGCTATGAGCCGTGGAACGTGACACGTTTTATCAGCCGGTCGAGGCAAGCGAGAAGGAGGAGACATCATGCGACTGACACCACAGGAAGGAGAAGAGATGCTCTTGCACGGCGATCCGATTACACTTGGGCGCCTGGCAGATGCAGAGCGTCATCGGCGTTATCCGTCGGACCGTGTCACGTTCATTATCGATCGTAACATCAATTACACGAATGTCTGCGTCAATGAATGCCGGTTCTGTGCTTTTTCCGTCGCCAGGGCAGCCGGGACGCTTATCTCCTGTCTTATGATGAGATTCTCGATAAAGTCCGGGAGACCGTGGCGCTGGTGGTACGCAGGTCATGATCCAGGGAGGCTTGTATCCGGATCTTGGCCTTGAATATTACGAACGGATGCTGCGCCGCATCAAGGAGGAATTCCCAGGTATCACGATCCATTCCTTTACGGCTACGGAAATCCAGCATTTTGCCCGTCAGGCAGGTCTTTCGATTCTCGATACACTCAAGCACCTGCAGGAAGCCGGACTTGACAGCCTGCCGGGCGGCGGCGCGGAAATCCTCGTCGATGAAGTCCGCCGTCGTGTCAGCCCCAAGAAGATCATGACGGGTGACTGGCTCCATGTCATGGCATGCGCGCATTCCATCGGGATGGAAAGCACGGCCACGATGGTCATCGGCTTTGGTGAGACAATGGCTCAGCGCATCGAGCATATGGAAAAAGTACGACGTCTGCAGGATAAGACCGGCGGATTCCGTGCGTTCATCACCTGGACGTTCCAGCCGGGCCATACGGCTTGGGAGGCGAGAAGACAAGCGGCTGGGATTATATGCGGACTCTGGCCGTTACGCGTCTGTACATGGATAATATCGCACACATCCAGGGCTCATGGGTTACGCAGGGCGAACGCATCGGCCAGCTGACACTGGGCTTTGGTGCGGATGATCTCGGCAGCATCATGCTCGAGGAGAATGTCGTGCGGGCAGCCGGTACGGCCTATGATATGTCGACACAGAAAATGGTCCGGCTCATTGAAGGTGCTGGCAAAAAGGCAGCACAGCGTGATACGGAATATCGGATCATCCGCGAATTTTAAGGGGGCAGTAAAATGGAACAGCAAAATATCCCACAGGCAGCTTATGCTGTCGTGGGCGGATCGGGGACACTTTCCAGCAATTTTCCTGCGGGTCTTCCCGATGCAGATGTGGAAATCTTAATGGATAATATGCATTTTGAGACACCTTATGGCATGAGTCCTGCGATGCGCCTGTTCCGCGTTGGCGAGAAGCGGGTATTGACTGTCAAGATGCATGGCTGGCGTTCCGGCGTGACGCGCGCAGATGCTTCGCGGCAGATTTTCTGGACGTTCCGTGAAGCTGGTGTCCGGCGGATCCTTTCCGAAGGCGGTGTCGGCACGGTCAATAAGCTGCTCGATTTGCGCGATTTCATCATTCCTGATGATTATCTCGATCTTTCGGTGCGCAAGGATGTCATGCTGGATGGGCGTTATCTGCTCATCATGCGCGATGCCCTCTGCCCGGAACTCCGCCAGGCGCTGGTTGCGGCAACAAAAAAGCGCTTTGCAGGCCGCGTATTTACGCGCGGTACATATGCTGTAACGGATGGCCGTCATTTTGAAAGCCCTGCTGAAGTGGCAATGATGAGTGGGCATGCCGATATCGTTGGACAGAGCATGGCTCCGGAAGTCTATCTGGCCCGTGAAATCGGCGCCTGTTATGCCGGTCTTTATTTTACCGTGAACTACGGCGAGGGCATCCGCAAAGCATGGTCCCATCAAGATATGGCGAATATTTTCTACGATGATGCACCGATGATCGGCGAGATTATCCTGGAGACGATCCGTCAGGTTGATGCCGATGACTGCCACTGCGAATGCCGTGAGCTGCGCAAAGAAACTTTGCTGAAAGATGTTTACAATGAAGTATCAGCGAAAGGATGATTTCGCTGCATCTGATAAAAAACGCTGTGTACAACTTGTGTTTTTCACAAGTTATACACAGCGTTTTTCAGATTTGTGAATAATTCTGTGGATAAGTTAGCGAGGTCATTCCATAGCAGCGGCATAAAAGGCCTGGATGAATTTTTTCAGATTGATATGGACATGAGAAATGTGAGGTTTCTCATGGGCTTCGATGACATGCATCAGGACACAGACATCAGCATAGTCAAAATAAAATGGGGCGTATTCCTCGAATTTCGGGTTCGTATAGTCCACGACACCCATCGAAGCAGTACTGACCATAGCCTGGAAGATCGCACGGCGAAGTCTTTGTTCGATGGCTTTGGCTTCCTTCTGTTCATTATCTGTCGCATGTTCGGCAGCGATGGCCGCAAAAATGGTCTTGAGCGGCGGGATGGTGGTGCCTTTGACATGAAGCTGCAGATAGCACAGGACTTCCATCAAGTCATCATACCCGGTTGTGCTGGCTACGCCGAGTTCTTTGAGCAGACTGGCAGCTTTTTCTTCTGGTGTCATTTTCTTTGGCATGATGACATCTGGATTCAAGGTGGTCTGCAGGGTATTCTGCAAGGTGTGCGCGAAGCGTTCGAGGCGGATGTGTTCTTCGACGGAGCGCAGCACGCAGACAATCTCATTGCGGTTCAACGGCTTCGTGATATACGAATGGATGCCGCTCTCATATGCCTTGCCGATCAGATCCTTGCTGTCCACTTGTGACAGCATGATAATCTTGCCGGTAAAATTCTTCAAGCGCCGGACTGTTTCGATGCCGTCGCAATCCGGCATCAGCATATCGATGATGAGCAGATCGATATGGCGGGCGACAAGTTCGGAGAGTGTGAGTGTGGCTGCGCTCGGGAGTGAGGCAACAACCGTCCCCAATTCGTAATCTTCGATGATGTCCTGCATCATCGTGCGGACGGCTTCATCATCATCGATGAGCATGATATTCATGGCGAAAATCCTTTCTTGTTGATGGGGTCTATCTTCGTGGTTACAGGCGGGGTCATTTCATTTTGCGGAGAAATCCGCGCGAGAGGCAGTATGATCTTGAAGAGGACTTGGGATTCTCCATCGGAAGCTGCCGTAATAGAGCCGCCAAGAGACTCTGCCAGGGTCTTGATGTAAGTCAGCCCCACACCGCTGGAGGCTCGCCCATTGCTGTCATATTTTGTCGTATAGCCCGGGCGGAAAATCTGACCGAGACGCCGTAATGGAATGGAACTTCCTGTATTCTGTACTTCCAGGATGAGATCTTCCGTTACTGAGCGCCGCATCGTGATGGAAATCGTGCCTTTATGGTGGATTGCTTCAACGGCGTTGGCCGCAAGGTTATTGAGGATGGAAAGCATGGTATAGACGTGGATATCGGGCAGTTCGGCTGAGAGGTTCGTCAAGAAGGTAATCGTCTTATCGAGACGGCGCGCATATTTTTTCTGCGTACTGATGATCAGGTGGCAGAGTTCTGGTGCCGGGAGGTAATCGCTCATGCGGTGATTGTTCGTGAGTTCACTGAGTCCTGCATAGATGCGCTGGTTGTCCTTCTTGATTTCATGGACTTCGCCTGCGATGCGCAGGAGTTCCTGCGTAATGCGAGGCAGATTGCCTGTATCGTGCAAGGCACGCAATTCTTCATATACGCCATAACAGTCGTGTGTGGCCATCTCGGCGTTACGCAGGGTCTTCTGGAGTTCAAAGACCTCTTCGTAGAGTCCGGCAATCAGCATGGTCAAACGATTCTTTTCCCGCGATTCATGGGCAAGATGGATTTCTGTGATGTAGAGCTGAGAGAGAAAGAAGAAACTCAAGATGAAGAAGCAGCGCAGGAAGGCGATGCCGGTGAGCTGGTCAGCACAGAGAGATTGATGATAGCTGCATGCGTACCGAGGAAGAAATCCATGGAATAGAGTTCAACGATACTGGCAATCACTTCGGCACCGATGGCATAGCAGGCAATCTTCATGGCCTGTGTTGTAATCGGCATGTCATTGAGGCGCATGGTCGCAAAGCAGGCCGCATAAACGAAGTAGTAGAAAAAGGTCGGGATATGCAGGTAGAGCGCGGGCCCCAGGCTCATGCCCCCGATGACATCGAGCAGGGCACGGAACAGTACGACGGTGATGCCCGTGCAAAGTCCGGAGATGAGCATGGGACGCGACGCAGCCAGAGCAGGAAAAGCAGAAAGAGCGGCGAGCCGAAGCTCACGCGGAAATTCTGGAAATCGCCGCCAAAGGGATGGATCTGCGGCTCACCTGCCAGGGGAACGATGATGAGCATGCAGATGAAGATGAACAATTCCCGATGTTTGCTGAGCATGACGGTCTCCTTTCCGGATATATGCATGATGGCCGGTGTAGTGCCATATATGTGCTATAGTTTATCATATTTTTTGTTTATTGTGCAAATGGCAATGCGACAATGGTTATTTTTATTATACCATATGTGCATTACTGAAGGTGATTACAAATTGTCAGTAAAAAAAAACTATTCATGCGATAATGTAGGATTCTGTCATTTTCAGTAGATGATACTGTATATTAAATACAGTAATAAGACGATAAGTCATATCAATTGTTTAGGAGGGTATGGTATGTCAAAAGAAAATAGTGGTAACTTGCTGCGAGGCCTGTTTTGCGTGGCCTTGGGTGCAATCATCTGGTTTATCCCGGCTCCTGCTGGTGTTGGCCCGCAGGCGTGGGGACTGCTCGCCGTATTCGTTGCGACGATTGCCGGTTTCATCCTGCAGCCATTGCCACTAGGCGCTATCGCACTCATCGCCTGCGCATTGCTCCCGGTACTCGGTATCATGAAGGCCGGTCAGGCTCTGGAAGGTTTTTCGAACGGCACGATCTGGCTGATCGTCTCGGCGTTCATGTTTGCCACGGGCTTCATCAAGACCGGACTCGGCAAACGCATCGCGTATCTGCTGCTTTCGCGTTTTGGCAAGAATACATTGAGCGTTGCCTATGTCATGAGTGCGGCAGATTTCATCATCGCACCGTTCACCCCGTCGAATACGGCTCGTGGCGGTGGCATCATCTATCCAATCGTCAACAGTGTGGCCTTGGCTCTCGGCTGTGATGCCAAGAATGGCAAGAATCAGCGTACGGGTGCTTTCCTGATGTACAGTGCCTATGCTGCTGTCATCACCTCAGCCTGCATCTTCATGACAGGTGCTTCCAATAACGTTTTGGCCAACACTCTGACGGAACAGGCTTTTGGCCAGTCTTTGAGCTGGATGTCCTGGTTCATGGTCAGTATCGTCCCGGGGCTGCTGCTCTCGGTTGTCACGCCGTATCTGCTCTATAAGATCATCCGGCCGAACTTACGGAAACGCCGGAAACCCTGTCCCTTGCGAAAAAAGAACTCGGCAAGATGGGGCGCATGAGCAGCAAAGAGAAAATCCTCTGCGTTATCTTTATTGCCTGCCTGCTTCTCTGGGCAACAGGCAGCATCCATCACATCGATTCTGCCATTGTTGCACTGCTCGGTCTCTCTGCAATGCTCATCACGAAGTGCATTGACTGGAGCGACGTCACGAAACAGCATGGTGCCTGGGATGTCCTCGTATGGATGGGCGTCCTTGTCAACATGGCGGCGTATCTCTCGAAGTTCGGCTTCATGAAATGGTTTGCCACGACGATGGCTGCCGCCTGCGCCGGCATGTCGTGGTTTACGATGCTCATTGTCCTCTGCATCATCTATACGATGGCGCATTATCTGCTGGCCAGCAACAGCGCGCATATCGCTGCGATGTTCATCGCCTTCATGACGATCCTCGTTGCGGCAGGAGCCCCGGTTATCCCGACAGCAATCATCCTGGCTATCCTCTGCAACAGTGCTTCGTTCCTGACGCATTATGGCTGCGGCGTTACACCAATTTTCTTCGGTGCCGGCTTCATGGGCCAGGGGGAGTGGTGGAAAATCGGTTTCCTCATTACTGTGATGCATATCGTGGTATGGTTGGCTCTCGGCCTGCCAATCATGGGCATGCTTGGGATGATGTAAAGAGCATGGGGATAAAGGAAATCAGTTCTTAGGGCAAGCATGCCAAAGAATGCTTTTTCCAAAGATATCTGATACATTGTATACAAAGAAAAACATTTTTTTAAAAATGTATACTTGCATGTATTTTGTATACATGATAAAATATAATCATCAAGCGGAGATAATAAAAAAATAAACACCGCTTATCGGAAAGACTGGTTTCTATGAAACCCGAGAGATATGAGATAAGGTAAATATGATCCGGACAAACCGGAGATTGAGAAAGGAATGTGGACACAATGAGAAAAGAACATGATTTCATTGGTGAGCTCGAAGTACCGGATGAGGTTTATTACGGCGTTCAGACGATGCGTGCTATCGACAACTTCCATATTACCGGCCAGGTAATCGATTCGGATTTTGTCCAGGCAATGGCAAAAGTAAAGAAGGCTGCGGCCATGGCAAACATGGCAACGGGTCGTCTCGATAAGAAAATCGGCGATGCCCTGGTAGAGGCTGCTGACGAGATCATCGCTGGCAAGCTCCTCGATCAGTTCCCGGTTGACCCCATCCAGGGTGGCGCAGGCACATCCGTCAATATGAACATGAACGAAGTCCTCTGCAACCGTGCGCTCGAGATCATCGGCGAAGCAAAAGGCCGTTATGACATCATCTCCCCGAACAACCATGCCAACATGGCCCAGTCGACGAATGACTCCTTCCCAACGGCTATCAAGGTTTGCTTGAGCCATAAGGCCAAGAAGGTTACGGCTGCCCTTGACCGTCTTGCTACAGAACTCGAGAAGAAATCCGTTGAGTACAAGGATATCCTCAAGATGGGCCGCACGCATCTGCAGGATGCCGTTCCCATCACGCTCGGCCAGGAAATGGGCATGTATGCATCGGCTGTCCGCCGTGGTATCGCACGCATCAATCATGCCGTTGACAGCATCCACGTCATGAATATGGGTGGCACGGCTGTCGGCACGGGCCTCAATGCAGAGCCGGCTTACATCACGAAAGTTGCTGAGACGCTGACGGAAGTAACGGGTGAGAAATACGTTACGGCCGGCAACATGATCGATGCCACGAATAATACGGATGGGTTCTCCGATGTTTCAAGCGCTATGAAGACGACGGCACTTGTCCTCATCAAGATGGCAAACGACTTCCGTCTCATGGCTTCGGGCCCACGCTGCGGGCTCAACGAACTCAAGCTGCCGAAACGTCAGCCGGGTTCCTCCATCATGCCGGGCAAAGTCAATCCGGTCATCGCAGAAGTCCTTGACCAGGCTTGCTATCAGGTCGTTGCTAACGATATTGCTGTTTCCCTCGGTGTTGAGAACGGTCAGTTCGAACTCAACGTCATGGAGCCGGTCATCTCCTTCAACATGTTCAATTCGATGACGTACATGACGAATGCTGTCAATACGTTTGTTGATAAGCTCCTCATCGGTCTTGAGCCGAACAGAGAGCAGTGCCAGGAATGGCTCGACAAGAGTGTCGGCGTTGTCACGGCTCTGCTGCCGCATATCGGCTATGAGAACTCCGCAATGCTTGCAAAAGAAGCGTACAATACGGGTAAGCCAATCCGTCAGGTCATCATGGAGAAGGGCCTGCTTTCCAAGGAGAAGATGGAACACATCCTTTCCCCGAAGCAGATGACCACGCCGGGTATTGCTGAATAAGTAATAGAATAACCCCTTTCCCAACCCCTTCTGAATCTCCGCCTTCGGGCGGAGATTTTTTTCTGTCATGGAGATAACGATGCTGGATTGCGGGTATTGTATATTCCATATATTATATATGTAGGGAACGTGTATTGAATGTTTGCTTGTTTAGGAGATGGCGTAGATGGTCAGTTACGTAAATGAAATGCTTTGTGTCGCTTGCGGCATGTGTGCAGCAGCTTGTCCTGAAGGATTTTCCATGGAAGGGAATATGGCAAAAGGTGGGCGGGAAATTCCTGCGGCATGCCTGGATGATGCCTGGCAGGTGATGGAAGATTGTCCAGCTGGTGCCATTGAACTGCATGAGCAGAAATGAGACATATGCTTCGGTTTTAGTTGTTTTTTAAGCCTGGATTCCCTATAATGAAAAGGAATGAAGTCATAGCAAACGAGAGGGCAATGTAAAATGCGCGATACGAATGAAAGGGCTGTGCAAGCCATGCGTGAATTCCTGGAGGCACTGGGCATCGACCTTGCTGCACGTGGCATGGAAAAGACGCCGGAGCGCGTTGCGAAGATGTATGCATCCCTGTTTGATGGCCTGGGCCACGATACAAAATCTTTATGGGGGGAATTATTCCATACGGGTGCAGATGGCCTGGTAGCCGTTCGTCACATTCCATTTTATTCCATGTGCGAACACCATCTTGTTCCTTTTTTTGGTGAAGTCAATGTTGTCTATCTGCTAACCAGGGACAGGTCGCTGGTTTCGGCAAGTTTGTCAAGCTTGTGGAATGCCTGGCGCATCAGCCGCAGCTCCAGGAACGCTTGACGCACAGATTGCACATGCAATCGCCAATGACCTGGGCGCACGTGGCGTGATGACCGTGGTCACGGCTCAACAGCTCTGCATGACGATGCGGGATAGCCGTGCGCATGGTACACAGACAGTTACTTCAGAATGTACTGGGGTATTTGCTTCAGATCGTGACCTGTGTCAGCAGGCATGGTCATTATTGGAAGGAGCTGGGAGATATGACAGCAACGCGTAAGTATGTATTTCGAGATGGCAAGGAACTGGAGCTTGGCAAGCGCACGCTGATCATGGGGATCCTTAATGTTACGCCGGACTCATTTTCCGATGGCGGCAGCTGGAATACCCTTGACAAGGCTTTATATCATATGGAAGAGATGGTCCGTGATGGTGCGGATATCATCGATGTTGGTGCGGAGTCGAGTCGTCCGGGGTTCCAGACCATGCCGGCTCAGGAAGAAATCGAACGATTGCTGCCTTTTTTGACCAAAGTGCTGGCGGAGTGTCCGGTGCCGGTTTCCGTTGATACCTTCAAGGCGGATACTGCTCAGGCTGCTGTTGATGCAGGGGCGCATATCCTCAATGATATCTGGGGCCTGCAGTATGCAGAGGAACCCGGACGCATGGCAGCGGTGGCGGCTAAAGCCGATATGCCGATTGTTGTCATGCATAATCAATCAACAAAGACGTATGACAAGGATATCATCGCTTCCATGCAGGACTTTTTCCGTCGCACTGTGGCAATTGCAGATGAAGCTGGCTTAAAACGCGAAAACTTGATTCTTGATCCCGGTATTGGTTTTGGCAAGACACCGGAGGGCAATTTGACAGTACTCCGGCGTCAACAGGAACTCTTGGACCTGGATGGAGAATCGTATCCATTGCTTTTAGGTACGAGCCGGAAGAGTTTTATAGGAGCAGCTTTGGGCCTTGATGTCCATGAACGCATGGAGGCAACGGGCGCGACCTGTGTATTGGGCATTGCGAAAGGAGCAGATATCGTGCGGGTTCATGATGTCAAGCCGATTGCTCGCATGTGCCGGATGACCGATGCCATCCTGCAAGCTCCCTGAGCTTATCCGATGACCTGGAATGAGAGGAGTATCAAATGGACTGCATCCAATTGGACGGGATGGAATTTTATGGCTTTCACGGTTGCCTGCCGTCTGAGCGTCAGACAGGACAGACATTTTTGGTTGATGCCAAGTTATATCTGGAGCTGCAACAAGCCGGCAGGAGCGATGAGCTGTCTGCTACCGTCAATTATGCGGATGTCTTTACAGATATCCGCGACATTGTGGAAGGTGAGCCCGTCAATCTCATTGAGACGGTGGCCGAGCGCATCGCTGCAGCGATATTGAAGAACTACGATCTCGTTTCCATGATTGAAGTAACGGTTCATAAACCGTCAGCACCGATCCCGGGAAAATTCCGTGATGCGGCTGTTTCCTTGACGAGAAAGCGGCTATAGCATGAAATACCGTTGTTATTTGAGTTTGGGAGCGAATCTCGGGGCGCGTGGCGAGACGCTGCGCGAGGCTCTGAGGCGTCTGGCTGCTTTCCCCGATACGATGCTTACCGCAATATCACCCTTTTACGAAACGGCACCCTGGGGCAAATTGGATCAGCCGTCCTTCCTGAATACGGCCGCCGCAATCACGACTAACCTGGCACCGCACGACCTCTTGCATGCCTGCCAGGCCGTTGAGCATGCTCTGGGCCGTGTGCGTCATGAACATTGGGGCGCACGGACTATCGATATTGATTTGCTGGCGATAGAAGGAGTTACCTCTGAAGATGCGGAATTGCGGCTGCCTCATCCTTATATGACTGAACGTGCTTTTGTCTTGGTGCCATTGGCCGATATTGCACCGGGATATGTGGTCAAAGGCCGCAGTATCCGGGAGTGGTGCGCGAACGTTGGGCGGGAGGGGGTTGTCCGGTCTGCTGAACTGGCGGATCCTGGCCACTGCGTCTATTGGCCTGCATTGATGCCAACCGTGGCCTGGGAAAAGATGGTCGGCTATTGGTATCGATACCAGAAGACATGGCTCGTTTTCGACACCTGACGATGGGACATGTCGTCATCATGGGGCGTCGGACGATGGAATCGCTGCCAGGGAATCGTCCTTTGCCGGGACGCACTAATATTGTCCTTTCCCGCACGCTTTCCACTGCTTCAGCAGAGGGGTTCCTGCTTTGCCGGGATATTCAGAGCTTATGGGATATCATAGGAAAACTTTCCTGGGAAAATCCTGAATGCTTGTTTTGGTGCATTGGTGGTGCTGCTGTCTATCAGGAACTCCTGCCTTACGTAAAAGAAGCATATCTTACAGAATTGACAGATGCATATCCTGCGGATTGCTATTTGCCATCATTGGCATCAGCGGTACAGATCGAGAGGGAATGCTATCCTGGATATGCCTTTTGCCGATACTTGTTTCCACAACGTGCAACTGTTCTGGCTGGTACGTGATAGTTGCCAGAAGATGCGTGGATACAGCAATCGCGTCAATGAATGATAGAAAGAAGTGTTTGCCGATGGAGATTTTTCATAATGATTGGGCAGAACTCCTGAATCCGGAACTGCAAAAACCATATTATCGTCAATTACGTCAGTTCTTGATCCATGAATACAGGACGTATCATGTTTATCCGGATATGTATGCGATTTTCAATGCACTTCATTATACGAGTTATGCCGATACGAAGGTAGTCATCCTCGGGCAGGATCCCTACCATGGACCTGGACAGGCACATGGCCTTTCCTTTTCGGTCCTGCCAGGGATCCAGCCGCCGCCATCACTCCTGAATATCTTTAAGGAACTCGAGACCGATCTGGCTGCAAGGTTCCCAATAATGGCTGTTTGAAGCCATGGGCCGATCAGGGGGTTCTCCTACTCAATACTGTGTTGACTGTGCGGGAACACCAGGCGAACTCACATCATGGACAGGGGTGGGAAATCTTTACGGATCGTATCATTGAGCTGTTGAATGCTCGGGAAAAGCCGATGGCATTCATCCTTTGGGGCAGCCCGGCACGCCGCAAAAAGGCGATGATTACGAATCCGCGTCATTATATCGTGGAATCTGCGCATCCAAGCCCGTTGTCTGCACATCGTGGCTTCTTTGGCAGCCGACCTTTCTCCAGGGTCAATGACTTTTTGCGCAGTACGGGACAGACGCCCATTGATTGGCAGCTGCCCGATATTTGATGTTACAAGCCACTGAAAGAGATTTCGCCTTTTTATGCTTGTGCTGGAAGCGAGTGCCGTACGGCAATTCGCTCAAAATAATATTTTTATAGCATGGGGGAACAATTTTGGGAACAAAGGTAACCATTAAAGATGTGGCGGAACTGGCAGGTGTCTCGAAAAGCACAGTTTCCCGCTATTTGAATCGCGGCTATATCAGTGTAGAGAAACAGGAGCGTGTCCGTGAAGCCATTGAAAAGACGGGCTTTCAGTCTAATTTTTTTGCAAACGCCTCAAGACGAAGCAAAGCAAGCTCATTGGCATTGTTTTACCGCGTATGGACTCCGTGACTGTTGGCAAGCTGCTTACTGGGATCAGCCGCATCTTTGAACCAGCCGGCTATCAGGGTATTTTGCTGGTCAGTCATCTGTCATCGACTAAGGAAATAGAGAATATCCGCAATCTGCAGCAGCAGGGAGTTGATGGCATCCTGGTGGATTCTGTGGGCATTACAGAAGAACATCTGGCATTGTCTAATGCCACGTCGGTACCGATACTCTATACGGGACAGCGTCATGAGGGGGTTCCCTGCATCAAGATTGACGACTATCAAGCTGGTCGGATGGTCGGTGCTTACTTGCGCCAGATGGGGCATAAGAGAGCCGTTTTTGCAGGGGTTACGGAGAGCGATCAGGCAGTTGGTGTTGAGCGTAAACAGGGGTTCCTGGCTGCTTTTACAGAGCATCGTCCAGATGCGCAGGTTGATTTTGTAGAAACAGGTTTTGATTTTTTGTCTGCTTATAACCGAGCGGCGGACATCGTGCAGTTGCAGCCGACCGTGATTGTTGGTGCCACTGACAATATCAGTCTGGGTGTGCTGCGTTATCTTCATGAACGCGGGATCCGAGTACCAGAACAGATTTCTGTTGTCGGTTTTGGTGGATACGATGTTGGTGCTGTTGTTTATCCGGCTTTGACTACTGTGGCTTTTGATTATGAACTCATGGGAATGAAGGCAGCACAGTATCTCTTGGATTTACTGGCAGATCGGGAACCTGAAGGCCCGATGGAGATGCCGATATTCTTTATAGAACGAGAGAGCGTACGAAATATCCAGGAAGATTTTGAACCTCAGAAACCTTCTGCTTATGCAAGCCTGACATGACGTTAGACAACAACAGCTATGGCGTTTGCCATAGGCTGTTGTTGTCTAAAGATATATTTATTTCTTAGTGAAGGTGATGTGCGCACCGACAGACAAGGTAGGCTGAGAGGGTCCTTTCACGATGATCTGTCCTGGCATTGAGCCTTCTGTGTTGAATACGATCGTGCAATGCCCTTCTTCACGGATGTTGTCATTGGCCGCTGTGCCCACTTTTTCGATGGTGTATTTCACACCACCCATCAGGAGCTTGTCACCCTTCTTGATGTCCTCTGTGCTTTCCTGGCGTATGCTCGATGACCATATCGGCAAGCATTGGGCGGAATGCCCATCTAGTCAAAGCATGGATTCGCCGTTCGTTAATTCGTTTGGGTCAAGAAATTGACGTTGCTGGACGGATTGGACCGTA